>Ga0213863_10000067_pt1 | contig 77531 bp, 71 predicted proteins | sample PICome_8_FD_160128 | JGI IMG/M metagenome (GOLD analysis project Ga0213863, IMG submission 160128) | Coastal seawater microbial communities near Pivers Island, North Carolina, United States - PICO497 | ecosystem: Environmental > Aquatic > Marine > Coastal | place: USA: North Carolina...
CAAGGGATGGTGAGGCGGACTGTGAGCAGGCCCTGGCCGGACTCGGTCAGTTTACCCTGGTTATATTGGGTATGGGCGATGATGGCCACACCGCATCATTGTTTCCTGGTGCTGAGGCACTGCCCCTCGGGCTGGACATGGATTCTGGGCGCAGTGCTATTGCCGTGAGCCCGGCAGAGGCGCCTCATCAGCGTATGAGCATGACATTGCCGCGGCTGTTAAATGCCGAGCAGGTGATTATTCATATCAGTGGTGCTAGTAAGCAGGATGTGTTGCAAGCAGCGCAGGCGGGAGATGATGTTGCTGAATTGCCTATTAGGGCTATCCTCAATCAGCAGGTTGCGCCGCTGTCGATCTATTGGGCCAAATAAGCGGCCCATTAGTCTTTCTGGTTAGCTTTTCTAGCTAGCCGTTTTGGTCTTTTTTCTGTTTTAGGTAGGCCTTCCATGGCCTGGGAAGAGACGGTTTTCCAAGCTAGCGAATAACGTCGCCCACTCGAACAATTTTTAATGTGTTGGTGCCGCCGTGCACATTGACGAAGTCCCCTTTGGTGATCAGAACCAGATCGCCATCAGCCACTGCGTCGTACTCTCGCAATTTTTCAACCGCACAGTGATTTACATCTGATGGGTCGAGATTGGATGTATCGAAAGGTACGGGCACTACGCCTTTGTAGAGAGCTGTAATTTCACAGGTACCGAGCTTTTCAGCCATGGCATAAATGGGCAGTGATGAAGTGATCCGCGACATTAATAATGGTGTGAACCCGGTTTCGGTCATACAGACAATGGCCTTTACCCCGTTAAGGTGATTGGCGACATACATAGCGGCCAGGGCCAGAGATTCGTCAATTCGCTCAAAGGTTTCATCAATTCTATGCTTGGAGCGCTGGGCTAAGGGGTGTTTTTCTGCCCCTTCAATTACACGCGCCATGGCTCTGACGGTTTCGACAGGGTACTGGCCTACGGCAGTTTCTGCCGACAGCATCACCGCGTCTGTGCCATCGAGCACCGCGTTAGCCACATCAAAGACTTCGGCGCGGGTGGGTGTTGGGGCTGTGATCATGGATTCCATCATCTGGGTTGCAGTGATCACCACTTTGTTGGCATTGCTGGCGGCTTCGATCAGTTGTTTCTGTACCGCTACCAAGTTAGCGTCGCCGATTTCCACACCCAAATCGCCTCGGGCAACCATCACTCCGTCGGCACTCTCGATAATGCCTGGTAGAAACTCTTCTGTAATAGCCTCGGCACGTTCGATCTTGGCAATAATGTGCGCATCGCTACCGGCGTCGGCAAGAAGCTGTCTTGTCTCTTCAACATCGTCGCGGGACTGCACAAAGGAGATTGCCAGATAATCTGTATTCAGAGCTGCCGCTGTTTTGATATCTGCTTTATCTTTTTCGGTCAGAGCGTTCGCGGAAAGGCCACCGCCAAATTTGTTGACGCCCTTTTTGCTCGACAAAATACCGCCTTGCACTACGGTGCACTCAACAGAGGTGGGCGTTTTTACGGCGACCTCTAAGGTGAGTCGACCATCGTCCAGCAGCAAGATGTCGGACTGATCTATATCTTCGAGCAGCTCTTGAGCAATAAAAACAGCGTTGTTGTTACCGGCGCCGGGATCAAGCTGGCTGTCCAAGTTAAAACGGGCACCTTCAACCAGATTGATCTTTTTATCGTCTGTGAAGCTGCCAATGCGTATTTTTGGCCCCTGCATATCGCAGAGGATTCCCACTGGGCTGCGCAGTGACTTGCCAATACTGCGAATGGTCTCAGCTCGCTGAGTATGTTCTTCGGCGCTGCCATGAGAAAAGTTTAGGCGGAAAACATTTACACCAGCCTTGATCAGGTCGGTGATGCTTTGTTCATCGCTGCTGCCTGGTCCGAGGGTTGCAAGAATCTTAGTTCTACGAGGCATTCAGTTATTCGCCTGCACTAAGTAAAGCGATACTGTTGTCCAGCATGCGATTAGAAAAGCCCCACTCGTTATCGTACCAAGCCATCACTTTAACCAGGGATCCATTGACTCGAGTTTGCAGTGAGTCAAAGTTGCTTGAGAAAGGAATATGGTTGTAGTCGATAGATACCAGTGGCTGGTCGCAGTAGCTGAGTACTTCTGAGAGTTCACCCTCTGCGGCCTGCTTAAGCACTTGGTTCACTTCTTCAACAGAGGTTTCACGACCAGCATTAAAAGTAAGATCTACAAGTGACACATTGATCGTTGGCACACGTACCGCCAGTCCGTCGAGTTTGCCAGCTAGTTCTGGCATCACATCGCCAATGGCGACCGCCGCACCGGTCTTGGTTGGAATCATCGATTGGGTAGCAGATCTGGCGCGGTAGACATCTGAATGATAAACATCGCTCAACTGCTGGTCATTGGTGTAGGCATGAACCGTGGTCATGTAACCTGAAAGAATCCCCATAGATTCGTGCAGAGGCTTTACTAGAGGTGCCAAGCAGTTGGTGGTGCAAGAGGCGTTGGAAACAACTTGGTGGTCGGCAGTGAGCACGCTGTCATTGATTCCGTAAACCACGGTGGCATCAACATTGGAGCCCGGCGCTGAGATCAACACTTTTTTGGCGCCGCCGGCAATATGCAATGCCGCTTTGTCGCGGCTAGTAAATACGCCAGTACATTCGCAAACCAGATCAACGCCCAAGTCGCCCCAGGGGATGTTGGCGGGATCGCGCTCGCAGAACCATTTGATTTCATGGCCGTTGATTGTCACAGAGCTGTCGCCTACTTCAACCTGCTGGTTAAAGCGGCCATGCACTGTGTCGAACTGCAGCAGATGGGCGCTGATAGAAGCGTCGCCTAGATCATTGATAGCAACAATCTGAATTTTATCTTGAAGGTCAGGGCGCTCGTAAAGTGCTCTAACGATGTTTCGTCCAATGCGGCCGAAGCCATTAATCGCGATCTTGTACATAGGTTAGTATCTTCAATATGTAGTAAAATTACGCAAATTATAGGTTTTATGGCGGTTTTAAGCAATGAATCTTGGTGTTTGTTACGTAAAAGTACCTAATTTTTTGCTTTTAAGGTGCTTTGTTACAGTTTGATGAAATTTTGTTACAAAAAGTCAGTTTTTTGGGGATTTTTTGAGTCGGAAAATCTAAACTATTGCCATGTGACACAAAATTACGTTGGTTAGTACCAACAAGAGAGTTCTAATGCATAGCCAAAATCTGATTAATGTTATTACTGATGCGCTGCCTAGACTAAATAAGTCGGAAACGAAGGTGGCCAGAGTGATTCTCTCTGATCCGGATGCGGCTACCAGCTCAAGTATTGCTTCTTTGGCGAAAAAGGCTGAGGTAAGTGAGCCAAGTGTTAATCGGTTTTGTAAGCGTTTTAATGCGGCGGGGTTTCCGGACTTTAAGCTGAAGCTAGCGAAGTCCCTGGCCAGCGGTATTCGTTTTGTGAACCGCAATGTTGATCCTGAAGATGATGTCAGCAGTTATACGCCAAAGATAATCGATAGCACCATTAACACACTGGCATTGGTACGTGACAAGATTAGTCACACGCGAGTTAATTTAGTGGTCGATAAGCTGATTCAGGCAAAGCGTATTTACTTCTTTGGGTTAGGTGCGTCAGGCTCTGTGGCCAAGGATGCAGAAAATAAGTTTTTTCGCTTTAATCTGCCGGTGTCCAGTCATGACGATGTGCTGATGCAGCGTATGCTCGCGTCAACCGGCGGTACTGGCGATGTATTTTTTGTTATCTCGCACACTGGTCGCACCAAAGAGGTGGTGGAAGTGGCAGAGATAGCCCGCCGCAATGGCTCCACTGTTATTGGTTTGACCGCAGCAGATTCACCGCTGGCGGATATGTGCAGCGTAACGCTGGATGTGGATGTGCCCGAAAATACTGATGAATATATGCCTATGGCATCCCGTATTGTGCATCTGGTGATCCTCGATGTTTTGACCACTGGTGTGACCTTGCGTCGCGGGCCAGATTTCCTCCCTCATCTTGAGAAAATTAAAGACAGCCTGAAGCCCACCCGTTACAAAAGCGATAGTTAGCGGTGTACTATATGGGCTAGAGGAAATGCTCGAAAATCTTATAGGCTCTACTTTCAATTGCAGAGTAAAAGCCACCAATAAAGGATGCTCTCATGTCTGAATCTCCACTCTACCCTGTCCCTACCCATTGGCAGGAGAATGCTTGGATCAATAAGCAGAAGTACAGGCAGATGTATCGCCAGTCTATTGAACAGCCCGATCAATTTTGGGCCGAGCAAGCCGAGGAATTCTTGTCTTGGGATAGGCCATGGCAGACAGTAAGCAGCTTTGACTTTGCCGCAGGAGAGGCGACTTGGTTTGAGGGTGGTCAGTTAAATGTTGCGGTCAACTGTATTGATCGCCATTTGCCCGCAAGAGCGGATCAAACCGCTTTGATCTGGGAGGGTGACGAGCCCGCCGATGACAAAAGAATTACCTATGCTCAGCTGCATGATCAGGTCTCCCGATTGGGCAATCTGCTGCGCGATCGCGGGATTAAGAAAGGCGATCGGGTTTGTATTTATATGCCAATGATCCCTGAGGCCGCCTATGCCATGTTGGCCTGTGCTCGGATTGGTGCAGTACATTCTGTGGTGTTTGGTGGCTTTTCACCGGAGGCATTAAAAGATCGTATTGTGGATGCTGATTGCCAGCTGGTGATTACAGCTGACGAAGGTGTTCGCGGTGGTAAGTCTATTCCTTTAAAGGCTAATGTGGATAAAGCTCTTGAGGGCTGTCCCGGGGTGCATAGTTGTGTTGTGGTTGAGCGCACCTCCGGCAATATTGGTTGGGTTGAGGGTCGTGATATTTGGTACCACCAAGCGATTGAAACGTTACCATCAGAATGTGCGGCTGAATCGATGGATTCGGAAGATCCGCTATTTATTCTCTATACCTCGGGCTCTACTGGTAAACCTAAAGGAGTTTTGCACAGCACCGGAGGCTATTTGTTGATGTCTGCTATGAGTCATAAATATACCTTTGACTATAAAGAGGGCGATATTTATTGGTGTACAGCTGATGTGGGCTGGATTACTGGCCACAGCTATATTCTGTATGGCCCTCTTTGCAATGGCGGTACTTCATTGATGTTTGAGGGGGTGCCAACCTACCCGGATGCGTCGCGTTTTTGGCAGGTCATAGATAAGCACCAGGTCAACCAGTTTTACACCGCGCCTACAGCGATTCGTGCGTTGATGGCCGCTGGTAACGAGCCGGTTGAGCGAACCTCGCGACGCTCTCTGAAGTTATTGGGCACTGTAGGTGAACCGATTAATCCGGAAGCTTGGGAGTGGTATTACAGGGTTGTAGGTGAGAGTCGCTGCCCGATTGTGGACACCTGGTGGCAGACAGAAACCGGTGCCCATATGATGACGCCATTACCTGGCGCTACAGATCTTAAGCCGGGCTCGGCATCTCAGCCGTTTTTTGGTGTGCAGCCCATATTGTTGGATCCTGAAGGTGCCGAAGTCGAAGGTGCGGGTGAAGGGTTGCTAATGATTAAGTCGTCATGGCCCAGTCAGATTCGCTCTGTTTATGGCGATCACAAGCGTTGTATTGAGACCTATTTTAGCGCCTATCCTGGATATTATTTTACTGGTGATGGCGCGCGCAGAGATGAAGACGGGTATTACTGGATCACAGGCCGTGTGGATGATGTGCTCAATGTGTCTGGCCATCGAATGGGCACGGCAGAAGTTGAGAGTGCATTGGTATTGCACCCCAAAGTTGCTGAAGCGGCTGTGGTGGGATACCCCCATGATATCAAAGGACAGGGTATTTATTGCTATGTAACCCCTATGGCCAATATTGAACCAGATGAGCAGTTGCGTTCAGAACTGCTGGCGATGTGCGTTAAAGAAATTGGTCCTATTGCCAAACCAGATATCATTCAATGGTCTCCAGGGTTGCCTAAAACCCGCTCAGGAAAAATTATGCGGCGTATTCTGAGAAAGATTGCAGCAAATGAGTTAGATAGTTTGGGGGATACCTCAACGCTGGCAGATCCAACGGTAGTCGATCAGCTTAAAAACCGTCGCCACAATAAATAGTTGAGTGAGATTAGAGCAACTTTTGTCGCAAATAAGCCATAATTTGTCCTTTTTTTACTTTTCCTATTTGCGTAGAATCCTCCCTACAGAGTGTAGGGGCCATTATGAGAAAATTATTCTCAGCAATCGCGTGTGTGGGTGTAATGTATTTGGTACTGCTGGTGTTGCCAGTAGGCAAATTTATGACCCCTGTGGCTTTCTATCAGTCCAGTACTTTTGACGTTATTGCTCATGGTAATGGTCGAGCTCTTCTGCCTGGCAACACCTTAGAAGCAGCGGTCAACGCGCTGATTGTTGGCGCAGATATTCTAGAGTTAGACATTCATCTAACTGCCGACAAGCAGCTTGTTCTTCGGCACGACGAAATTATTGATACAACCACCAATGGCAGAGGCAATATTGTCGATATGACTGTGGCCGAGCTGCAGCAGTACGATGTTGGGTTTCACAAAATTGATTACCCTGAGCTTTTGGGGCCACCTGGTATTGCCGTGCCTACGCTGGAGTCTCTTTTTCAAACCATGCCGGACGCTCGCTATATTATCGAGCTTAAGCCGGAAGACCCAGAGGCAACCAGCTATCTCTGCGATTTAATTTCCAAATACAATCTTGGCGATCAGGTTGTTGTGGGTTCGTTTCACACGCCAGTGTTGCAATCTTTCAGGCAGCAATGCGCTGGTATACCTACGTCACTCGGTCAATCCGAGGCAATTATTTTGGTGCTGTTAAGCCGTGTGGGGTTAGGGCACTTGTACAGTTCGGAAGGCGTCTCTGTCCAATTACCATTGAGCTATGGCGGCTTTCAAATAATTACAAAAGCACTGGTTGAGAGCATCCATCAGCTGAATATGCGTGTGGACGTTTGGACAGTCAATGACAGGGCTACTATGCAGTGGTTAATTGAGATGGGGGTGGACGGGATCATTACCGATCGACCTGATATCTTGAGCGATGTAGCAGGATAATAAGAAGTTTTAGCCCCGTTTCATCAGGCTTAATTTTCGATATTTGAATAAAAATGGTCTAAAAATAATACAGAGACGGATAGCAAAAACTAACTATGAGTAGGATAATTTGAGCATGAAACTTGATATAAGTAAGCAATTGGCAAAGCTAATGAGAGAGCAAAAACTGTCTCAAAGTGCGCTCTCTCGTGCCACCGGTGTTCCCCAGCCAACAATTAACCGCATCCTCAGTGAGGTTACCCGCGAGCCTCGTAGAGATTCGGTTGTGCGCATTGCCAAGTACTTTGGTATGGCTCCTGAAGATCTTTATCAGGCGCCTAAAAAACCAAAGAGTTCCGGCTCTGCAGGTACTGTTGAAGAGCTGTTTAACAAAATTTCCTTACTCAGCGCTGCAGATCGCAAGGCGCTGTTTAACAAAGTTTCTAAAGAAATTAACTAGTACCCTGGTCAAGCATTTCTAATACTGTCTGACGCTTGGCGTCAGAGAGACTTTCTACGCAGTCATTAAAAGCGGCGAGTCCCTGGTCAAAAGCCTCTTCAATATTTGCTTGTGGAGCGGTGATTTTGTCTTTTCTTTTAGCAGGATCAACTTGCATAATCCCCTATATCGATAAATGGCCCGGTTCAAAATACCGGGAAGAGCAATATCAACAAGGTTTCCATTCCAAGAATCTTTTCTAGCCGTAGGGGCCAAAACATCCGTATTTCTGCGCAATTGATATTTAACACACTGCGATTCAGAAGACAGTTTAACGATTGATATGAAAGATTGAATAATTCTTCCGCACTAGTACTTTAGTATTAGATGATTATTAGCGGCCAAAGCCAGTATTCGCGGCGATTTCAGGCTGGATAAGGACTGATTGACGTGCAGAATTCTGTCTTGCAGAGGTGATATATAACTTGTTTTATGCTCATATGCCTGTATAAAACCGACATGGATATTATTTTTTCAGATAATCCTGTCTGGATTTATTGGCTATCAGTGGGCACGGTCTGCTTGTTGGGTGCTATGTCCCCTGGGCCGAGTCTCGCACTTATTGTCAATTATTCTCTTTCCCAAGGGCGTATGGCCGGAATATGTGCTGCATTGACTCATGGCCTTTGTATTGGACTCTATGCCTTCTTGACTGCCTTCGGCATTCTGGTAGTGATTGATAAGAATCCTTTGCTATTTGATGCCATACAAATCTTCGGCAGCTTGTTTCTGTTGCAGATGGCGATAAAGCTACTGTTTTCGCCAATGCCAAGTCAATCCGACATTGCGGTAGCGGTCAGGGCTTCCTACTGGAAAGCATCTCGAGATGGTTTTTTGATCGCGCTCGTTAATCCAAAAGTCGTTCTTTTCTTTACCGCTATTTTCAGCCAGTTTATACGGGTTGATGGCCAGGCTTGGGAGCGATCTGCGCTGGTATTAATGGCTGCTGGAGTTGATGCTCTCTGGTATGTTTGTGTCGCTCTGTTGATCTCTCAGTCTACTGGTTTTACGCGATGGGGTCGCAAGAGCTGGTGGCTGGACAAGGTTTTCAGTGTGCTTTTGTTTGCTATCTCTCTAAGCTTTATTTTTGAGATTGTTCAGCGCAGTGACCTGGGATCTTTTTTCAACTCACTGCTTGAAAGTTTCGTCTAACATATTCACCTAAATTCAAAAGGACTATTGATCGATGATTTCCTTCAATGCGCTCTATGAGCTTGCTGTGGCTAACCGGGGTGGTGTTGAGATGGTTGAAGCGTCCCTGCCTAGTAACAAGACCTCAGCACAGCTTGCTAAAGAAACTGACGATCGCTATCTATCCATGATGGCGAGGTGTATTTTTCGTGCTGGTTTTGTGTGGCGAGTTATTGACAACAAATGGCCGGGTTTTGAGGCAGCCTTTAGTGGCTTTAACCCTATGGCAGTGGGCTATTTTAGCGATGAGAAGTTAGAAGAGCTCGCCCAGGACCGCAGTATTGTCCGTAACTTTACTAAGATCGTGGCTGTGCGTAACAACGCAGCTTATATTCTGGATCGCCAGCGCAGCCATGGTAGTTTCGGCAAGTTTGTGGCTGACTGGCCCGAGGATAATATTACCGGCCTGTGGTTGGAGTTAAAAAAGCAGGGCTGTCGGCTAGGTGGCAACACAGGGCCAATGATGTTGCGCAGTATGGGCAAAGATACTTTTTTACTTACAAAAGACGTATGCGATGCTCTGGTTCATCATGGATTGATGAAAAAATTTAGTCCTAACTCTCAGCGAGATTTGAGATTGGTCGAGCAGATCTTTGCCAAGTTGCGCATTGAGTCGGGGCGACCTCTGTGCCAAATCAGCCGTATTCTGGCTTTCACCGTATAATTCCCGCCGGGCCTATTGCGCCCCCAATCAGGCCAGTGATAATATTGCGGCGTTTCCTAAGGGGCGGTCTTGTTGACCTGAGAAGTACCCTTTGAACCTGATCCGGATTATACCGGCGTAGGAATAGGACTACTTGTATTTTGCCTTCACTCCGTCTTTTGACTCCGGGTCTCCTTAACTCACTGTTACTGAGGCTCATGTTATGACCATCTCTAGTTCCAAAATTATTTCAACCGTAACTTTTATTTTTGCTGGTGCTGCCACGACTCAATTCTCTGTTGCAGAGCATGTTATTGATGAGATTATTGTCAGTGCCGACTTTCGCGACGCATCTCTTATGGATACCGCAGCGAGTATTTCTGTTATCGACAGTCGCACTATTGCTCAGCGGCAGGCTCGCCACCTGGAGCAAGTACTCAATGTTGCTCCCAATGTTAATTTTTCCAGTGGCGCTTCTCGCGGTCGCTTTATACAAATTCGCGGGATCGGTGAACGCAGTCAGTTTATTGAACCCTTGAATCCTTCAGTGGGAATTATGGTCGATGGTATTGATTTCACTGGGATAGCGGGCGCAGCGACTACTATGGATATCCAGCAGGTCGAGATTTTGCGGGGTCCGCAGGGTACCTTGTATGGTGCGAATGCTCTTGCAGGCTTGGTGTACTTACAGTCCAACCAGCCCTCAGAGTTGACCAGAGGCAACTTGGAGGTTTCTGTTGGTGACTATAATAGCCAGACGATTAGTGGGGCCTTGGGCGGCGCCATTAATCAAGATCTTGGCTATCGTGTAGCCGTGCAAAAGCACAGCACTGACGGATATATTGAGAATGATTTTCTCAACCGCGACGATACAGACAATATTGATGAGCTGAGTGTGCGCTCAATACTTGACTGGCAAGCTAGTCAGGATACCAATCTAAAATTGACGGTTTTCCATGTTAATGCAGATAACGGCTATGATGGATTTTCGCTGGACAATACTCGCCGCACATTATCCGACAACCCAGGTCATGATCGTCATGAGGCCACTGCGATTTCATTGCAGGGCAGCTGGCAGGGGCATCAAAGCTTTCAAGTCTCGAGCACCCTTAGCTTTGCCGATAACAATCTTGAATACGGCTACGACGAAGACTGGATCTACGAAGATATCTGCGTTGATTTTGTCTGCGTTTTTGACGGTTATGCCTCAGTCGATAATTATATTCGCGAACGCAAAAATACCAGTCTAGATGTGCGCTTGCTGTCTAAGGATGGCGCGCAGATATTTAATGGCAACACAGATTGGGTTTTAGGGTTCTACTGGCGCGATCAAGGGGAAGAGCTTTTGCGCCAATACACCTATGCATCTGAAGATTTTACCAGTGACTTTGATACCAGCAACCAGGCGATTTACGCTCAGCTGGATACTCAGTTGTCAGACCAGCTGACTTTGACTACTGGTTTGCGTCTGGAGACTCGTGACGCCGACTATGCCGACAGCGAGCTGGTTGTGCACAGTGTCGATGAGACGTTGTGGGGCGGCCGAGTGGCCCTGCAATATCAGGCTAGCGCAGATACCTTGGTTTACGGTCTGATCTCCCGCGGCTATAAAGCAGGAGGTGTTAACAGCGATCCAAGCTTGGCTGCGGCTGACCGTGAGTTTGATACAGAGCAAATGTGGAACTTTGAAACCGGTGTCAAAGGGGTCTGTCTAGATGGTTCACTACAGTCCCAATTTTCTCTGTTCTATCAGCTGCGAGATGATATCCAGATCAAACAGTCTCTGGTGCAGCCGATTGAGGATACCAACGCAACTAGTTTTACGGACTATTTCAGCAATGCGGCCAAAGGCAGTAACTATGGTGTAGAGCTGGAGTTCAATTGGTTGGCGACCGAGACTGTCGCACTATTTGGCTCCGTTGGGTTATTGGACACGGATTTCGACACCCCCCTCTCCGATACCTTGGACAGTCGGGAACAGGCACATGCCCCCAGCTATCAGTTCGCTCTTGGCGCCAGTGTTCAGTTGACAGACCTGTTGGTATTTACATTGGATGTTGAAGGTAAGGATGAATTCTTTTTGTCCTCTCGTCACAGCACTGAGACTCAATCTTACGAGTTGATTAATACTAATATTACTTACAGCGCCGGAGACTGGGAACTCTCATTGTGGGGCCGCAATTTAACCGATGAAGACGTTATCGTACGTGGATTTGGCAGCTTTGGTAATGACCCCCGCAACGGATACACAACTGAGCCCTACTATCAGTTCGGCGCGCCACGTATCTTTGGCTTTAGCGGTAAGTATGACTTTTAAGGACAACTAAACGGTACAAGGAAATAACTATGCAAGTGACGATTGATATCAGCATGTACCCAAATCGGGAGGATTTTATTCCTCCCATTGATGGGTTTATTGAAAAGATTAACAAATTTGCTAATCTCAAAATTACCACTTTCCCCACCAGCACTGTTGTTCAGGGCGAGTATCAAGCGGCAATGAGTGCTGTGCAAGACACCATCGCCGATTGTTATAGAGAGTTTAATATGGCGATTTATGTGGCCAAAATAATTCCGGGCTACGAGGCTCTTTAAGCAATGTTTGACTGGGTGAGCTTGGAAACCTTGGCGGTAGCTCTTGCTATCGCCTACCTTTTGCTGGCCATGAAGGAGAATATCCTGTGCTGGTACTGTGCCTTTTTCAGCACGGCTATTTACGTGTGGATCTTTGGTGATGTCAGTCTCTATATGGAATCTGCCTTAAACGTCTATTACATGGCGATGGCGGTTTATGGTTGGTATCAGTGGCGATGGGGCGGTGATGCACATTCAGGCATTGTTATTTGTCGCTGGAGTTTCGAACAGCACTGTATGGCACTACTAATGATACTGTTTGCGACCAGTTTGTCGGGCTATTTTCTCGATGCCAACACAGATGCCAAGCTACCCTATGTTGACTCGTTTACCACCTGGGCCAGTATTGTGACGACGTTTATGGTTGCGCGAAAAGTCCTTGAGAACTGGCTCTACTGGATGGTGATTAACAGCGTATCGCTGTTTATGTTTATTGATCGAGAGCTCTATCAGACCGCGGCCATGCTTGGGTTATACTTGGGTCTGTCTATTGTTGGTTATATTGCTTGGAGAAAGGCTTATCTCGAACAGAACACAACAGCTGTTACAGCAAACTCTGTCTAACTGGCAGAGTTGGCAGACAGGTTCACTCAAGGCGCCGCTATCTCAGCCCCAGATCGTCAAAGAACTGGTTGGTGGTAGGACCAATAAAACCTATCTGGTGGCCGCGGGAGACTTTTCTGCGGTAGTCAGGATCAATGCAGAAAATAGTGTTCAACTGGGTATAGATCGTCAGCGAGAGGCGCAGATACTCGACCTGTTGCAGCCTACGGGACTTACCCCCAGAGTTTATTTTATTAGTGACGACGTATTGGTGTCGGAATTTATTGAGGGTCCGACCCTCAGTGCTGGCAGCATGCAAGAAAGCCATGCCATGCATGGCTTGACTAATGCTCTGTTGACTATTCAAGGGATTCAGATGCCAGGCTCCCGTCGCAATTACCTCAAGTACTGTAGGGACTATATTGCTCAGCTATCGGGGGAGACGGTGTCCAACACTGTAGTAGAGCAGATAGAGCAAGCTGCCATAGACGTGGACAATGCTGACTGGGAGCCGGTGATCTGCCACCATGATATGGTGCCGGAAAACATCATTCAAAATGAACGGGGTTTGTTTATCATTGACTGGGAGTACGCGGCCCTGGGACACCCGGGTCTCGATTTTTTGCGGCTCTATGGCGCTGACTATGCTATATCTCAGCCGGAGCAGGGTTCTTTAAAATCACTGCTGAAGGTAAAGCAAGCAATGGACAAACTGTGGCTAGCAGTACAACTTTAGGAATCAGATTATGAGTAATAAAAACTATAATTCACTCAGTGCTGAAGAGAAGTACGTGATTCAGCAAAAGGGCACAGAACCTCCTTTTGTGGGCCAATACACCGACATGGAGGATCCAGGGCTCTATATTTGCCGTCAGTGCGATGCGCCCCTGTATCGCTCTGAGCACAAGTTTCCCTCTCATTGCGGTTGGCCCAGTTTTGATGACGAAATTGAAGGCGCGGTCAGTCGTGAGCCCGATGCCGATGGCAGGCGTGTTGAAATAGTTTGCTCCAACTGCAGTGGCCACCTAGGCCATGTGTTTGAGGGGGAGGGCTATACAGCTAACAATATTCGTCACTGCGTCAACTCTATCTCTATGAAGTTTGTGGCTAGAGACTAATGCTTGGGGTCAGTCGCGAAAGTTTTTAAATTGAAACGGCTGACCTAATTCTGCTTCACGTACAAGTGCCATCACCGCCTGCAGGTCATCGCGCTTTTTGCCAGTGACCCTTACCTGATCACCCTGAATAGATGCCTGAACTTTGAGTTTTTGATCCTTGATCAGCTTTACAATCTTTTTGCTGATCTCTGCACTGATACCCTGCTTAAAGCTGACATGTAGAGAAAATGTCTTGCCGCGATGAATCGCATCATCATTGCATTCAATCACGCGGGGGTCGATATTGCGCTTGATCAACTGTGTGCGGAAAATATCCAACAACTGCTGACATTGGAAGTCGGCTTCAGTTTTAATAGTGACAACATCGTCGGCAAGACTGATGCTGGCATCGACGCCACGAAAGTCAAACCTAGTAGAAAGCTCCCGCCCTGTATTATCAGTGGCGTTGAGTATTTCGGCGGTATCGACTTCAGATACAATATCTACACTGGGCATAATACGACTCGTGGTGACTGGTTGGGCTGGTATTTTAAACCAGTCTTATCCTGGCAGACCAGATTAAAAATAAACAGACCAGGTCAACAAATAATGGGGTAGGCTTATTTTGAAAAATCAATTGTGTATCTGTGGCAGTCAACAGTGGTTTTCTCGCTGCTGCGAACCTTTTCTCAAGGGCACAGAAACAGCGTCCACGCCAGAAAAACTGATGCGATCTCGCTATAGTGCTTATGCACTGGGTGGCCATGGTGAGTATCTATTGCAAACTTGGTTTGCGCCCATGGCCAAAGGCCTTAGTGCCAATGACTTATCGCAACTGGACCACCAGTGGTTGGGCCTGATTGTGTTAGGTTCTGGGGTTTCTGGGAATGAAGGCTGGGTAGAGTTAAAGGCAACCTATCAAGACAACAATGATGTTGTAGAAATGCATGAGAAATCAGTATTTACCAAAGTCGCGAATCGCTGGTTTTATATAGGCGGGGAAGTGGCTCGTATCAAGGCACCAAAACCACAAGGCTGATACCAGCTGCAATGATAAGGGGGAACCATGAAGCATTTACTGGATGCAGAATTGGCGGAGGGCTTTGATGGCCTGCCGCAAATGGATATCTGGGAAGACCTACCCAAAGCAAGGCAGCTGATTGCTGCGGCTCGCGGCGAAATGCTTGCGCAGCTGCCGAGGGTTGAAGCTGTTGAGAGCGTTGATCGCGTGGCCGAAGTTCAAGGCTCTCTTGCGGTGCCGGTGCGTGTTTATCGGCCAGCAAATCAAGCTCAGCTGCTACCGGCGCTCCTTTGGGTGCATGGAGGTGGTTATTGCCTTGGCAGTGTGGCTCAGGATGATTATCTTGTGCGTCGCTTGGTTGAGGCCATTGGAGCTGTTGTTGTTTCTGTGGATTACAGGTTGGCGCCAGAGCATCCTTATCCAGCGCCCTTAGATGACTGTTACTGCGCGCTACATTGGCTGTTCAATAATGCGGAGGTACTCTCGGTCGATGGAACTCGTATAGGTATAGGTGGCATCAGTGCCGGTGCTGGCCTTGCGGCTGGTTTGGCACTGCTTGCTCGGGACAGCGAGCAGCTTAATGTGATTTTTCAGGCTCTACTGTGCCCCATGATTGATGATCGCAGTGTTACAGAATCTAGCTTTATGGTGACCGACCTGCGGGTGTGGAATCGAAACTCCAATATCAATGGCTGGAATGCCTATTTAGGTCGCGATTGTGAGTCTGCAGACATCTCACCATCCCCCTATGCTGCACCCAGTCGTGCGGAGAATTTGACCGGTTTGCCACCGGCTTATATCGCGGTTGGTTCTGTGGATGCTTTTATTGACGAAAATACAGATTATGCTGCGCGGCTTCATGATGCAGGGGTAGAGACTCAGTTTGAGGTTTTTAAAGGAGGCTACCATGCGTTTGAGTTTTATATGCCAGATGCGCAGATATCAAAACGAGCCCGAGAAAGTCATTATCAGGCAATTAGGCGAGGGCTGTTCTGCTAGCCTTTAGGCTTAACCATGCGGCCAAATAAGATTCCCAGTTCGAACAGCAGCCACATGGGGATTGCCAGTAAAACTTGCGAAATAATATCTGGCGGTGTGAGTAACATGCCCAAGATAAAGCACATCACAAATACATAGGGGCGTTTTTTAACTAGATTGTCTGGATCTACTGCTCCCATCCAAGACAAAATAACCACCGCGATCGGAATTTCAAAGCTGATGCCGAAGGCAAAAAATAGCTTTAGCACAAAATCCAGATAACTGCGGATGTCTGGCATCACACTGATTCCCTCTGGAGCAATGCTGGTAAAAAACATAAATACTAGGGGAAAAACAATATAATAGGCAAAGGCCATGCCGCCATAAAAAAGAAGGACGCTTGAGATAAACAGTGGTACCACTATTCTCTTTTCCCGCTGATAAAGGCCAGGCGCTAAAAACGCCCAAGCCTGGTACAAAATAAAAGGCATAGCGGCAAACAGGGATAATACCAATGTGAGCTTAAATGGCGTTAGAAACGGCGAGGCCACCTCTGTGGCGATCATGGTCGATGATGTTGGCAGGTACTCTCTGATAGGCTCCGATACATAGAGATAGAGTTCTTCGCTAAAGGAAAACAACCCAATAAAAACTACCAGCACCGCAACCACCGAGCGCAATACACGATCGCGAAATTCGATCAGATGTGACATAAAAGGCTGGCTGTCCAGCAGCTCCTCTTGGGTAGTTTCTTCTGCTGTTTGGTTGCTCGTGGCTTCAGGCTTCATGATTTACGCTTGGGGCTAGGGTCGATTGGGTTGGAGAGGTCAGCGATGTTGGCCTCCAATTCTGCCTTTTTTTGTGTCAGCTCAACTTTGCTGTCCTCTAGGTCCCGCAGGATTTTTTCATTGTGCAACTGGCGGCGGACTTCATGCATGCCGACTTCATTTTCTAGGTCACTGCGCGCGGCAGAAAACGCCTGTCGCAGCCGACCAAGCCACAGACCAATGGTGCGAACTGCCTCTGGCATGCGCTCGGGGCCCATCACAATTAATGCCAGCACCCCAATAACGAGTAGCTCCGAAAAACCTATATCAAACATAATTTACTCAGCAGAGTCTTTTTTCTCAGCTTTATGTTCATGAGATTCAGTCGACTCACTGGTCTCGTTTGCAGGTTTTCCATCGGCATCAGTGGATACACTGTCTTTAAAGCCTTTGATTGCACCGCCGAGATCTGAACCTATACCGCGCAATTTTTTGGTGCCAAAAATCAAAGCCACAATCACTAATATAACAACTAATTCAAAACCACTCGGCATCATCTTAATGCTCCTTTCCTAATTATGTTTCTCGATTGGCCTTTTCTTCAAGGCCAGATAAATCAAATCGTCGCTGTAGCTCTGCAAGCACCGAGTCGGCACCTTCACCCAGATGGGACAGCATCACCAAGCTATGAAACCATAGGTCTGCGGTTTCATAAATTAACTTTTCATTGTTGCCTGACAACTCCGCATCTCGCGCCGCAAGAATAGTCTCCACAGACTCTTCACCGACTTTTTCTAGAATTTTATTGAGGCCTTTGTCGTGAAGGCTGGCCACATAGGAATCATCGGCTGAAGCCTGTTTGCGGCTTTCGAGTACGTCCATCAGTTGGCGCAGTACTTGATCAGTCATTGGTAGAGTTCCTTGGGGTCTTTCAGTACTGAATCTACAGCCTGCCATTGGCCATCTTTTAGTACAGAGTAAAAACAGGAGGCTCGGCCAGTGTGACAGGCAATGCCACCAATCTGGTCAACCTGCATCAGGATGACGTCATTGTCGCAGTCCACCCGAAGCTCTTTTAGCTGTTGTATATTTCCCGACTCCTCACCTTTGCGCCAAAGTTTCTGCCTTGATCGCGACCAGTAGACGGCACGATTTTCTGTGACGGTGAGTTCCAGAGCTTCACGGTTCATCCAGGCCACCATAAGAATCAGACCAGTCCCAGCATCTTGGACTATAGCAGGCACTAGGCCGTCGCTGTTCCAGGCTATTTTGTCGAGATATGAATTCATAGTGGCAGTATAGCCGAACTGTTACTAACGCAATAGCAGTAACAGCAGGCCTAGCGCAACCAAAATAAGGCTGCTGCCAGGGATCTGGCTTACAGACTCTGCCCAGTGGGGGAATGCGAGGCCCACACCCACGCCCGCTAGAGCGGCACCAATGCGGTTAAGCAATTTGCCAGCCTTGAAGTTTTTTTCAGGAGCAGGTGCTGAACTTGGCACAGGCGCATCCTGCATGTTTTTAAGTGCCTGAAAAACCATTGGTGGTATCTGAGGCAGGTGCTCCAGCCAGTCTGGCACATGGCGTTTAAACTGCTTAAACACAGCCTTGGGTGAGTATCTATCTTTTAACCATTTTTCCAAAAATGGCTGGGCAGTGGTCCACAGGTCTAGTTGCGGATACATTTGTCGCCCCAAACCTTCAATATTCAGCAATGTTTTTTGCAGCAGAACCAGTGAAGGTTGCACTTCCATATTAAATCGCCGGGCGGTAGTGAACAGGCTGATCAGCATATGGCCGAGAGAGATTTCATTCAGAGGCCGTTCAAAAATAGGTTCGCAGACTGAACGAATGGCACCGGTGAATTCATTGACTGGCGTATCGACGGGCACCCAGCCAGAACGAATATGCAGCTCTGCAACCTGGCGATAGTCGCGCTTGAAAATAGCCAGCAGATTGCGTGCTAAGTAAAATTGATCATCGCTAGACAATGACCCCATAATCGCGCAATCAATGGCCAGATAGCTGGGTGATTGCGGTTTTGAGGCATCGACGAAAATATTGCCTGGGTGCATATCCGCATGGAAGAAATTATGCTCGAACACCTGGGTAAAGAATATTTCTACACCGCGCTCAGCGAGTAGCTTCATATCGACGCCCGCAGCTTCCAGATCCACCATATTGGTCACGGGAATGCCGTAAATACGTTCCATTACCAGAACATTTTCATTGGAGTAGGGCCAGTGAATCTCTGGCACATAAAGCAGTGGTGAGCCATCAAAGTTGTGGCGCAGCAACGAGGCGTTAGCACCCTCAGCTTGTAGGTTCAACTCATCGAGAATAACTACTTCATAGTCTTTGACTACTTCCAGCGGACGCAAGCGGCGGCCATCTTCACTGTATTTGGCCAGTAGGCGAGCCAATGTATAGAGCAGTGCAATATCTTTGCGGATCGTCTTTTCAATACCGGGACGCACGGCCTTAACTACGACATCTCGGCCATCGGCCAATACGGCAGCATGCACCTGAGCCACAGAGGCTGAAGCCAGAGGCTCGGTCTCAAAGCTGTGGAATAGGTCATCCACAGTGCCTTCGAGCGCGGTTTCTATATTGGTTTTAAATATCGAAGATGAAAAAGGCGTCACATTGTCTTGCAACTGCGCTAGTTCAGAACAGATATCGCTGGGCACCAAGTCTGGTCTTGTGGACAGCAGTTGGCCAAACTTTACAAAGATTGGGCCAAGTTCTTCTAGGGCCATGCGCAGCCGTTCACCGCGCTCGCCATTGCTGCGGCCAAACAGTACAGCGGGCGCCAAAATAGCACGCACAGTCAGAGGCAGCTTATCTTTGCCAATCAGCTTATCTAGGCGATATTTGCCAACCACTTGGGCAATTTTGGCGAGGCGGCGAAGACGGATCACTGATTGGAGACTCCGTCTTGTAGTTTTAAGCGGATTCTATTGGCTCTTACAGCAAGGCGATCAATATCTGTCGCCAAATGGCGCACCGAGAGCACAAGTTCGTCGTATTCGTTTTTGCTTGGCGTCAGACGCAGCTCTTCCTGAGACACCTCTACCAATGCAGACTGCGCTCGCTTGAACGCAGCACTGCGGAAGCTATGAGAATTCGCAACAGCTTGGGACAGCAGGCGTGCTGGTACATCACCAATAAGCTCAGCCAGTGCAGCCTCCCAGTCGATATCAAGCCCAGCCATAATATGGCTGAGACGACGCAGCATCTCTAAGTTGCCGCTGACATTGACGCCAGTGCCAGATAGGGACAGCATGTCATCGGCATTGACTGCCATGCTGGCAATCGAAACCAACGAGCCGCTAATGGTGATATCTGCATCGTCCTGCCAGTTGTTATGCAGGATTACGCCTCCAGCCCTAGGCTCTACTGCAATGCGCAAGCTTGGCATTGAGCTATCAACCAGCATCACCTTGCCTTCCATCTCTGCCAGCTGTGCGGCCGAGGCGGGATCATAGCTGAGGGCTACATTGATTATTTTTTCAATACCCTCGAGGGCCGCTGACTGGAATGCGACAAAGGGTAGCGGGGGAAAAGGCAAGTCAGGTAAAACCACTAGGGCTTGACCCCTCTGTGCAAGGCCACCACGCCGCCGGTCATATTATGGAAGTCAGTGTTGGCAAAGCCAGCGCTGTCCATCATCCCTTGCAAGGTGTCTTGATCCGGGTGCATGCGAATGGATTCCGCCAAATACTGATAACTGTCGGCATCGCTGGCAAACAGCTGCCCCAGCTTGGGAAGAATGCTAAATGAATAGGTATCATAAACTTTGGATAATACCGGGTTCCCTGGCTTGGAAAACTCCAGTACCAGCAACCGGCCTCCAGGTTTTAGTACCCGCAGCATCGAACGCAGAGCGAGATCTTTGTCGGTGACATTGCGCAGACCAAAGGCAATGGTAATCACATCAAAGGTATTATCGGGGAAGGGCAGGTACTGAGCGTCAGCCTGAGAGAATTTGATGTTGTCGACCATACCGCGATCCATAAGGCGATCGCGCCCAACTTGCAGCATAGAACTATTGATGTCAGCCAGAACCACTGAGCCTTCTGGACCCACAATACGGGAGAACTTGGCAGTTAAATCACCAGTTCCGCCGGCAATGTCCAGCACCGTATTGCCGCGACGCACCCCAGACATCTCAATAGTGACGCGCTTCCACAGACGATGCACGCCCCCAGACATAAGATCATTCATCAGATCATATTTACCAGCAACAGAATGGAAGACTTCGGCGACTTTGCCCGCCTTTTCTTCAACATTGACGGTCTTATAACCGAAGTGGGTGGTTTTATCAGACATTGGCGCACTTATCTCTATCAGAACAAGCGGCTATTGTAGCTGTTGTTTGGGGTTTCAGGAAAGTTTAACTACCTGAGTATCGGGGTCTCGTGATTGATTGGCATCGTTCAGCGTCTGAAGGTAGTCGGCCCAGTTGTGGCTCTGGTTAGAGCCCAGTTCAAAAAGATAGTCCCAGGTGAAGATGCCAGAATCATGGCCGTCATCAAAGGTGATTTGAATTGCGTAGTTACCGGATTGCTTAATGGACTGAATCAGCACATGGCGTTTGCCCACCTGCAGTACTTCTTGGCCTTTGCCGTGGCCGCGCACCTCCGCGCTAGGGGAAAAAACGCGCAGGTACTCGGCGGGCAGGTCAAAGCGTACTTCGCCCTGATACTCCATATTGAGGGCATCCTTCTTTTCGGTGACAACAATTCGAGTCGGTACGGGCATTTACAGAATAAACCGGGTCAGGTCTTCGTTATTGGCCAGCTCACCCAAATGCTTTTCAACAAATGCAGCGTCAATGCAGATAGTTTCACCGCTGGCACCTAAATCTGAGGCTTCAAAAGAAATCTCTTCCAGCAGGCGCTCCAAAATAGTGTGCAGGCGTCGTGCGCCGATATTTTCGGTACCCTCGTTAACCTCAAAGGCAATTTCGGCCATGCGCCGCACGCCGTCTTTAGCAAAGTCTATGGTCAGGCCTTCAGTAGCCATAAGTTCGCGGTATTGCTTGGTCAAAGAGGCTGTAGGCTCGATCAAAATTCGCTCTAAATCGTTAATTTCAAGGGAGTTGAGTTCCACGCGAATTGGCAACCTGCCCTGTAATTCCGGGATCAGATCCGAGGGTTTGGACAGATGGAAAGCACCAGAGGCAATAAAGAGTATATGGTCAGTTTTTATCATGCCGTATTTGGTGGACACAGTGCTGCCTTCAATCAGTGGCAACAAGTCACGCTGAACGCCTTCACGAGAGACATCGGCGCCACCACTGCCTTCACCGCGACGGCAGACTTTGTCGATCTCGTCGAGAAAGACAATGCCATTTTGCTCGGCGGCTTCAACGGCGCTAGCTTTGATTTTTTCTTCGTTGACCAATTTTGCCGCTTCTTCGTCTTTAAGCTGCTTGAGTGCTTCGGCCACCGACACCTTGCGGCTGGTGGTTTTGCCTTTGCCCATACTGCTGAACATACCCTGCAGTTGGTTGGTCATTTCTTCCATGCCGGGGGGCGCCATAATTTCTACCCCGCTGGGCATCTGGCTCATTTCGATCTCGATCTCTTTTTCATCCAGAGCACCTTCGCGCAGTTTTTTGCGGAACACCTGTCTGGTGGTGTTCTCCCGATCTGCCTCAGACTCTGTGCCACGGGCTGCTGGCAACAGGGCATCCAATACACGCTCCTCCGCCGCATCCATAGCCCGCTGGGCTACCTTGGTCATCTCTTGTTCACGGCGCTGCTTGACTGAGGTCTCCACCAGGTCGCGAATTATCGACTCGACATCTTTGCCCACATAGCCAACTTCGGTAAATTTGGTCGCTTCGACCTTTACAAAAGGGGCGTTGGCAAGGCGTGCCAAACGACGGGCTATCTCGGTTTTACCCACACCGGTGGGGCCAATCATCAAGATGTTTTTAGGGGTAACTTCATTGCGCATCTCCTCATCGAGTTGCGACCGGCGCCAGCGGTTGCGCAGGGCTATAGCCACAGCGCGCTTGGCGTCATCCTGACCAATAATATGGCGATTGAGTTCGTGGACAATCTCTCTGGGAGTCATTTGTGACATAGGAATTCCTTACTGCTCTCAGGCTGGCCTCCGCTTAAGCGTTGGTATCCAGCTCTTCAATAGTTCTGTTGTGATTGGTGTAGATGCAGATATCGCCTGCGATCTTAAGACCCTGCTCAACAATGTCTCGGGCGTCCATCTCGGTGTTGTCCAACAGCGCTCGGGCGGCGGACTGGGCAAAGGGGCCCCCGGAGCCAATAGCGATGAGGTCATCTTCTGGCTGAATCACATCACCATTGCCGGTGATAATGAAAGAGGCTTCCGCATCGGCCACAGCGAGCAGTGCTTCGAGCTTGCGCAGAATACGGTCGGTACGCCAGTCCTTAGCCAACTCGACAGCGGCTTTGGTAAGATTGCCCTGATGTTGCTCAAGCTTGGCTTCAAAGCGCTCGAACAATGTGAAGGCGTCTGCAGTGCCGCCGGCAAAGCCAGCGATAACCTGATCTTTGTAAAGACGTCGCACTTTGCGTGCATTGCCTTTCATAATGGTGTTGCCCAGGCTTACTTGGCCATCACCACCGATCACTACCTTGCCATTGCGTCGCACTGACAAAATTGTTGTTCCGCGATATTGTTCCATCTTTTTCACTACCCTGAATTTAATGCCTTGTGTAGAGATGGGGTCTGGCATTTAAATATCAATGCCAGACAGACAATTAAATCACTACAGATGCCCGTGGTTTTTTAACTCTTCTATACAGGCTAGGATACTCTCTCGCAAAGTTGCCACAATAAAGTCTACTTGTTCAGCGTTAATAATCAGCGGCGGAGACATCACATTGAGATTAATAATCGGGCGTACAATCAGCCCTCTGCTATCTGCCTGATTGGATATCCACTTGCCAATGTCCAGCTCCTCTGGAAACAGCGCTTTGCTGGCTTTGTCTTTAACAAACTCTACACAGGCCATCATGCCAATACCCCGCACATCGCCCACAATTGGCAAGTCAGTCAAGGTTTTTAGCTGGGTCTGAAAATAGGGGCTAATAGCCTGCACATGGGGCAGCAGCTGTTCGCGCTCCATAATTTCAATATTTTTAAGGGCAGCAGCACAGGCCACTGGGTGTCCAGAATAAGTAAACCCGTGGGTAAAGCAGCGGCCATGCCCCAGTTCGCTGATCACATTGTGGATTTTTCGGGAATAGATTGTCGCCCCCAATGGCTGATAGCCTGAGGTGAGGCCTTTGGCAGAGCAGATAATGTCCGGCTCAAAATCAAAGACCTCTTTGGAGGCAAACCAATGGCCCAATCGACCAAAGGCTGTAACCACCTCGTCAGAGACATAGAGCACATCGTATTTTTGACAGATCTCCCAAGTCCCGGTGTGATACCCCTGAGGTGGAACAATCACACCGCCGGCACCAAACACAGGCTCGGCAAAAAATGCAGCTACCTTCTCGGCGCCAACTTCTAGGATTTTATCTTCCAGTTCCTTTAACTTGGCCTCCAGGAAATCTGCTTCACTAATACCGGCTTCAGCGCGGTAGTAATTGGGGCAGGAGATATGGTGGATTGTGTCTTGGATATAATCGAACTCTGGGGGGTGATCACCAGGCTTGCCACCGATGGACATAGAAGCATAGGTGGAGCCATGATAGGAGTTGACCCGGGATATCACATGCTTTTTATCCTGTTTGCCGCGACAGTTCTGATAAAAATGAATCAGACGATAGGCTGTATCTATGGCCGTGGAACCACCGCAGGATAGGGCTACATGATTAAGATCCCCTGGGGCCAGTTCAGCCAATTTAGTGGCGAGGGTGGCGGCGGGAATATTGGTCATATCCACAAAGGGGCTGGCGTAGGCCATCTGCCGTACCTGATCGGCAATGGCGTCGGCCATTTCGTCCCGGCCCATGCCTATATTGGTGCACCAGAGCCCACCAACAGAATCCAGATAGCGCTTGCCATCACTGTCATAAATATACGCGCCTTCGGCGGCGGCAATAGGTAGAGCACCTTCTTGGGCAATGGCATCAAATACCTGCCAAGGGTGTAAAAAATGATCTCGATCAGTGTCGCTTATTGCCTGAGTGTTGTATTGAGTGAAATCAAGTTTGTCTATTGCGCTCATTGTGCACCTGGATATTTAGCAGAGAGGCACAGGTTACTAATAGGGCCAATGAAAGGCTAATACCCACAGGGGGGTAGCCCCTGTAGTCTTCTTTTCTTCAGCTATTTATCTGGGTTGATTTTTTCCGGTCAGTTGGTTGGGAGATAACCATTTTTACGCAGGGTCCGCTCAACTTGTCCGGGCAGAAAGTTAAATAATGGGTGCACATTGAGACCGGCGCGGCTAAGCCCGTGGGACGTCCAATTATTGCAAGTATTTAGAGCCAGATAGGTGCCGCGAGACTTAAAAAACTGGGTGCCGCAGGCTCTGTCGCGTACCTTGGTGAGTTGATCAAACTTATCCAGCTTAAAGTGGCGGCTAATAAACAGGGCAACAGAATCCATTAGCCCTTCACTGAGATCGATGCTGTAAAGGCTGGCACTTTCGCTGAGTATGTCACGCAGATCATTAGTGCCCAGCAGCCCCACAACCGCAGAGGTGGGCAATAACAGCGCCCGCAGCCCCAACCACAGCGGCTGATGTTCGGCACCGTAATAACGATAGTCACCCCAGCCAACTCTGATCCATTGACAGTCGGAAAAATATGTCTGTAGTTGAGGCACCAACGCGAGTAATTTTGGTGCAGGCAGGGCGAGATGGGTATGAATGCCATCGCGGATAAAATGTAGTTCTGAATCAGCCATTTTGCGTGCCCCTTAGCCTTAGATTACAGGTTTTCCGGGTTAACTAAAAGGCTGTGGCCATATACCTAAACTTGGGTATTGTCCCTGCTGTATTCGTCCACCATTATTGAGCTAATATTAGTTATCCTAGTAACCCTATATTTGATATTACTGATGGCGAAAATCCAATGGCTCTATTACTCCAAGACAACAGCTTAATTAAATCTCATGCCTTTATTGACGGCCAGTGGGTGGGCGCAGATTGTGGTGAGACTCTGGCGGTAACCAATCCAGCTACAGGTGAAACGCTGACTCGGGTGGCCAAATGCGGCACTGCAGAAACCCGCCGTATGATTGAAGCGGCCGAGAGAGCACAAAAAATTTGGGCCAAAACTACCGCCAAGGAGCGTGCCGCTGTGTTGCGCCGTTGGTTCAATCTGATCATGGAAAATCAGGAAGATCTGGCTCAGTTGCTCACTGCAGAGCAGGGTAAGCCATTGGCAGAGGCCCGAGGTGAAATTGCCTATGGTGCCAGCTATGCCGAGTGGTTTAGTGAAGAGTCCAAGCGTGTTTACGGGGATATTATTCCCCAGCCATCGAGTGACAAGCGGGTTATGGTGATTAAGCAGCCAGTTGGTGTCGTAGCCTGCATTACGCCTTGGAATTTCCCCAATGCCATGCTCAGTCGCAAAATTGCTCCGGCCATTGCCGCAGGCTGTGCTGTGGTCTGCAAGCCGGCTAATGCCACACCGCTCTCTGCACTTGCATTGATGGCGCTAGCGGATCGAGCCGGGTTCCCACCTGGGCTGGTGAATATGGTCACAGGCCGCACTGCAGAAATTGGTGCCGAGCTGACCAGCAACCCAACAGTTCGCAAAGTCACCTTTACCGGCTCAACCCCTGTCGGCAAACAGTTGATGGCTGAATGCGCTACTACCGTCAAGCGTACTTCTATGGAACTAGGTGGCAATGCACCGTTTATTGTTTTTGATGATGCAGATATTGATGCTGCAGTGCAGGGCGCCATGATGTCCAAATATCGCAATGCAGGTCAGACCTGTGTCTGCTCCAACCGCATTATTGTTCAGGCAGGTATCTATGACGAGTTTGCCGCTAAGTTGACTGAAGCTGCTAAAGGATTGGTTGTTGGCAATGGCGCCAAAGAGGGTGTCACCGTGGGCCCGCTAATCGACGAAAAAGCGGCGGTGGGTGTTTGTGAATTTATTGATGATGCTATAAGCAAAGGGGCAACTCTTAATCTGGGTGGTGGCCGCAGTGAGTTGGGCGGCACCTTTGTTGAGCCAACTATCCTGACCAATGTCACCGCGGATATGCGGGTGTTCTCAGAAGAGATTTTTGGCCCGGTGGCGCCGTTGTTTAAGTTTGAAACAGAAGATCAGGTAATCCAGATGGCCAATGACACTGAATTCGGCTTGGCCGCTTACTTTTATTCCAGAGATATAGGGCGAGTTTACCGAGTGGCCGAGCAGTTGGAGTACGGCATGATAGGTGTTAATGAAGGCATTATTTCCAATGAGATGGCACCCTTTGGTGGTGTAAAGGAGTCTGGCACTGGCCGCGAGGGGTCCAAGTACGGCATGGATGACTATATGGATATGAAATATATCTGTATGGGCGGTATTGATAATTAGAAAAATAGGCAAAGATAGAAAGAGAAAAACATGACACATTTGATATACCCAACAACCAATTTTAAGGCCATTGAGCAGATCACCATTGAGCGCGGTGAGGGTTGCTACGTCTGGGATAAGCAGGGCAATAAATATCTTGAAGGGCTGGCGGGTCTCTGGTGCACGGCACTGGGCTATGGCAATCAGGAACTGATTGATACCACCACCGAGCAAATGAGTAAGCTGACTTTTAACCATATGTTTGGCGGCAAGACTCACCAAGTGGCCATTGATTTGGCAGACAAGTTGGCAGAGATGATTCCTATGAATGATGCTGTACTGTCTTTTGGTAACTCCGGCAGTGACGCCAACGACACCCACATTAAATTATTGCGCTATTATCACGAAGCCATCGGCAAGCCGGAACGTCGTAAAATCATTGCTCGCGAGCGCTCCTATCACGGAGTTACTGTGGCCGCTGCATCATTGACTGGTTTGCCGGTCACGCAAAATCATTTTGATCTTCCGGTAGACGCTTTAGGTATTTTGCGTACAGACCATCCTCATTACTATCGCGGCAAACAGGGCGATGAGTCTGAAACAGAATTTGTTGATCGCATTGTCGGCAACCTTGAAGCGCTTATTGTGCGAGAGGGGCCAGAGACAATTGCAGCCTTTATTGCCGAGCCTATTACCGGTGCCAGCGGTGTCATTGTGCCGCCGGAGGGCTATTATCAGAAGGTTCAGGCAGTGCTTAACCGGTATGACATTATGTTTTGGGCCGACGAAGTGATTACCGGCTTTGGCCGTACCGGTAGTGACTTTGGCTGCAATAGTATGGGTATTGAAGCACCGGATATGATGACCTTTGCCAAGCAGCTGTCTTCGGCGTATATGCCTATTAGTGCATCGGCTATTCGCCGTGATCTCTATGATGCCATGATTGATCAATCTGCTAATGCCGGTGCCTTTGGACATGGTTATACCTATTCCGGTCACCCAGTGGCCTGCGCTGTGGCACTTAAAACTCAGGAGATTTATCAGCGCGATAAGATTTTTGAAAAAGCCTCAGTCACTGGTGAGTACTTGCAAAAACGTCTGGCAGAATTTACCGATCACCCGTTGGTGGGCGAGGTGCGTGGACGAGGTATGATTGGCGCCCTTGAGCTAGTGGCCAACAAAGAGACCGGCGAGCCTTTTGTCGGTGGTGCTGTGGGAGGCTATGCCCAGAAGGTAGCTCAGGATAATGGTTTGTTGATTCGCGCTGTGGCTGGGTCTAGTTTGGGTTTCTGCCCACCGCTGATTATTACCAATGAGCAAATTGACGAGATGATTGAAATAGTGGCTATTGCTCTGGATGCCGCTCTCGATCACTGTAAAAAAGAAAACCTGCTGACCTGAAATGCTTTGAGTAAAGATTATCTCGAATCAAAAGTTGGGTTCCCTCACAGTTCGATTCGAGATAATCCAAATACTGTCTTCTGATAAAATCACACTTCTGCCAGCACAATGCTGACGCTGTCATAAAACAACTGTGCATTACCCCTAATCCTCGCGCTGTCGTAATCAAACTGCGTGCTCGTTCCTGTTTTTATGTTTTCGAGATCTCTAATCTGGCGGCGCTTATGACGTGAAAGAAGCAAAACAATAAACTTAATCACAGAGGACGCCATGATGGCTCTTGCAAAAGCATTTAACAAAAACGCAGTATCTCTAGCGATAGCACAAACGTCTTACAAGCAGAATGTAGTTGCTGTAAACACCTTGGTTACCAGTGTCTTAACTTCTAGCTTGCCCACATTGAATCAAAACCCACCGGACTGGAATGAATTTGTCGCTGCCTACGAAAAAGCAGACGCTGGTGCACTGACCTGGGTTAATAATGTGATGGCGCGTTTGTTAAACGTGCCTGATGAAGTGCGCAGCTACAACAGCACAATTTCTATGTTGTTAACTGATGCTAAGACTCAGAGTGAAACGCTGGTGACGGATCCCAGCAATAAAACTGCTCTGGGTATTTTAAATACTGATCTCGATAACCTTAACAAACAAATGAGTTTGGTAGTGACCTTTATCACCGGTGCACTTAACGCCATTAAAAACTTTAAAGATGTATTGCCGACCATGGCAACCAATCTGCAAAACATCGCCGATGACTCTACCAAAGCAGCCAATGCAGACCAGGCCCAAATCGACAAACTCAATCAGGATATTGATAACCTTCACGCCGAGATTAAAAGCCTTACGGCCGCCATTGTGGCCTTGGGTATTGCCGATGGGATAGCACTGACACTGGGGGTGGTAGCCACCATCGCTGCCTTCCCTGAAGGCGCCTTAGTGTGGTTTGTGCTGGGGCCAGCCATTGCTGTAGCCAGCACCTATATTGCAATTGACGGATTGAAAATTAAAGCGGATAACGCGGCTATTAAAGCCGATGAGCAACAGATAACCGGATTGACGGCAGATGTATCTACTCTGCATGTACTGTCTAAAAACTTTGCCTCTATGTCTGCGCAGACCGTGGAAATTGAATCTAACTTGCAGGCTATTCTCAATGAATGGCAAACACTGGAAACAGATATCAAAACAGCAATTTCCGATACCAGCTCAGCCAACTTCAATGCGGTTGTCAACGAGTTGGATGATGCGATTGTAGAATGGGCTGCGGCCTACAAGCAGGCCGGTGATCTGCATCTGGATCTCAATGTGAATGATGCCCAGCTAACAGTGGGAATGTCTTCGGCTGAGGTTCAGGCTGCGGCGGCCAAAGGTAAAACCGTTGACATTATTAGTTATTACAACCAAGTTCAAAACCAGAAAGCCACTGCAGCCGCGTAAGCAAAAGACGGTAGAAGTGGTACAAAAGAAGTCTGGGCAGCGGTAATACGCTGCCCATTTTTTAATCAGTTAACTTTGCTTGAGTGCGGACGCAAGCGCCTCATAGCTAGGCTTTAGATTGGCGTACATTTTTTTGTACACCTGATTATAAAGATTGTTGTAGAGCTCGCGATTGGCAGGAATTGGCTCAAAGCGGTCGGCAACATGGGTCATCAGTGCCACCGCAGTATCGAAGTCTGGATGCACGCCTGTTCCTACAGAGGTTGCTATAGCAGCGCCCAAGCCACTTGTTTCATAGGTATGTGGCCGCTCCACGGGCATGCCAAAAATATCTGCAGTAATTTGCATAATTTGGTCGCTCTGGGAACCGCCTCCAGAAATCAAAATACGCTTTAAGGTCTTACCACTGCGTTTTTCTACCAGTTCTTTGCCCTCTCGAAGGGCGTAGGTAATGCCTTCAATCATGGCGCGATAAATATGGGCTCTGGTGTGCACGTCACTAAAGCCAATAATGGCGCCTTTTGCCTCGGGCCCTGAGGTGTTGGCACTGGCACCCCAATAGGGCTGCAATGTCAGGCCCATGGCACCGGCGGGTACCGCCTTAAGTAAATCATCAAATAGAGACTCCGGGGTCACACCGGTTTTATCGGCAATGGTTTGTTCATGCAGACCAAACTGCTGCTTAAACCAGCTGACCATCCAATAGCCGCGCTCGACCATCATCTCAACATTAAATGAGTCGGGCATAACGCCAGGATAGGCCGGGTGATACGGGATAGCTTCCAGATATTTATCACTGGTGATATTCAGTGTAGCCATACTGCCATAACTAAGGCTGGCAGTCTCAGCATCAAGGCAACCACTGCCTAGTACCTCACAGGCTTTGTCGGAGCCACTGGCAATAAGTGGCAGGCCTTCCGGAATGCCACTTTTTTCTGAAGCCTCTGCACTGATATGACCCAATATTCCCCCAGCGGGGATTAGCTCTGGCAGCATTTCTTGGGTGATGGATACGGCGCGCCATTTCCAGTCATTTTCAGCGGCCCAGTCCAGAGTCTTAAAATCAAACGGGATATAACCCACCTGGCTGGCCACGGCATCTCTGTACTCGCCCGTTAGCTGGAAGGTCTGATAGCCAGAGAGAAGTAAGAACTTATTGACCTGCTTCCACAGATCCGGTTGCTCTTGAGCAATCCAGTTGGCTTCAGCCTGCTGATGCACCATATCCACAAAGGGCTTTGCTTTGACCAATTTCATCAAGGCAGACTCAACGACACCCAGTTCCGGCAATGTGTCTACCTGACGTTGATCTAGCCAGCTAATAGCCGAGCGCAATGGTTTGTCGTCAGGGCCCATTGCCACGGCAGTGGCGCGTTGGGTGGTGATGGAAACCCCTTGAATATCTTCCCGGGGAAAGTCCAGCATGGGCCAGAGTTGCTGACAGGCTTTGCATAGGGATAGCCAGAAATATTCAGGCTCTTGCTCAGCCCAACCGGGCTGGCTGGAAAAGTAGGGTTCAATATCTACCTTGCTCTTAGCCACCTGCGCGCCTCTTTGGTCAAAGACCATGGCGCGAACACTCTGGGTGCCGTTGTCTATAGCGAGAAAGTATTTTGGTTTGTTCATTGTGGCCACCGTTATTATTATTTTTTGTTGCCTAAAACCTGGGCCTAAAAGGAATAAAAGCGCTGCCAGATAGTTTTGTAACGCTCCAACTCTCCTTGCCATTGCTGTTTATCCCAGCCCAGCTCAGCGCAACAAATCGTTTCCAGCTGGGGAAAAATTTCTTCTCCGCCAGCGGCTAGACACATACCTAATCTGGTGCGTCGCAGAAGCAGGTCATCCAGATGCTGCACAGATTCATGGCGCGCCGCCCAGCGACATTCCGCGAGACAGAATTCTGTCTCACCTATGGGTTTGCGCTCTTGCTCAGTGGCCTCTGCTAATAAGGTTTGCGCAACCATACCGTAGCGACCCAGCAGGCGTTGGCCCCAGCCAGGATTCTGGGGAGCAACTTGTTCGCCGGTAAGGGAGGGCGGGGCAAAGATATAGTCATCTTCAAATTCTGCGGGCTCTGGTAACAATGTTTCTGCTGCGGCCAGAGCATCCAGTGCAATCAGTCGGAAGGTAGTCAGTTTGCCGCCACTTACGGTAATCAAGCCATTGTCAGACCAAGTGGCGTGATCGCGGCGCTCTTTTGAGGGGTCTTTGGACTCTTCGGCGCCAATCACCGGGCGCACGCCTGCCCAGGTAGAAATAATGTCCTCTCTGGACAATGTTGCCTTGGGGAATACGTGGTTATAGGCATCTAGCAGATACTGGATTTCCTCCGCTGAAATACTGGCTTCGATATCCAGATCTTCGCTGTGGTCTAAATCTGTGGTGCCAATTACCGTGGTACCTTCCCAGGGGTACACATAGACGCCTCGTCTATCAGCTGGGTGCAATGAGGTCAGGACATCAGTCATCGGACATAAATGTCTGGGAATAATCAGATGGCTGCCACGCAGGGGGCGCACACGTTTTTCCGGGTTAAGTTCATTGCGCAGGCGATCAGCCCAGGCCCCGGTTGCATTGATCACCACAGGCGCGCGCAAGGTTAGGGTACCAGCCTGATCTGTGTCATCCAAAACAACACCGGCGACTTTGTCTTGATCCAACAACAGTGAATTTACTTTGCTGTAATTCAAGGCTCGGCCACCGTTGGCGATACTTTCTTGCAGCACGCGCAATACCAGCCTCGAGTCATCCACCATGGCATCGGTGTAATAACAGGCGCCTTTGAGGTTTTGAGTGCTAATTCCCGGGAAGCGCTGCTCTAGGGCTGCATTTTTGCAGTAGCGATGGTCTCGTATACCCGCAAAAAAATCATAGATGGTGAGGATAACGCTCATGGCTAGGCGCCCGGGGAACAGGCCTTTGCCCAGAGTAAAGTAAAAGGCAATACGATCCACCAGCCCCGGCGCTTCATTGAGCAGGCGCTCACGCTCTTGCAAGCTGTGTTTGGTCAGCTGTAAATCTCCCGCGGCTAAATAGCGCAGTCCACCGTGAACCATCTTCGATGAGCGGCTGGAGGTGCCCCAGGAAAAGTCCTGTTGCTCTACTAAAATAGCCCTATAGCCTCTGCGCACTGCTTCGCGCAGAACCCCTGCACCGGTAATCCCTCCGCCGACAATAATAATGTCCCAGTCCAGTGACTGGCCCTGACGCATCTCTGTTAAGAGAGCTTGGCGCGAGTAACGATCCGTCATAATGTTATTTGCTGTCCGGTAATAGTTTTCCTGGATTCATCTGCCCTTTGGGGTCAAACAGTTCGCACAGGCTGTTGATAGCCGCAATGCCTAACTCGCCTTTTTCTGCAGGCAGATAGTCGCGATGATCTGCACCCACGCCGTGCTGGTGGCTAATAGTGCCGCCCATGGCGACTGTCTGCTTAGCCCCTGCTGCTTTGAGTTTATGCCAACGTTGTAGAGCTTGCTCATAACTATCAAAACGATACAGATAAGTAGTGTAAATACTGGAGCCCTGACCGTAGACATGGCTTAGGTGAGTATAGGCGTGAACCTGCTCTCCCTCATCCGCAAGACCTGTGCGAATGGCACTTTCAATGCTGTCTACCGCCTCAGACACATTGCACCAGTCTACAGCGGTTTCCATGGTGTCCACTGCGTAGCCAGCGGTCCCCAGTGGTTCGCGGATATAGGGAGCACGGAAACGGCCATGAGCCCAGTTATCTCCCAGCCCCGATTGGTCGGCGGCGCCACCATGAGCAGCACAGATGTCCAGGGCCATTTCTTTGGCGTGGGCGCACTGCTTGGCACTGCCTGTGGCACCGAATGTCATCATCACCTTGCCCGGCCCTATGCCTTTCTCTGCAAGTGCCGCCTCGAGTGCCGCCACACCAGAGGTGTTTTCGCCGGCGCCCATATGCAACAGACTAATGGTTTCAAGCGGGTTACTTAAGCGCACCATAGACAGAGCCACGCGCTGTTGCACAAGTTCTCGAGCGACGGTCAGGCCCGCATCCCAAGAAGGGAAGAACACCACCTGAAACTCTTCACTCTCTGGTATCTGGGTGATTCGAACCACGGCCTTGGTAATAATGCCCATACGGCCCTCGGACCCAAGTACCATCTCGCGAATATCTGGCCCGGCAGAAGACGCCGGAATAGTTGGAATCTCCAAGGTGCCCGCTAGGGTTTCCATGGTGCCTCCAGCGAACATGCCCTCAATGCGGCCGTAGTGCAGTGACTGCTGTCCACTTGAGCGGCTGGCAACCCAGCCACCGACAGTGGATAGTTCCCAGGATTGGGGGTAATGCCCCAGTGTAAAGCCCTGTGCTTGCAGCTGTGCTTCGATCTCTGGACCTGGGGTGCCGGCGCCAAATGTGGCCAATTGGCTTTCGCGATCCAGATTAATCAATTTGTTCATCTTGCTCATACTAATGGTTAGTACTGGACGTTCACTGGCATGGGAGTTGATATGGCCGACCACTGAGGTGCCACCACCGTAGGGAATAATATCAATATTATACTCTGCGGCATGGCGCAGCAGAGCGCGCACCTGTTGGCTGGTCTCTGGCTGAGCCACGCCATCGGGAAAAGTGCCCACTTCGCCACTGTGCATTGCCAACCAGTCGGGCAGGCTCTGGCCGCGGGCATGGCGCACACGAACTTCTGGATCTAGGCTGATAAGCGGGTGAGGAGCAAGTCTTGAAGTTGGCACTTTGGCTATCACCTCTTCGAGGCTGGCTTGAGGTTGCACAACCGAAGGGCCAACCAATGCTTCAAGGAGCATTTTTAGACCAGTGCTGAGCTCCATTGTCAGCTCGCTATTTTCATTTCCCCAGCCATTCCAGAGCCGCATATCGTTCACCTTCGTAGAGAATTGTTATTATTTAATCGGGATACAAAGGTGCAAATATTGCCCTTACATAACCGTAGAAAAACTAAGTTACTGCACCTAAAATAATGGCCAAACCGTTGCCGCATAGGTAATACTATAATCATTAATAGTCATAATAAAGTAACAGGATATCTGGTCACTGTCGGAGCGCGACAGCAAGATCACCATTTCGGCCAGCCAAGAGATAACCTATCGGGTAATGATGGAAGAATATAATCACAGTCTGGCATCTGTTCCGGCGATTAACCCCTATCTAAAGTCGGCACAGGCTTGCGGCATAGACTATCTTCCATTGCTGGAAAAGGTAGGCATTGATCCACTGGTGTTGCAGGACAATAATCAGCGTATTGCCAGCGGCGCAATGGAACAACTATTACTGCTGCTGATTGACGCTAGTGATGACCCCTGTTTTGGTTTGAATTCTTCGCGCTTTATTGAGCCGGCGTCGTATTCGGTGCTTGGTTATATCTCCATGAACTGTTCCACACTACGCACCATTCAGGCAAAGATTCCAATCTTTGAAAAGATCGTGGGTGACATGGGGGTCACCAGCGTTGAGGTTGCCGATGGTTTTGCCTTGCAGCGCTGGCAGTGCAAATTTAGCCACCCATTAGCGGTGCGGCACGAGGTTGAACATGTGCTGAGTAGCTGGGTGACCTATGCGCGGAACTTCCTAAATTTTGACCCCCACGACACTGTCTGGTTTGAGCACTCTGCGCCCCAAGATCCTGCACTATTGGCTAATTATCAAGAGAAATTTGGCTGTGAGGTGCTGTTTGATAAGCCTTCTAGTGGCCTGCGTATTCGCGAAGACAAGCTGGATATACCATTGCCTCAGGCCAATGAGCAGCTGCTGAATATGCTCTTGGAGCATGCGACTCGACTGCTGGCAGAGATTACCCAAAATCAGCGGGTCACGGACCAGGTGAAAAACCTATTGCGCCTGATGTTGAAACAGCAGACGCCATCCAGTGAGGTAATTGCTGAGAAGCTGGGCATAAGCAGTCGCACCTTGCAACGCAAACTTGGGGAAGAGGGTACGCAGTACAAGGATGTGTTGAATGAGTTGCGCTTGGAGCTGGCTCTGTATTTCCTAAAAAATACAGAGCTCAGTCTTGAGAGCATTGCCTACGAAATAGGTTACGGAGAGGCCCGGTCTTTCTACCGCAGTTTTAAGCAGTGGACCGGCCGCACCGCTGGCTCTTACCGCAGCTAATTACTTGATTAAGCCCTCTGCCTGAGCCCATTCTTTAGCCCGCTGAATACCATCCTCGAATTCTACCTCTGGCTTCCAGCCCAGTACTCGCTCGGCCTTGGCAATACTGAACCAGCTTTTGGTGCACAGTTGCACCACCGTGGCTGTGGATGCCTCATTAACACCGCCGGTCATATTAGCGATCTTAGTGGCGGCGGCGGCCGCAAGAAGTGCCAGCCCGGTGGATACTTTTAATGGGCCGCGCTTGTTCATCCACTGGTAATGATGGCTGAAAAACTCGCCAGTGGTCATGTAGCCTTCGCAGGACAGGTTGAAGATTTCTCCAGCGGCCTCTTTGGTGGATACTGCTAACGCTATGCCTCGAACCAGGTCATCAATATAGATGGGGCGGAAAAACCCTTCTCCTTTGGCTGGCAACATAAACTGCCCTTTATTGATAGCTTCGATGGGTAAGATTACCCAAGGACGGCTGCCGGGACCGTAGACATCGCCGGGGCGAATAATTACAAGCTCCATATTGGTGTTAGCTGCAGCCGCCAGCACGGCATGTTCAGACGCCAGTTTGGTCAGTACGTAGCTGCCACCATCCGCATGCACCGGATGGCTTTCATCAAGCTCGCCCTCGGCACTGTTGCCGTAGGCCACAATGGATGATAGCTGGACGAAGCGGCGAACCTTATGCTCGTTTGCCGCGGCGATCAAATTGCGGGTGGCCAATACATTGACCCGCCACATATCCTCATCCGGGATGGAGTTTGAAACTAAAGCCGCGGTGTGAATCACCACATCGCAGTCTTGTAATTGCTGACTAATACTATCTGGTTGGCCGATATCACCTTGGATAATATCCTCGCCATTGCCTACTAAATCCACGCCGATCACGGCAATCCCTTGAGACTTGTAGTGGTTCATTAGCGAATTGCCAATAAATCCATTGGCACCGGTAATCAATACTTTTTTTGGCTTGCGTTGGCCCATATTTGCCTCTCTTTATAATTTGGAATTGGGTTGCATATTTTTGCGGTAAAAACTCCCCGCGATTTTTGCCAAAGCCATTTTTGAAAAAAGACGGCTAACCCAGGCAGTTATGCGATTGGAAAAACCGGGAATCAACATCGGCTTGCCTGCCAAGCAGGCATTGATACCCTGCTCAGCAACCTCTGCAGCTGACTGCATCATGCCCTCGGGAATAAGCAGTTTGCCCCCCTGATCTGGATTATCCATCATCTTGGTGGCTGTGTAGCCTGGGCACAGGCCGGTCACTGTGACACCAGTACCCGCCGCTTGCAGTTCATTGTGCAGCGCCTGAGTAAACGACAGCACATAGGCTTTGGTGGCGGCATACACATTCTGGTTGGGGATTGGCATCCAGGCGGCTAGTGAGGCCACATTGAGAATATGGCCCCCACCTCTACCGGCCATATCGTTAGCAAACAGGTGAGTCAGGGAGGTCAGCGCCAGCATATTGACGGTGATCATATTTTCCTGGGCACCCAGATCCAGCTCGGTAAAAAAACCATTGTGTAGCAGACCGGCATTGTTGATTAGAAAATCAACCTGCAGGTTTTTCTTCTGAGTTGACTGAAAGAGTTTTTGTGCTGCCTGAGGCTTGGATAAATCTGCGCTGATAACGGTGCATTTAACACCGTGCTCGGCCTTTAAGGCCTTGCCAATCTCACTGAGTTTATCTTTGCGTCGGGCGACCAGAATAAGGTCGTAACCTCGGGCCGCAAGAATTTTGCAAAATTCCAGTCCTATGCCATCTGATGCGCCTGTAACCAATGCTGTTGTCATTGTTTTCCCCCTGATAGAGTTTTTAATTTTTATAATCGACAAAAATGGGTGATGACCAGGCCCGCTGACTGTTCAGATTCTGGCAGTCATCAGAGCTGGCGACGCGATAGTCACCAAAGCACATATCTGTGGCCATGGCCTGACCATTTTCGTCAAACGTGGTTCGAAGATTGTCGCCATTAATCGTGGCGATAGGCTCTTCCAAAGCGCGCACATAGTAGAGCGCATCTCGCCCCTCGGCGACAAAGTTTGGGTCTTCAAATTCTATCGAGCAGCCATCGGCTGAAGGCTCGCATTTAAAGGTTTTCCAGCTATCTTCAATCAATGGGGTTATAGCTTCCCCGGCTAAAGCCTGGGGGCGTATCTTGATCACTTCGATACTGGTGATTTGATAGCGCTCGTCTGAGGGGTGATAGCATTCGCCCTGAGCCATTTTCTGCAGATGTTTTTTATCCAGGGCATCCACCACATAGTCGGGACAGCCAGGTAGCTGTTTAAACGACCCTATGGCTTTAGCTCGAAAGCGCGGCACTGTGTCCATAGTGACGGCGCTACCCATGGGTGATGTGCGATTATTTTGCAACAGATCAAACCACAGCAGCATTCTGTGACCGCTGGTACCATAGACTTCTCGTCGTTTCATGGCATCCCATATTGAGTCGCGATCGCGCCCAGTGGAATGCACCGCGGCAATACCACCGACGCTCAGGAAGGATGTGGTTCGCTCAAATTCCGAAGCGAAAAGCTTAGCGCTCGCCGGATCGATTTGATCGGCAGGCAAGGAGCGGGAGTCGTATTCGCTGACCACTGCGCCTGTAGCAAAAATAGTTTCCCAGAAGTTATCGCGCACACCAGTGGCGTCTGTGGTGTTGAGTCGCTCCTGCTGTTTAAAGCCATGGCCGGCACGAGCTGAATGGGTATCGGTTGAGCCAATAAAGCCCCAGCGGTAGCGCAGGGGGTTCTCTGGGTCGTCGAGGTTTTGCATGGCCAAACCGTACTGCACGGATTTTCGCGGGCGGTAGTTAAAAGAGGGCAAAAACATATCCCGTGCCTGACCTGCGTCCAGCCATTCCTCTGCAGTGCTTCCAGGTACTGTCATAAAGCCCTGAATGCCGTCGACCTGGACAAAGTTGTGCCTTGCCTCTATGGCGCGCTGCTCGCAGTCTGCTGCGCTATTATTTTCAGCCAAGCAGCGACTGCGAATTATCTCACCGGCCTGCCAGCAGCTGGGCAGATAATTGTCCTGTGGCTCTGGGCACACCCAGTCACCGGCTTGGTTGCGCACCCGCACAGCAAAATCTTTAAATTGCTCGGAATTGCCATGACCGGAATAAACTTCGATCAATCGAGTTTTAGCCGGATCATTGTTATCTGCGGTCAGCTGATGGCTCCAGCTGGAATTGGGCGGACTATAGAAACCCCAGGTCGTGCCATGGGGAACAACCATATTGTCAAAGCCCCATTCATCCAGTTTGCTAAATAACTCACCGGGAGTGGCCGCTGTTTCGTAACATTCCAGAGGTAGATCAGGGCTGGCTATGCCGGGTTCGCAGGCTGGAACAGCAGCCATCTGCATCACCCAATCATTGTAGGAGGCGTAATAGTCCTTATGACGTGGATCGAGCATGCCCAGTAGCCATGACTGTTTTGCAGAGCCGGAGCGCGCAGCCACAGTGGCGACACCAACACCTTTGGAGGCAATAGGCCGCTTGGGCAGGAGCTCTGGGTTGTCATCTTTAAACAGCACATTGTGATGGCCGTAATGGGATTCGGCAGTTGCGCCAACCTGTGTCCATTCCCAGCCAATAAAGGCAGCCACATCAGGGTTGGCTGGATCGCCAGCAAGGCGGTTGCACTGCTGCACAGAGTCGATACCATCGCGCCATTGGCGTGGGGTAAAACTCTCCGCATGATCGGTCAAAAAGTAGAAGTCGAGCTGTGATATAAATCGTGCATAGTCGCAGGCATAGGCGGGCGGGTAGGCACCAGATGCGCCATGCATCATTGGCAGGCTGTACATAAAGGCATCGGCGGAGTTGGTGGTGTGCACATGGGTGTCACCAAACAGAATCTGTTTTTCCGTCGGGATCGGGGAGTTGTTGTTGATGGCGCGCTTTTCTATCACTGCTTCAGGAAGTCTGGCTTCCGTGACCTTGCCGAAGTCCAATGGCGTGTCGTCCCAAGCATGTTCGGCATCGGGAAAATAACCTGGTAACAATCGGTAGGTAAAATCTGGTGCTAACCCGGTAAAAAAGACTGTGCTCAAGAGAGCAAGGCTAGCCAAGATTATTAAAGCCCGTTTCAACATGATGGATTCCTTCTTTTTTCGTTATTATTAAATCTACCCTGAGGTTATTATTCGCAGCCCTTTCCAGACTATGCATAACTTCGGGCAATAAACCAATATAGACCTAACCCACAGAGTAATGCAGAACTGATATCCGGCACCAGTCTGGGGATTGAGCTAATGTTTTTTACTATTTTATAGAGGGTCCAGGCCGCAGCCACAATCATAAGCTGGCCCAGTTCTACGCCAATATTAAAGCCCAGCAATGCCGACCATAGCTGATCTTCTGGCAACCCTATTTCTTGTAGCACTGAGGCAAAACCAAAGCCGTGGATCAAACCAAAAGCCAGGCTCAGTAATGGTCGGTTCTTTGTGGTGCTTGCGCGATTATTGGCCAGAGGCAAATAGCTCAGGGTAAAAAGCAGTAGGCCGGCCAGACTGGTCATTGGTAGGGTAGGCGCTGTGCTTGGGTTAAGGGAAAGCAAAATAAGTACGCCCAGTAGAGCAGTGACGGCATAAATGATCGGGCGATTACTTGCGGTTCTGGCAGCTATATTTTCTGCCGCTACCAGTGCAATGGTAAAGCCAATCAAAGCTTCAACCACTAAAATATTGGGGTTCACCCAACCCAGCACCGCAAGGCATAAAGTCATGCTGTGACCAACGGTGAAGCCAGAAACCATCCAGATCACGTCGCGCATACGCTGCAATAGCAGTAACAATGCCAACAGGAAGGCAATATGATCAAAACCGCCAAAAATATGCTCTATTCCCAGCGCTGTGTATTGGGTAAATGCGCGCTCAATATGGCTCGACCAATGCTGTTCACTGAGTGTAATTTCATGTTGTTGACGGTTCTCGGTAAACAGATATTCAAGGGAGGGCTGGTTGGTGACAGCAACGCGCGCATAATGCACATGGGTTGTGGCCATCGCAAAGAAGCTGCCGATCTGGATGGAGGTTGCGGTTTGTTCTGTGGAAGCCGGGCATTCAAATGTGGCGGCAAGACGTAAATAACCAGGTTTGGCGCCCAGGATTTTTACATGTTGAGTGGCTGCACATATCGCAGTATTTTGTCGGACGCTCACTGTCTCAGCGATATGATTGGCCAGCAAGGTTTCAAAATCGCCGCTGCCCGCAACCTGCAGCCGGGTTGCCTCTCGGGCTTTTACCGTAAATAGCATTTGCAGTTGGTTTTGGTCCAATGTCCATTGAGAAAATGACTGACTGCGATTGTGCGCCTCTGAAGGCAGACTGGCCAAGAGCAATAGCAAAAGTAGTATAGTATAAAGGGGAGTCAGTGCGCTTTTCATTGGACTACCCCAATCTCAATATCAGCGCTATTGCGCAGTTCAACTAGGTACGCTCTCAGCCCCGAACCATCATTTGTATCTGCCTCCGCTCTGGCCTGAATGTCTAGGCCCGCCAGAACTGACTGCAAAACAGCAGTGCGCACTTTTAGGTCAGTGCGTAAAAGGTTTTTGGCAATGGCCCGTTGCACCAGTAACTCTTCTTGAATTAACCGCTCCAGAACCAGATTTCGATCATTGCTGGTGAGCGGACTGTTTTTACCTTCAGCCACTAATTTCAAGGCGCGCTGATAGTCTAATTGGCGAATAGTCTGACCATTGATCAGCGCAACAGTTTTCGAGTCAGGGCCGGCCCAAGGGAGCCTGTCGGTTGCACTTAGGCCGCCAAGAACAATACCTGCAACTGCAGCAAGTGCCAAAAGTATTAGGGCGGTGCTGTCGGCGGCAGATCTCATCGGCCCGTGACTCGAATAGAAGCCTGTTGCCAAAGCTGTTGCAGTTGCGCCTGCACTGCACTATCTCGTCCGCGACGTTTGTACTCAGCTTCTACAGCGGGGCCTATTGTTTGATAGTCTGGGATGTAAGCGGGTTGAATCTGGGTCACTTGCAAAAAGTACAGGCCGTCTGGTCGTTGCAATGGAGCGCTTATTTCACCCTCCTTCAGATTCTGGGTCGCGGTGGCGAGGCTGGCCCCTAGGTGGCGATGTACCATATGCACCGGCAGCAGACCGCGGGGTAGCAGGGGGCTGTGTTGCAATCTGCTGGCGATGCTGCGCAAGTCGCTACCGGACTTGATCATAGCCTTGGCCTGATCGATTTGGCCTTTGCTGGTCAGGCGCAACCCATCTATTGCAACTCTTGAGGGCTGTTCAAATATCGAACTATAGGATTGATAAAACTGCTGGAGCTTAGAATCAGTCACCGGCTGGCTGAGAAACTCGATGTTGAATTGATCGATCATGGCCGCGGCCATTGCTTTGCGCAACCCAGGATCGGTGCTGGTAATCGACAGACTTTCGGCACGCTGTAAAAGTAACTCTTGGTCTACTAGAACCTGTATTGCACTCTGTTGCTGCTGATCACTGAGTTGATCATAGGAAACACCCCAAAATCCTTGAGCGATGCCGTTGGCACTTTGAAGACTGATTGCCTGTTGATTAACTCGGGCCACGACAGCGTTTCCTGGTGAGCTATTGGTGTACATTGCAGGCGTGGCACCCATCAGTGCAAGTGCTAGTCCTATGCAGGCGATAAAACCGCGGCTGGCGACTGTTAAGGGCTGTTTGCTGACGGATCCGCTCATAGGTGGTGTTTCTCAGAGACACTCTTTTACTTTTTGTGCAGAAATATCATAACCGAACTGAGGCTGTTGTCACTGTCTCAAGCCGTCATTGCTGTCGCAAAAACGGACAGCTGATTATTTGAAAGGCATAAAAAAAGGACGGGGGTTACCCGTCCTTTTCTAGGTCTAACTACACAGCTTAGAAGCTGTAGCTAAAGCGAGCGCCGTAGAGCTCTCCTGATTCCATGTAGCGAGCATGCGAGCCAGCTGCCAGAGGCACATCAAATGCGCCAGATGCAGTGATCTCGTCGGTGATGTTGCGACCGTAGAACATCAGGTCCCAGTTATCGCCGCGGATACCGGCACGAAGATTAATCTTCTCAAAACCAACCTGCTCATCGATCGGATCCAGATCGCCGGTCATAAAGAAGTTGTCTGTGAAGTTAATGTCCATGCTGACAAACCAAGTCATGCCATTTGCCATCGGAGCAGAGTAATCGGCAGTCAAAGAACCACCATAGTCAGCACCTAACTTACCACCAGAGATATCCTGGCTCGAGCCGGATGGCTCGCCATTACCCAGGAACTGCTGCTGACAACCCAGCGCAGAGGTCACTGGTGATGATGACGTGATGTCCCCAAGACCCAACAGTGCAGAGGCTTGAGCAGCAGTACAGCCAGCAGCGTCAAACGTTCCGTACTCACCGTCTAGCATGGCCAGACTTGCACCCAGTAGAAGGTTGTCCGAAGCCTGCCATTTCATATCGATTTCCAAGCCTTGGATTTCGGAAGATGCAGCGTTAGCTACAACGAACCCAAGCCCTACAAATGTAGATACCTGCTGATCTTCATACTCACTGTTGAAGTATGCCCAGTTTAAGCTCATAGCGCCGTCAAGCAATGTGTGCTTACCGCCGATCTCAAATGAGCTAGCTGTTTCATCATCATACTCAAAACCAACGCCAGGAGTGGTTCGAAGAACAGTGCCATCCGCCTGAATAACAGGATTCTGGTCATCTACTGCGTTAAAACCTCCACTTTTGAAGCCTTCGGTGTAGCTCAGGTAGTACTTGCTAGTGTCTGATGCTTCCCACTGGATATTGAATGCGGGCATCAACTGATCTGTAGAACGATCTTCGTCAAAAACGTGCGCATACGAATCAAAGCTAGATGCCTGTAGAGCGGCTAGGAATGGGTGTGGGTTTGCATTGGTAAGACCTGTCGAGTTGGTAGTGAGATCTGTCTGAGCATGAACTGACTTGTCTTCTTCTGTATAACGAACACCAGCGGTCACACTTACTGTGTCAGAAATATTGTATGTACCTTGGAAATACACAGCCCATGAGTCAGTTTCATTGTTCCAGTTACTCACGCGACCTACTTGGCTAAAGAGTGTAGAACCTTCAACGCCAACCAAGCCTGCTGCAAGGGCATCTTCAGCAGATATACCCAAGGCTCCACCGACCTGCGCTGGAGAGAAGGCCAAAAATGAAGGAAGTCCTGTGATACCAGCCATCAGAGCGGGATTGCCCAATGTGCCATCAATTATCACTAAGCGATCAATGTTCTGCTCTGCAGATGACCAGTAGGCACCAGTAATAAACGAGAAATCCTGATCAGCAGGAGACGCTAGGCGGAATTCGAGGCTATCAGAATCATAGCTTGAGATATCACTACGTCCAATAAACTGAACAGGCAGGAAATCAGCGTCGATACCGTCTTCGTAATCGTAGCTATTCTTACCATAGGTCATAGCCAAGCTATAACCACTATCGAGGTCCATTTCAACATTCAGAGCAGTGTTGCGAGTCTGAGTGTCTGTACCCTCGGTTTTTTCTTCAGTTCTGTCGCCATCTCTTCCCAAGGACTGGGAAAGCGCAAGACCACCGATTGAAATTGAGTCTCTGTATGGGTCAATAACTCCTGCAGCAACCCCTGGACCGAAGTCAGGCCAAGATGTTGCCATCACGCCGTACATCAACGCATTTGACTGAGCAATATTTGCCAGCGGAGCGAAGGTAGTCAACGCTGCAACGCCACCAACTCTGGTGTAGTCGCTTTCTGTATGGGTCAATTTCATTGACACATCGTCTGTTGGATCCCAAACGGTAGTCAGACGGAACATGCTTTCGTCAGTAGTGGGCATTCCGGGGTTAGCACCGTTTGCCGCAGTGGCGAAGCCATTCTTCATGTAACCGCCATCTTGACGATCTTTAACAGCTACGCGGAACGCGAGATTGTCCGATGGAGAGTGGTTGATATGACCTTCAATAATTTCACCGTCAAAGCTCTCGCGGCTTACAGCAACGCTGCCGCTAAGCTCGTCACCCATTGTTGGCTCTGCGGTCGTTACGTTAATCGCACCAGCCAGTGTGTTCTTACCAAATAAGATACCTTGAGGGCCCGCCAATACTTCAACTTGCTGCAGATCAAACAAACCTGATCGCACCTGACGGCTTCTGCCATAGTGAACGCCGTCAACATAAATGCCAACAGACTGCTCAAATGATTGGTTAGCACCAACACTGATACCACGCATAGTGATAATAGTATTAACGGCGTTTTCTGAAATGCTCAGATTAGGTACGTAAGCTGACAGCTGCGCGAAGCTTGCTACACCAGCGTCTTCCATTCTTTTACCGTCAAGCGCAGTCATGGAAATAGGCACGTCTTGCAAGCTTTCAGCACGTTTCTGTGCGGTTACGATAATCTCTTCCAGCTGAGCGCCATAGGCACCGCTTGAGGCAGTAGCAATTGCTAACGCCAGGCTGGATAAAGTGCGAAATGATTTCTTGTTCATACAATTCCCCTCAGGTTTTTATTATTTGGCAGCTTTCGCTGTCTTTATTTTTATTGTCCATCATGGAAAATTGTACATCTTGTAATTTGCTACTGGAAAATAAAGAGGCACGATAGCGCCAAGCTTTTTTCTCTCTCTCCTGAGCCTGATTTTTAGTGTTCAAGCTTCTTCGGAGTACAGAGCCTATTAGTTCCCAAGCTCCTGTAAAATGAGACTAGCACAAACAAATTAGGAATGCATGCACCTTAAAAGCACTGCTAAAAGTAGCTGAAAGGTTTATGGACAAAAGGCTGTTGCCTAGGGGGACGGTTGCTTGTCGATCACTGTCAATAAGGTATCCATCAAGGATGGATTGCTGGGATGAAAGTGGGTTGATAGCAGCGAAGGAATGCGCCCCAATCTTACAATCACAACCTCGGTGACTGGGTTGATCATAATCACCTGTAGTCCCATGCCTTCAATCCAGTAATAATCAGGCTGGCTGTGCAATCCGCCGTAGATATGATAGCCGTACTTGTTGCCCTCTGAGACGCCTGTTGCCTGCACAAAAAACCAATCGGGTTGCTGAAGGTCAGTGGTGATTTTCTTAATCCAATGGCGGGGAACGATTTGTTTGCCAAAGTACATTCCCTCGTTAAGGTAAAGTTGGCCAATAGCTAACCATGAACGGCCGGTCGCAAATACACAGCAGTAACCAGTGCTGTTAAGAATTTTTGCCTGCTCCAAGTTCATCGGCTGCCACAGTTTGTCTGCAACAATTTGGCTTAAGGGTTTTCGATAGACCTCGCCCAATGCTCGCTGTACTAAATAGTAGTTAATATTGTCGTAACTGAATTCACGATTGGAGCCAAACACCAAAGCGGAAAGTTGCTTACTGTCCAGATGGGCGCCTCCCAGAGTAATATCCATTTCCTTTAGCCCGGTTTCAATGCCAGACGTATGATTGAGTAGATCTCTAATACTCACTTGGTTGTTGTCATCAATGCTCAACTGGGGCAGAAATTGGCGAATGCTGCTGTGCTCTGATTCGATAAGCCCCTCCTCAATCGCTATTCCCACCAGCAGTACAATGATGCTTTTGGTCATGGACATGCTGTTAATCGCCAACCCGCGGTCGGCCTGAGGGCTGTAGCTCTCGTGAATAATTTCGCCGCTGCGCTGAATAATCAGTGTCTCAGTCAGACTATGTTCAATCCAGCTGTTGAGTTGCTTATTGTCGAGATTAGCGAGGGGTTCTTGGTTTAGCCGGGTTGGTTGGCCGTCAATATTGTTAAGGGGCCCTAGCCTGGAGGAGTCGGCGGACCCTATGAGATTATTGAGGTGTGCATTAATTTCCATTGACAGGGCATTTTGCACAGTAACTTTAAGAGGAGACAGCAGCAGTGCCGCAGTGCCTACAAAAGCCAGCAGAATAATAGCCACTGTGATTTTTACACTCGCCAACAGGCTCGTCTTTAGTCGCTTCTTTGCCCATGCCAATAACAAGTGCACTGTGCTCTTAGTGCTGATCTAATAATTTGCTCAGCTGCTCCAAGCAGCCTTCCATACTGCTGCGAATAAAGGTTTCAAACTCAACGGGAGTAACAGCAGTCTCCCAGATCAAGCGACAACCCTGTTCGTTAGCCACTACTGCTATTTTGGCATGATGAGATTGCAGTGGTGCCGGTGTTTCAAAGCAGGAGTACTCCATTGTCTTGGCATTAGGATCATAGGCGAGGATGCGCTCTTTGATATCGCCAGCCCCTGGCAGATGCAGTGACCTTACTTCACCATCAAAGGTACAGCTCTCTGCACCTGGAACCCAGTCAATACGATCTGGTGTGCCGACAATAGTCCACAGTTGGTCTGCCGATGCATTAAATTGATGATCAAATTTTACTGACATGGAGTCGCCCCGCTAGCGTTTATATTTTTAATGGCTATAACTGCCTGCCGGAGATATTACCTCAGGTTGGGGTTTAGTGCTAAGAGGGCATTCCTAGGGGGGGTGCCGGAGTTTGCTCAGCAAGGCCTTGGAGCCTAGGACTGTTGCGCGAGCAAAGGTTATTATTCCTTCTTGCAACTGCTATGCTGAAGGCCCCCTTTATAAGGTGCTGGCGCAATCATTCAAAATACAACAAAAAAGATCCGACAGTTATCCCTCGTTATTTTCTTGATAACGATCTATGGCTGTTCTTACGCAGGCAAGATGGCCACTGCCGAGCGGAAATATCAGCAGTCAGTGTCTCAAAAGGTGCTTATTTTTATGGACATCGAGACCCTGTTTGTCGATCAACAATTACGTCAACTCGCCGTTGCCGCGGGGAAGGGCAGAATATCCACTGTTGATAAATTAATTGAACAAGGTGTTGATGTTAATTCCCAAGGCACCGGCAGAGCCACAGCGCTATTTTGGTCGATGCGCAGCGAAAAAGGTTTCAATCATTTGTTGGCAAAAGGAGCTAACCCGAATGTGGTTTTTAGTGATGGTGGCAGTGTCATGCATTGGCTTGCACGCAGGTCTGAATGCAAGATGTTAAAAACCGCTCTGGCCCATGGTGGCAACCCCAATTTACCCGCGAGCTTATTTGCAGGCTCACCGGCGTTTGAAACCATTACCCCGGGCAAAAACAAAGGCGTGCCAAAATGCTTAGAGTTACTGTTAGCAGAGGGTGCGGATTTAGAGTTTACAGATGATAAAGACAATACCATGCTTTTTATGGCTGCAGATTTGGCCAGATTTGATATTGCCTTGTACCTACTCGATAGGGGCGCAAATCCCAGGGTGATAGGCGCGCGCAATAGAAACCTGCGAGCTGTTCATGACTCTTTCTACGATGCTTTTATTAAAGGCAGCGTTACCGAGAAAAATTGGTTAAAGTTTAAGCAGCGGCTAGATGAAATGGGTATCTAATTCATGGCTTCTAATCCAGGGTTTCTAAGCCATTTTCGAATCAAGCACTAAGCCGTTTGTAAGGGAACGCTTTCAGGCAATAAAAAACCCCATAAATCAATGACTTATAGGGTTTAATAATGGCGGACCGGACGGGACTCGAACCCGCGACCTCCGGCGTGACAGGCCGGCATTCTAACCAGCTGAACTACCGGTCCGCGAAAGCTTTCTCTTTGGTGGGTGGTACAGGGATTGAACCTGTGACCCTCGCCTTGTAAGGGCGATGCTCTACCAGCTGAGCTAACCACCCCCTGAGAGAGCGACGCATTCTACCTAACTGTAGGGCACTGTCAAACATTTTCTGGTGCTATATACATATCAGTTTCGCAACCCTAAAATACGGGCCCAAATAAGGGGTTAGTCAAGCAAAAAATGCAAATCTATAAAGAGTTTAGTATCGAAGCCGCGCACCGGCTTCCCCAGGTTCCAGAAGGTCACAAATGCGCCCGTCTTCACGGCCATTCATTCCAAGTGTCAATTTACGTTGAGGGCCCTGTGGGAGAGGAATCCGGTTGGATAATGGATTTTGGTGATATTAAAGCGGCTTTTGCTCCGATTTACGCGAGGTTGGATCATCATTATTTAAACGATATTGAGGGCCTTGAAAACCCCACCAGTGAGAACCTGGCCCTGTGGATTTGGCAGGAACTAAAGCCTGACCTGCCACTGTTAAGCGCCATAGAGATCAAAGAAACCTGCACCAGCGGCTGTGTTTATCGGGGCGAGTAAATCTCTGCTATTGGCTTGCGGTATTTTTTGATCGCTCCCAAAGCAGTATGCCCAGCATTATTAGCATAGGTGGCAGACAACCCAGCAGCATCTGTTGCCAGGTGATTAAATTGATGACCCATCCGGCAGAGAGTGCTGCGACCGCCTGAAGTGAAAATACGGTAAAGTCATTGATTGCCTGCGCTTTAAAACGATCGTCCTCTTTGTGAGTGCTTGGCAATAATGAAGTGCCAGCCACAAACAAGAAATTCCAGCCTACCCCGAGCAGTACCAACTGTATCCAGAATCCGCTAACACTGGTGTCTGAAAAGCCAATCAGGATTGTAGCGCCGTAACAGAGAAGTCCCAAAAGCATCATGCCTCTGATGTTGAGAAGCTTAAATAGAATGGGCGCTATAAAAGAGGGAAGAAACATGGCGGCGATATGACTCTGAATTACCCATTTGGTGTCCAGCAGCGAATGGCCGTGGAAATAATGCATGCTGATGGGTGTGCCGGTCATAACAAACGACATGATAATGTAAGCCACGGCGCCACTGGCCAGCGCAAGGCAAAATGAGGGGTTGCTCAACAAAGCGGTCAATGTCGTTTTAGATGTTGCTGTTGCTACATCGACCATAGTTGAGGGCTTAAATGGGCTGAGTAACAGCGCGGCTAGCGCAATGCAGACAGCGCCCAATAAAAATGATCCCTGGTAATCGACCGCGGTTATGGAAATGCCCATTACGGCTAATTCCGGCCCCACAAAGGCGGCAATAATGCCACCGGCCATTACCATTGAGGCGGCCGTGGCACTGTGTTCGACTGCCACGGATTCCATGCCGGCAAATCTGGTTTGTAGTATGGCCGCATTGCAGGAGCCCATAACCAGTGATGTGAGGCAAAACAGCGAGAAACTTTTAAGTTGCAGGGCGACCATGGCGAGCCCGCAGGCCGCAATACCGATGGCCATAAATAACCACAGGGTGTTTTTACGCCCCATTTTCTTTAGACAGGCACTGATAGGCACCACGCTAATGGCGGTTCCCAAAATCATCAGAGCTACGGGGGCAGTGGCCAGTTTGACAGTGGGTGCCAAATCTGTCCCAACCAGACTGCCAATCAACACCATTAAGGGGATTATCGAGCCTGCTAGGGCACTGCTGATGCTGAGGATCCAGACATTTTTAAAGTCTTTACTGAAGATGGGGTTCATGGGGCTTATCCTGTTATAGCAGGTTGGTACAGGCTAGATTATTTTGCCAATCGATGCATTCTAGACTACTTTTAAGCTATCAGACGCAGTTATTGCCCTGTTCGATCCAATGGCCTTTTTTGTGGGTTGCACGGTTTGGATCATGGTTCACAATATTAAAAAATAAGAGACTAGAAATTATGGACGATACCTATCAGTCAGCGGTTGATAAGACCGTGTGCGAATGTGTGAGTAAAAACCCTTCTGTTAAAACCCACCATGTGGATGCCAGCATGCTGCTCGCCGAGCTGAATATAGATTCTCTTGAGAAGCTTTCCATTGGTATGGATCTAGAAGACGAGTTCTCTATCGAGTTCACCGATGACGAAATCGAAGCCTTTCTTTCCGTAGCGGATATTATCAGGGCGGTTGATTTAGCATTGGCAGCAAAGACCTTTCAGCAAGTCCCGGCTGAGTATCTTGGGACCTCGGCCTCAGCAAATCTCTGCAATCCGCCAGTCTAACATCGGCGTTATTAGTGGCGTCTCAATGTGCCGCGCTTAGCTTCACTGCTGTATACTGCCGGCACATTGATGATGGGTTTGAAAAATGGCAGACGTTGGTAAGTTCAATAGGCTGAAAGTGGTAAAGCAGGTTGATTTCGGTGTCTATCTGGACGGCGATGAGTTGGATACTATTTTGTTGCCTCAGCGCTATGTACCGGAGGGCTGCGAGATAGGCGACTGGCTTGATGTGTTTCTTTATTTCGATTCCGATGATCTATTGATTGCCACCACAGAAAAGCCTAAAGCGCAGATTGGCGACTGTGAAATGTTAAAGGTAGTCGATATCAATCATGCGGGTGCCTTTATGGATTGGGGGCTGCCTAAAGACTTATTGGTGCCTTACAACGAACAGCAAAAGCCCATGGAAGTGGGGTATTCTTACGTGGTGCATGTCTATCACGACCAAAATTCTGACCGCATTGCCGCTTCCACCAAACTCAGTCATTACCTCGACGAAGAGCCAGTTTGGCTAAAGCCCCGTCAGCCAGTGCAACTACTGATTGCCGGACGCACTGATCTTGGTTACAAAGCCGTGATAGATAATAAGTATCTGGGATTGATCTTCCGCGCCGATGCCTACCGACCATTGAAGATTGGTGAGCGGCTACCGGGCTTTGTTAAAACTGTGCGCAAAGATGGCAAGATCGACTTAATCATTTCTCAGGGTGGTTTGCAGGCCGATCAAGACTTGAGTGAGCAGATTATCGCCCATTTGCAGCAGTCAGGTGGAGTATCAGAGCTTACTGACAAAAGTGATCCAGAGGCAATCTATCGCGCGTTTAAGGTGTCCAAAAAGAAGTATAAGCAGGCATTGGGGACTTTGTATAAAAGTAAGCGCATTCTAATTTCTTCTACAAAAATAGAGCTGGCTGACTAAGTCCTGCTCATTGTTCTTATTAGTTAAACTTATTTAGGCTCGATCAGAAACCATTCTATGCCTGCCAGCCAGACTCTCTGGCCGGTGGGTTTGTTGCTCACAAGGTGATATAGTGACCTTGGTTGATGCTTGAATCAGACTATTCGTTAAAGTAAGACCTACCGATTTAAAATTTAGACTTCAGCGTCTAATAATAAAAATTTATAAATGGATTTAGTTTTTTAATTTGTGTCTCCCAATTGACTGGGAGAGTATCGGTCTGTAGTAAATAGAAAAAAAAGCCGAATTGCAGCTGGTAAGTATTGTGAATTTGTCTCTTAGAGGCCGGCATTTAAGAAAACTTATAATCTACATTGGGGAGAAACCTATGTTTCGCAAGACAAAAGTAAACCGTGCAGTAATCTCGGCAATCGCTGCCGGTATGGCTGCCAGCACTGCTGGAATAGCATTGGCTGATGGCATTGAAGAGGTTATCGTAACTGCGACTAAAACCTCAGCAAGCAGTCAGGATATTCCAGTAGCTGTTTCTGCAATCACTTCAGAGAAGCTTGATCAGCTTGGTATTTCTAACTTTGAAGACTACCTAATCCAGCTGCCAGGGGTTTCTGCCGGTGGTAGTGGTCCTGGCCAGAACACAATTTATATTCGTGGTGTAGCATCGACTACTCCAGCTATAAGTATTGCTGGTGTTGCGGGCTTGGCCCCTAACGTAGCTTTCTACCTCGATGAGCAGCCACTTGCGCAGCCAGGCCGAAACCTTGACGTATACGCTGCCGATATTGCCCGCGTAGAAGTGCTGGCAGGCCCTCAGGGTACTCTGTTTGGTGCAAGCTCACAGGCTGGTACAGTTCGATTGATCACCAATAAGCCAGATCCTTCTGGTACTTATGGTCGCGTTAAAATGGGTTACGCCTCTGTGTCAGATGGCGGCACCAGCAACAACTATGAGGTTATGTTTAACTCGCCAATCACTGACAGCATCACTTTCCGTGGTGTTATCTACAGTGATTCAAAAGGCGGTTTCATCGATAACGTACATGGTACCCGCACATTAGAAGAGAGCGCTCGTTTCCGTCAGGAAGGCTTTATGCGAAGCAATGGCGTTCCTGTAAGTGCCCGTCGTACTGGCTTCCAGGGCACTGGCGTTGATGCTGATGGTGATGGCTACACTGATATGCCTGGTGTCACCTTTATCGCGGCAGACAACTCTGACCTAGTGGAAGAGGACTTCAACGAGTCTAAGTACACTGGTGCTCGTATGAGCGTGAATGTTGATCTCGACGAAGATTGGAGCCTGTTGGTTTCTCACACAAGCCAGACCCTTGAGGCTGACGGTGTATTCTTTGCCGACCCTAACCTGGGTGACCTTGAGATTCAAAGCTATGTCGACGATTCTATCGAAGACGAATTTAGCAACACTAACTGGACTCTGACTGGTCGTGCGGCTGGCCTGGATATCGTTTACACCGGCGCGTTTACCGACCGTACAGCGGATCAAAATATCGGCTACTCGGACTATATGTTTGTAGGTCAGTACCTGCCTTACTATGTCTGTGACTACTCGGTAACCTATGGTGACGGAACTGGTACCTGTTATGCACCAGACATGTCTGCACCTAGCCACACTGAGACCAAGGTTTCTACCCACGAAATCCGTGTGACTACTGATCAGGACGCGAGCATGCGTCTGACTGCTGGTGCATTTATGAGCAGCACTGATCTCCGCGAGCGCGTTAACTTTACCTACCCAGGCAGTGTGTTTGCTCAGGGTTGGGGTGGTGAAGGTTCAGGCCCAGGCTTTTCTTCACAGAACTACTCCTATGGCAATGGTTACCTTTCGGATCAAGGTCCTTTTGAACCTGGTCAGATTTTCCGAAATGACATCAAACGTACAGACGAGCAGATGGGTATCTTTGGTGAGTTGAGCTACGACGTTTCAGATGACCTTTCTCTGACTCTGGGTGCTCGTTACTACGATATCGAAATCGACTTTGACGGTAGTGCCGGTGGTTCATTCTACAACTTCTGTGGTTCTGCTAACCCAGATTGTGCTGATGCTCAGGTATTTGGTACTGATATCGCCGATCTTTATGACGGTGATGGAACCTATCAGGGCAATCCAAACGATGCTCCGAAGAACTCTGAGAAGAGCGGTACTGTATTCAAAGTAACTGCTTCTTACACGCCATCTGAAGATGTGTTGCTGTACGCAACAGTATCTGAAGGCTTTAGATCTGGTTTCTTGAACCGTCCCGGTGGTCGTACTACTGCAGATGGCTCATACACAGTTCCTTATGCATTCGACTCAGATGAGATGATGAACTATGAGTTCGGTTGGAAGACTGACCTGATGGATGGCAACCTGCGATTCAACGGTAGTGTCTTCATGGCTGAAATCGATGGTCTGCAAACCACTATCTTCGATCCAAGCATTGCTAACCTGTTCTTCTCTGATAACTCAGCTAATGCTGAAGTATCAGGCATCGAGATGGATATGATCTGGATTCCAGCTGGTGTTGAAGGTCTGACTATCAGCGGTGGTTTGTCCATGCTGGATACAGAGATCAAAGATGTACTGGTACCAACTGATGATGTTCGTCAGGGCGATACTCTTGCATTTGCTCCAGAGATGCAGGCTAACGTGCAGGCTCGTTATGAGTGGTCAATTGAAGGTGGTCTGACTGCACATATGATGGGTCACATGTCTCATTCAGATGAGTCTTACAGTGACATCATTCGCATCAACCGCGACTTGATTGCTGATTGGACTATGTTTGGCCTGACAGCTGGTGTTACTGCTGAAAGCTGGGGTGCCGAGCTGTTTATCGACAACCTGACTGATGAGCGTGCTGAGCTATCTCGTAACTACATCAACGACAGAGAGCGTGTTTCTTACTCACGACCCCGTACCATGGGCGTGCGTATGACTTACAATTTCTAAGTAAAAATGTAACGTTTAAACGAGTTACGCAATGTAAGATAATAATGCCCCTCTTGAGGGGCATTATTTTTATGGAGACAAATAATTGAGCCAGGAGTCAGCACAAGTGCAGCCAATAGCGGATGCCAAGGCACTTATTCAAGCCAGTGAATTCGGGAAGGCTGAGCAGTTGCTCGGGCAACTGAACAAGGAACAGCCGGATGACCAAGAGATCCTCTATATGCTGGCTGTATGCCAGCGTTATCTGGGTGAGCATCAGTCTGCGCTAACCACATTGTCGCGGCTTAAAGAGGTTGCACCAGATTTTGGTCGAGCCCATCAAGAGAGCGGACATGTGTTTCGCGCTCTAGGTCAAGATGACAACGCGCTGGCTGCCTATGCCAGAGCAACCCAGCTCAACCCTGCGTTAGAGGCAAGTTTTCAGGCCCAGCGGGAAATTCTCAATGCGCAAGGGCGTACTAGCTATGCCATGCAGATCGAACAACAATTACAGACTTTACAATCAACGCCAAAGCCACTGATCGCGGTAATGGATTTGATTTCTCAGGGCAAACTGGTCAAAGCTGAGCAGCTGTGTCGTGGGTTTATGCAAAAAGTGCCTCATAATATTGAAGGCATGAGATTGCTTGCAGATATTGGCACCCGTTTGGGTGTGATGGAAGATGCTGAATACTTACTGGAAAGTGCTGTGGAATTTGCACCGGACAATATCCGAGTGCGCATCGAATATATTCAGGTATTGCGTAAACGCCAGAAATACGAAGAAGCCCTACAGCAGGCGAAAATACTGCTGGAAACTGACAGTAATAACCCGCAGTTCCAATCGGTTTATGCCATCGAAGCCATGCAGTCCGGTGACTATGACACCGCCATGGCCATGTTTGATTCAATCCTCAAGGTAGTGCCGGAAGATCCTGTAACACTAACCTCTAGAGGCCATGCACTGAAAACTCTAGGGCAGACCGATGAGGCGATTGCGTCCTATCGTCGGGCGATTGCCAGCTTGCCATCTCATGGTGAAGCCTATTATTCCCTGGCTAATCTTAAATTATTTAATTTTGAAGATGCTGATATTGAGTCAATGGAACAGCAGGAAGTAGACGTCAATCTGCCCCATATGAACCGTATCTATTTTAACTTTGCCCTAGGCAAAGCCCATGAAGACAACAAGCTGTTTGATAAAGCCTTTAACTATTATGAGCGTGGCAATGCTTTCAAGCAGGCCAGTAGTAGGTACAAAGCCAGCGATATCACCGAAGAATTCCATTCTCAGCAAGATGTATTCAGTCAGGCCTTTATCGATAGCCATCAGAGCTCCGGCTGTCAGGCCCCAGATCCAATCTTTATTGTTGGCCTGCCTCGAGCCGGATCTACATTGCTTGAACAGATACTGTCATCACACTCCCAGGTGGATGGCACTATGGAGTTGCCCAACATGCTGGCGCTGGCGCAGAAACTACGCCGTGGTGAACGCATGGGATCAAAGAGTCATTACCCCCAGGTATTGACATCTCTTAGTGCTGAACAGCTAACGGAATTTGGCCAGACCTTTATCGACGAAACCCGCGTTCATCGAGCTTCAGCGCCATTCTTTATCGACAAGATGCCGAACAACTTCCGTCATATTGGCCTGATCAGTTTAATTCTGCCCAATGCCAAAATTATTGATGCACGCCGTCATCCCATGGGTTGTTGCTTTAGTGGTTTCAAGCAGCTGTTTGCCGAAGGTCAGGAATTTACCTATGGGCTCAATGAGGTAGGCACGTACTATAAAGACTATGTGGAATTGATGGATTTTTGGGATAAAGCTCTGCCGGGCAAGGTGCTTCGTGTTCAGTATGAAGAAGTGGTGGCGGACTTGGATACCCAGGTGCGGCGCATTCTGGATTACTGCGGTCTACCTTTCGAGGACGCCTGCATTAGTTTCTATGAAAATGAGCGCGCCGTGCGAACCCCAAGCTCAGAGCAGGTTAGGCAACCAATTTATACCGGCGGCCTAGAGCAGTGGAAAAACTTCGAAGCTAATCTTGATCCATTGAAAGAAGCGCTGGGTCCGGTACTTGATAGATATCCCATTTTATAAAATTAAAAAAAATAACAAACAGGAGGTCATTGCAATGGCCAATATGAACATGACCGAGCAGCAGATACAGCAGCTTGTTGAAGATTGCTTGATGGCTAATGGGTGTAACAATGAAAATGCGGCTGCGGTAGCTCGCACTATTGCCGCCGCTGAGCGAGATGGCTGCGCATCCCACGGTTTATTTCGCATGCCGGGCTATATTGCGTCCTTGCGCAGCGGCAAGGTTAATGGCAATGCAGCGCCAAGGATCGAGAGGATCTCTCCAGCGGTGGTGAAAGTAGATGGCGATCATGGCTATGCGCCTCTGGCGCTGGAAAAAGGCCGTGAAGCGCTTATTGAGGCGGCCCGAGAGAATGGTATTGCGGCGCTAGCTCTGGTTAATGTACATCATTTTGCCGCGCTCTGGGTTGAGGTAGAGCCCATTGCAGAAGCAGGCTGTGCCGCCATGGCATTTACCACCTACAAGCCTGCCGTTGTGCCCGCCGGCGCCAAACAGCCGCTGTTTGGTACCAACCCAATGTGCTTTGGTTGGCCTCGAGGCGATCAGCCACCAATGGTGTTCGACCAGGCATCTGCCTCCATGGCCAGAGGTGAGGTTATGATTGCGGCTCGCGATGGGCATTCGGTGCCATTGGGCACAGGTGTTGATGCCGAGGGCAATCCAACAACTGAACCGTCAAAAATTATTGATGGAGGTGCATTGCTACCGTTTGGTGGTCACAAGGGTTCTACCATAGCCATGATGATCGAGCTGTTAGTGGCAGGTCTCACGGGAATGGATTTCAGTTATGAAGCGCAGAAAAATGACAATAACGATGGCGGGCCGCCCAATGGTGGCGAGTTTATGCTGGCTATAGATCCAAATCGCTTTGGTGATGCCGACAACTGGTTGCAGCATTCAGAGTCGTTTTTACAGCGACTTGCTGGTATGGAAGGGGCTCATATGCCCGGTAATCGCCGTTATACCAACCGAGCCAAGTCCGCGGCTGAGGGAATCCCAGTCAGTGAAGACTTGCTTGCTAGCTGCAGAGAGTTCCTCAAGCCTGCGGGTTAATTTAGCTATGAGTGATTGGCCTCATTAGTGCGCAGGGTTAAGTTATGCTTTCTTATTTGGCTGGGCGTTTCCCTAACAATGGTCTCTATCATCGCTTCGGCGGCGGGGGAGACCGTCCAGCCTTTTCGAGTAATAAGGTAGACTTCCCGCGCTTGGGTTGGCAGCAGAGGCCTGGATATCAGATTGCTTGAGTAGGCGGGAATCGCCAGCGAAGGCAGTACGGAAACCCCTAGATTGGATCTGAGCATGGCCAGTAGGGTAGTAATATTGGGGAAATCAAACTTGGAGTCGCCAAAACTGGCGCGGCTGCGCAACGTTTTGGTAATCCCTGTATCCAAAAAGGTCGTGTTTTCCAACTCTTTGATTTTCACCGGTCCCGTCTGTTTAGCCAGCTTATGATCAATATGGCAAATTAATTCCAGCTTATCGGCAAACAGGGGTTTGAAGTCTAAAAGTTTGTTGGGTTTCCACAGGCTGGCGATACCAAAATCCACCTCATTGCGCTCGACTCGTCGCTGAACACCTTGGGAGCTATCGTCGTCTAGATGCAGATGAATGCCAGGGTATTCAGCCGAGAAGGCTTTAATGATATCCGGCAGCAGATTACTCGCCACAGAGGGAACTATAGCCATGCTCACATGGCCGCTGCGGCGCTCTGCTGTAGCGCGCAAGTCATAAATAGCGGTGTCAAAGTCGCGCACTAGTCGCTGTGCGATTGGAATAAAGTTTTCCCCTTCGGCCGTAGTGCTTACCTGTCTTGTAGTGCGCTCTAGTAACTTCAAGCCAATAAACTCTTCTAGCTGTTTTACCGCCAAGGTGATGGCGGGCTGAGTGCGCGAGAGCTTTTCGGCGGCAGCATTAAAGCTACCCTCTTCGGCGACAGTCACAAAGGTCCGAAGATGTCTTAATGTCACGTTTAAGTATTTGATAATAGGCTCTTTTTTATAATTATTGAGGTTTTTGTTAAGACTTAGAATAAATTAATTATGCTTATAAATCTATATAAAGTTTTGATTGGAGTTATAGGTGCATACGTATAACAATGGGTCGCAAGAGGGGCAATCAGCCCTAAAAATTACAGGTGGAAACAGTATGAGTCAGGATTTACACAACAACTATATCAATGGCGAATGGGTCGGCAGTTCAGAGATCATTGAAAATATAAGCCCGTCAGATACTAGCGATATCATCGGTCATTATGCCAAGGCATCCAATGCAGACTGTCTGAATGCTATCAGCGCGGCCAACGCAGCCTTTGAGGGCTGGTCGCAGAGTGCTTTGGAGCAACGCAAGACTGTGTTGGATTTTATTGGTGCCGAGCTTATTGCCCGCAGTGGTGAAATTGGTGAAATTCTGGCTCGAGAAGAAGGTAAAACCCGAGCAGAAGGTGTTGGCGAAGTTTATAGATCCGGGCAATTCTTTCAATATTACGGTGCCGAAGTGCTGCGCCTAATGGGTGAGAACACCCAGTCTGTTCGTCCTGGCGTAGATGTAGAAGTCCACCGTGAGGCATTGGGTGTGATTGGTATTGTCACCCCTTGGAATTTTCCCATGGCAGTAGCGGCCTGGAAAGTGGCGCCTGCTATAGCCTATGGCAATGCAGTGGTACTTAAACCAGCTGAGCTGGTGCCCGGCAGTGCTTGGATACTGGCTGATATTATTAGCCGCAGTGGTCTGCCCGCTGGTGTGTTTAATTTGGTGATGGGCTCGGGCAGAGATGTAGGCGAAACCCTCTGTACCTCTCCAGATATTCAAGCTGTTACCTTTACGGGCTCTGTTGGCGTAGGCCGTCATATTGCGCGCAATGCCATTGATAATATGGCTCGCGTGCAGCTGGAGATGGGCAGTAAAAATGCCCTGGTTGTGCTGGACGATGCGGACCTTGATACAGCGGTGCAATGTGCTGTTGCTGGCGCCTATTTTGGCACAGGTCAAAAATGTACCGCCTCGTCGAGAATTATTGTGCAGGCGGCTATTCACGATAGATTTGTCGAGAAGATGACCGAGGCTGTCAGCAAGCTAGTGGTCGGCCATGCATTGGCAGAGGGCGCGCAAATTGGACCAGTGGTCGACGGCCGTCAGTTGCAGCAGAATCTAGACTATATGCAGATTGCTAAAGACGAAGGCGCAGAGCTGGTTTTGGGTGGCGAAGCCCTGACCATGGACACTGAGGGCTTTTATATGTCGCCTGCGCTGTTCGTCAATACCAATAACCAAATGCGTATTAACCGCGAAGAAGTTTTTGGGCCTATCGCCTGTGTGATCAAGGTCGACAGCTATGAAGAAGCTTTGGAGGTTTCCAATGATTCAGACTTTGGTCTGACTTCGGGCATCATAACCAATAGTCTTGCCAATGCTGGCCACTTTAAGCGTCATTCTAAATCCGGTTGTGTAATGGTGAATCTGCCGACTGCAGGCACTGACTACCATGTGCCCTTTGGCGGCCGTAAAAACTCAAGCTATGGCCCCCGCGAGCAGGGTCAGTATGCTCGGGAGTTCTACACCATTATTAAAACAAACTACAGCAAGCCCTACTAATTGCTACTCAGGATTCATTGATGACTAGAGAGATGAACAGAGAAATGCTTCTTGTCGACGGGCTACAATATGTCAATTGGAACCGCGACCTGTTTGAAAAGGCTCAGCGCAGTGGTTTAAGCACGATTCATGTGACTATTGCTTACTGGGAGAATATTCGCGAGACATTGGAGAATATTGGCAGCTGGAACCGGCATTTTATTAATCATGCCGATCTAATTATGCCGATTCATCAGGCGTCGGACATTCTTGAAGCCAAACGTCTGGGCAAAGTGGGTATTATCTTTGGCTTCCAGAATTGCTCACCCATCGAAGACGATGTAAAAATGGTGCAGATTTTGAAGCAGCTTGGGGTGCATATTATGCAGCTCAGCTATAACAATCAGAGTCTGCTTGCTACGGGATGCTACGAAGAGCAGGACGGTGGCATCACCAGATTCGGGCGTGAAGTGATCAAAGAGATGAACCGTGTGGGCATGATTATTGATATGTCCCACAGTGCGGAGAAGTCGACTTTGGAAGCCATAGAAATCTCCGAGCGACCTATCGCCATTACCCATGCCAACCCAACATTTTTCCATGCTGCGCTGCGCAATAAATCCGATACAGTGCTGCGTGCATTGGGTGAATCTGAAGGTATGTTGGGCTTTAGTATGTATCCATTCCATCTTAAGAATGGCTCCGACTGCACGTTGCAAGAATTCTGTCAGATGATTGCTCAAACCGCCGAGATGATCGGTATTGACCGCATAGGCATTGGCTCTGACCTCTGTGAGAACTGGGATTACTCAATACTGGAGTGGATGCGCAGCGGTCGCTGGACCACTGGTATTGACCATGGTGAGGGCTCTGCGGCCAATCCCAGTTGGCCCCGTCAACCCAACTGGTTTGCTGGTTCCAAAGATATGTTAACAGTGGCTCAGGGTTTGGAAGATGTGGGTTTTAATAACACCGATATTGAAAAAATTATGGGCCAAAACTGGCTGGCCTTTTTCGAAAAATCCTTTCCGGGTTCACCGGTTAAAGCCTAGTAGCTTAGAAAAAACCGTCTCATTTTGAGGCGGTTTAATTCGTAAAAGTTATATGTCGCAACCGCGCTGACAATGTCGCTTTTAATTAAGTCGCGGTGCATCACTGCGCCTACAATAGCCGAAAATCAGGTCCTGTTCGGGCCTCAAAACTAACCATAGCCTGTGGGATAATGCCTGTGCGGTCGCATCATAATTCAGCTGGAAAGCATAGCCTCAGCAATAGCGCTGCGCTGCCCCTGCGCCCTGCCAGTCAGGTTATGCAGTTGGATCGTCTGGGTAGCTTTCATCAGTCCCGCCTGAGCTTTATGCGCACTCTAGTGCGACGCATGGTGCAGGAAAACTGGCAGATCAACAGTACTCTGTTTGATTTGGATGCAGAGGGCTACGGCACCGCTGTCTATGAAGTGAAAGCCAAATACGGCACCTACAGCTATGTATTGTTTTCCCATTATCTCGACCCAGAAAACCGCAACGACCGTGTGATCGCCAACCAGTGGGATCTGACCATGGCCCTTTGCGAAGGTACAGTGGATGCAGAGCAGCTAGAATTTCTTCGCACCAATGTTCCTAAACAAGAAGCCGGGCGCGTTGACTCCCGAGTGTTTGTTCTGTCCAGAGGCAATCGCAGCGGCCGCACCTTTGAGTACGTAGTAGATGAACTGGCAAATGGCCGTCAACCAGATGTGGATGTGATTGCCGAAGTAGGCTATCTGTACCGCACCACCGCCGCCTATGGCAGTGGCAAATTGGGGATGGCTGACTGGGAGAAGGTGCGTACCAAACACCGTGACTTTGCCCGTCCGTTTGCGGCGGAAATGTTTACCTGTTTTATGCTGCGTCATTTTAGTTTGCAGCATGCCGACTATATTGCCGCACAGCGTGCTCCGGACACCGCAGTAAGACTGGATGATGATATCAGGCGTTATTTTGGTATTGGCAACTCCACCGGTCTGGGCATGGCCCCATTTTTGATCAACCATCCTCTGTTGATTAATCAGTGGATCGAACAGCGTGAGACCGCTTTGGCCAGAGCCAAAGTGGCGGGCACTGATGGCTTAGATTTAGAAATGCTAGAACGATTCAAAACCAGCACTGATCGCGTGATTCAGCATCTGGGTGAAATTGTTACTGGTGATGAGAAGCAAAATATTTCCAATGGAATGGTTCGTCTGGAACTTCAAGAGTTGAGTCAGTGGCTGCTTGAGGAGCGGGACAATATTGTTTCCAGCGGCTACAACTGGGACGAACTGGCGCAGTATGCGGAGCAGAGCTGGCGAGTTGAAACCCAGGAAGTGGTCAACACCATGCTGATAGAGCTCTACCCAGAGCTGGTGGATGAGTTGGAAGAATTGATGGGGGTGGATGAAGATCAGCATTTGATCCCGCAGATGTCCCTGCAAGAATTAAAGCTGGTGATAGAAGATAAGTATGACTGGGCGCTGGCAATCGACTTTGCCGAGCCCAATGCTCAGGGTTCATTTTGGTATCGCTCAGAGGAGAAGATGGAGCCGCGTCTGGGCCAGACCCATATTGATCTGGGTATGGAAAAACAGATGCCGCTGGCTATTGGTCGCATGGTGCGAGAATGCTACGACGAAGTTTGCGCTTACATAGCAGAGTTCCCCCAGCAGGATGTTGCTCATTTTATCCTGCAGCAGCCTAATTTGAGTGGCGCTATTAGCCGCATTCAAACCATGGCTCAGAGTCACTATGGTGACATTCGCGAGAATTTGGTTCACGCTGATGTATTACCTATTCATCTGTTGCGCTGCAAATTATCCTTTTTTGGGGTCAGCAAATTTGATCCGCGCTCGCGACTCTGGGTGCGCAACACTATGTTTCAGGGGGCACCACTGATCAGCGATTTTGATAAGCCCTTTATGGATGACTGGCAGTTTCCTATTAAACCCGTGCTATCCAAAAGCATAGATTCCAGCAGTTAAACCATGAAAGTCTCTCGTAATGAATTGACGGCTTCCCTCAAGAAGGCGTTTGAAGGCTTGGGCTTCTCTGTGGGTGACTATCAGGATGCGGCGGCTATGGTAATTTGGTCGCAGATGCATGGTTTTCAGGGTCTTGAGCAGTTGGACCGGGCACTGCCATTTCTTAATAATTGTCTCTGCCTCCATGCCCAGTTGGTCAGTAATGGGGATCAGCAGGCACTGCTGGATGGGCAAAACTCTTCGGTCCTACTCTGTGGCAGTCAAACGGTGCGGTTGGCCTGTGCACTGGCCCGCCAGCATGGTCATGGCTTTGTACAGTTAGATAATTGCCACAATCGAATGTTGGTTATTCAGCGGCTTGTCAGTGCGGCTCAGTCCGGCACAGCTCTAGCGGCTTATTGGGTACAGGGCGCTATTGGTTTTAAAGTGACCATTGAAGCCCATGCAAAGCAGCCAGAGTACAGTCAATATACTTTGCCCACGCAGTCAGACAATCAGACCTTAATGATTTTCGCTGGCGAAGATCTTGCCGCGGTGGAACAACAGTTTGCTAACCAGATTAGCCTGGCGTCACCGATTGCCAAGGTTTTATCTGAGACAATGGTTGATAGCTATAACCAATGTCTAGATCAGGGCATTGAGATTGATCAAGCCCTTTGGTATGAGCTTGATAATCTGGTTGCCAGAGTGCTGGTTGAATCCACTGAGAGTTCTAGAGCGGGCGCTGGTGATTAAATTTGCCCGGGGCTAGCCTGTTGAGCCTGATCAATAATCCACTGACGAAATGCGTCCACATGGCTGCAAATGGGCTTATCCTTGGGTGTGGTCAGATAAAAGGATTCCACCGTGCCCACGGTCTGTTCAAATGGCGCGATTAGGCGCCCGTTTTCTAGCATGTTAGCCGCAAGAGATGTGCGGCTAAGTGCGACACCATGTCCCTGAGCAGCCATTTCCATTCCCGTCATCAGCGAATCAAAGTGAATACCCTGAGAGGGGTCGATACTGTAATAGCCCAATTGGTTTAGCCAAAAGCCCCAGCCCTCTTCGTATCCAATTACATGGAGCAGGGTATAGTCGCTCAGTTTGCTGGGGTCAGCCGGAGGCAGCTGCCCGTCTAATAGGGTTGGGCTGCAGACTGGGATTAGCCTATCCCAAGTAAGTCGGTCGCTAAAACAATTAGTCCATTGACCCTTGCCGTAGCATATTTCTACATCAGCCTCTTTATCAGCACCGGCCACCCAGATATTGCTAGTAAAGCGCAGATCAATATCTGGATGCTGTTTTCTAAAGTTCTCAAGTCGAGGTGCCAGCCAGGTATTAAAAAACACCAGATTCACACGCACGGTTAGGGTGTGACTGCGCTCCTTACCAAATACCTCATCGGTAACCAGCGCTAGCTTTTCAATCGACTCACGCACACCGGGAATATAAGCTCGCCCGGCATCGGTCAGTTCCAGTCCGCGGGGCAGGCGTTTAAATAGAGCGCAACCCAACTTGGTTTCCAACCCCTTGATCTGCTGGCTAACCGCTGCCTGAGTCATATGCAATTCAGACGCAGCTAGCGTGAAATTTAGGTGGCGTGCAGAGGCTTCGAAGGAGCGAAGCCAGTTTAATGGCGGCAGTCTTTTCTTCATAATTATCCCTCTACCTTGCCCAAAAAAGCCGCTTAATTATTGTTCTGGATCATCGATCAGATGACCCAGATTTTCCGCGGCGCTTTGCAGGGCCTCTGTATAGTTCAGCAGCTGATCAAAGCTTTTGCGGATGACAGGTGCATGGGTGAATAGGCAGGCGCAGAGCTTGCCATTACTGTCATTTACCGGCACCGAAACCGCCACCATACCATCGACAAACTCTTCATTGTCTGTGCCTACACGACTTGTTTTTATATGTTGTAACTCTGTTTCCAGAGCCGCGGCATCAACGATAGTATTGCGAGTATATCTGGTTAATGAAAGCTTGTTGATAAGACGCTGACGCCGGTCCCTGGGCAGAGAACTGAGGTACAGTTTACCACTGGCGGTGCACCAGCTAGGTGTATGGCTGCCCACTTGCAGGTGAATCTGTAAAGGCCAGTCCGTTTGCACGCGATCGTAATAAATCATCTCAGCGCCATTGGGCACGGCTATACCACAGGTCTCACCAATCTCTTCTGTAAGCCTTTGCAAAATAGCCCGGCGCAATGAGCTAAAGCGCTCACTGTGTAATACACCCCAGGCGATACTGTGCATCTTGGCGCTGGGAACAATGAGTCCGCGCATATTGGTCTGTACAAAACCATCCCTCTCCAGTTGATTGAGAAGCCTATGGATACTGGGCTTGGGAATAGCCAACTGGAGGGCAAGGTCCGCCGGCGACAGAGGTCGCTCGGCTTTGGACACCGCTTCGATAATTTGCATTACCCGGCTGACCGCCGAGCCTTTTTCCCTAGTAGTCATGGTTCGAATTTAGCTCATGGTTGGCATAGAGAACTGCGCACCTTCACGCACACCAGCCGAAGGCCAGCGCTGAGTAATGGTTTTGCGTTTGGTATAAAAACGCACCGCATCTGGGCCATAGGCATGCAGGTCACCAAACAGCGACCGTTTCCAGCCACCAAAGCTGTGATAGGCCACAGGCACTGGCAGCGGGATGTTAATGCCCACCATACCCACCTGAATATGGTCAGAGAAGTAGCGTGCGGCTTCACCATCTCTGGTAAAGATGCAGGTGCCATTGCCGTATTCATGGTTATCAATCAGATCCATGGCTGCTTGCATGCTGTCCACCCTAACCACCTGTAACACGGGACCAAAGATTTCAGCATTGTAACTGTCCATCTCTGGTGTTACGCGGTCGATTAATGTGCCACCCACATAAAAGCCGTTTTCATAGCCATCAATACTGGGATTGCGGCCATCTACCACAATCGCAGCGCCTTGCTGTTCGGCACTGTCGATATAGCCGAACACTTTTTGCTGGTGCTGCTGGGTAATCACTGGGCCAAAGTCATTGTCTGCATCATGGCAGGGGCCAATCTTTAAACCTTTCATGGCTTCCTGCATCTTGTTTACCAGAGCATCTGCTGCGGCATCACCAACGGCCACGGCCACCGAGAGGGCCATGCAGCGCTCACCGGAGGAGCCAAAGGCAGCGCCCAGCAGTTGGGCCACTGCATTGTCCATATCCGCGTCAGGCATCACAATCGCATGGTTTTTAGCGCCACCTAGAGCTTGGCAGCGCTTGCCGTTGGCATTGGCGGTGCTGTAGATATATTCCGCAATGGGGGTGGAGCCCACAAAGCTCACAGCTTTAATGCGCTCATCATTGAGCAATGTGTCAACGGCTTCTTTATCACCATTGACAACATTCATCACACCATCGGGCAGGCCCGCTTCTTTGAGGAGTTCGGCAATAAACAATGTCGAGCTTGGGTCGCGCTCGGAGGGCTTAAGGATAAAGCAGTTACCACAGACAATAGCCATGGGATACATCCACAAGGGTACCATGGCGGGGAAGTTAAACGGGGTAATACCGGCCACGACACCTAGGGGTTGGAACTCACTCCAGGAGTCAATATTTGGGGCGACATTTTTACTGTGCTCGCCTTTTAGCAACTCTGGTGCGCAGCAGGCATATTCCACATTCTCAATACCCCGCTGCAGTTCACCGGCGGCATCATGGCTGATTTTACCGTGCTCCTCGCCAATCAGAGCACAGATTTTATCGGCATTCTGCTCCAGTAAATCTTTAAATTTAAACATGACTCGGGCGCGCTTAATAGCTGGCGTATTGCGCCATTCGGGATAGGCTGCCTGAGCCGCGGCAATAGCATCTTCAACAGTTGTTTTGGAGGCCAGGGCCACCTGCTTGCTGACTTCACCAGTGGAAGGGTTGTAGACATCCTGAGTGCGTTCGCTCTCTGTGGTCATCTGGCCGTTAATTAAATGTCCTACTACTGTCATTATTTTGTCCTCAAAAAATGGTCTACTTTTAATTTTTTACTTAAATTTGTATCACCACAGCTTACGGTAGATGTCGATAATCTCATCAGCGCTGGGTACTCTTGGATTATTGCCCGGTGAACCAGAGGCCAGTGCCTGCTCTGCCATTACCTGAAGGTTGTTAAAAAAGTGGTCGCGATCAATACCAAACTGCTCTGGCGTGGGCACCTGTAGTTCTTCATTAATTGCATAGAGTTCGTCCATCAATTTGCTATTGGCCGTCTCGTCACTGTCATCCTCATTGGCTACTCCCATGGCTCGGGCACAGTCCGCATAGCGCTCTGGTGCCGCGGGAATGCTGTACTCAGTCACCATAGGCAGTAGCATGGCATTGGAGAGTCCATGGGGCACATGATAAAAAGCGCCAATGGGGCGAGACATACCGTGCACCAGTGCCACAGAGGCATTGGAGAAGGCGACTCCGGCGAGAGTGGCGCCGAGCATCATTTCTTCCCGAGCCTTTGAGTCACTGCCATCATGGAAGGCTTTGCGCAGGTTGGGGGCCAGTAATTTCATAGCGGCGATGGCTTGGCTGTCACTGTAAAGGCTGGCCTTTTTACTCACATAGGCTTCCATGGCATGGGTCAGGGCATCAATACCGGTGTCGGCGGTGGTCCTTGGGGGCAGGCTTAATGTCAGGCTGTAGTCGACCAGTGCTGCGGTAGGCATAAAGCCAATACCGACGCAGAGCATTTTTTCATCATTGGTTTCATCGGTGATAATGGTCACCTTAGTGCACTCGGAACCTGTGCCCGCGGTGGTGGGAATGGCAATAATCGGCAACCCCGGCTCATTGACCACCCGAGGGAATTTATAGTCCCGCATCACACCGCCGTACTTGCCCAAAATAGCAATGGCTTTGGCACTGTCTATAGGGCTGCCCCCACCAATGGCGATAATGCTGTCGTAGTTGCCATCACGCACTTTGTCCACGCCTTCCTGAATGGAGCTGACCGTTGGCTCGGGTACAGTGTTATCAAAAATATCCGACGGAATAGACGCGCCTTTAAGACTCTCCTGCAGACGACTCACATAGCCGAGCTGCAACATCATCTTGTCGGTGACAATCAGGGGGCGCTCACAGCCCAGGCTGTTAAGGATATTGCCCGCTTCGGTACTGGCACCAGCACCCACTTGGAGGATGCGCGGTAAAACAATTTGTGTCGACATAAAAAACTCTCAAATAATTATTATTGCTCTTAAAACTAAATGTCGCAAAAACGATACGGCGCGTATTGTTATTGATAAAAAAACCAGATGCAATCATTAAATTTGCTTGTTTTTTGACCAGCCTTGTAGGTATAAAAAAAACCATGCCTCAGGCATATTTTTTGTTGCTGGTTTGCCATGCTCAAGGTTTTTACCATCGCGCCATTACAGACCAGCGGTGTTATTTATCATGCAAAAATTTAAGCATTTGCCTCTTGAAGGGGTGCGCGTTGTCGATTTTGGCCAGCAGATTGCGGGCCCAGCAGTGGCCATGGTTCTGGCTGATCTGGGTGCTACTGTTGTGCATATTGATCCGCCCACAGGCCCCCAGTGGAAACATCAGGCCAATGCGGTGTTGAACCGCAATAAAAGCTGCTTGCAGCTGGATCTCAAGTCAGCTCAGGGTCTGGATCAGGCGATGCAGCTAATTGACCACGCGGATGTGGTGATTGAGTCGTTCCGCCCTGGCGTTATGCAGCGCTTGGGTATCGACTTTGCCCAGTTGCGTGAAACACGTCCACAGCTAATTACATTGTCAGTGCCAGGCTTTGCCAGCAACGACCAATTGCGCAGTCAGTGGAAAGCGACTGAGTCGGTGGTTGCCGCTACGGCAGGTGCCTTTACTGATATGGGCTTTAATCGTGTGCTGATGGGTCTGAACCCATGCTTCTCACCATTGCCGCTGGCGTCTTCTTACACTATTACTCTGGCCGCAACTTCCGTGGTGCTGGCATTGCTAGCGCGCGAAAAGTCTGGCGCTGGCGATAATATTGAAGTGCCAGTGATCGCCGCCATGATGGAGGGTTTATCCTACAACTCTTATCAGGTCGCTGATCTGCCCGAGCGCTACAAGACCATGCGCGAGCTAGAGATTGAGCATCGACGCGCCAATAATATTGATTTTGATCTGAGTTACGAGGATCTGCAGGAGTATTTGGATCCGTTCTATCGCAGCTATCATTGTGCCGATGGCCGTATGTTTTATGTGGTTTGTCCATCTCACCGTAATCACGCTCGCCGCTGTCTGCAGGTAATGGGGCTCTATGAAGAGCTTATGGCTGAGGGCATGCCCGAGGTTGCGGATCTGCATTCACCTGTGAGTGAATGGGAAGGGGAGAGCTCTCTGGGGGTTTACCCGCTGCCGAAAAAGTGGGCCGATATAATTGCTGCAAAAATGAAGCTGGTGATGCTGACCAAAACGTCCTCTGAATGGGGTCGAATATTTGGTGAGGGGCAAGTACCAGGTGCACCTCATAGAACGACCAAAGAATGGGTTAATAGCAAGCACTGTAATCAGGCCGGTCTTATTGTCGAAGTCTGTGATCCGGAATATGGCCTGATGAAACAGCCTGGCCCTGTAGTCTGGTTGGAAGAGTCTGCTGAAAAAATGCTGCTTCCCGCAGCACGAGTATTTGTCTCTTTCGATCAGGCACTGGCGCAGCTGGCTTCAATTGCGGCGCCGATTCTGCCGGCGCCAGCAAAAACCAAGTGCAGCGACGGCTGGCTGGATGGGTTAAAGGTTTTGGATTTGACCAATGTAATTGCCGGCCCTCATTCCACGGCATTTTTAGGGCGCTTTGGTGCCAAGGTCACTAAGGTGGAGCCGGTGGTGCCAATGTACGACCCACTGATCGGTACTCTATTTGCCTTTCAGGCCGATATGGGCAAGCGCAGTGCGTTAATCGATATAAATACGCCGGAGGGAAGAGAGGCTTTTGAGCGGCTGGTTCGCTCTGTAGATCTGGTAGTGATTAATGCTCCGGATCGTCAAATGAAGCCCCTGGGTCTTGATCATGATAGCCTGCAGGCGATTAACCTAGGCGTTCTTTTCTGCCGACTGGATTGCCTCGGCGGCCCCATGCCGGGCCCCAAAAGTAACTATATTGGCTACGATGATATTATTCAGGCCAACAGTGGCATCATGAGTCGTTTTGGTGGTGTCGATACCCCAGAAGAGCACGCTCATCTGGGTACGCTGGACGTTAACTGTGGCTTTGCCGGTGGCCTGGCCATGGCTGTGGCGCTCTATAACAAGGCCAAAACCGGCGCGGTCAGCCGTGGGCGAACCTCATTGTCTGCCGTGACCAATCTGGCACAACTGCCATTCTGTTTTGACTATGTGGGTCTCGAAGACTTCAACGAAGCCTCCGGCCGCGGGGCTATGGGCAATCATGCGCTATCTCATTTTTATGCCACGGCAGACGATTGGATCTTTCTGGATGCCGATACGGCAGATTTGCAGGTTCTAGAAAATATTCCCGGGCTGCAGGGTATTAACGCCACGGCCGATATTCAGGTGTTTCTGAACGTTGCTTTCCAGCAGGCGTCGTCGGCGAAATGGGTGGAGCGACTACTAGCGGCAGATGTGGCCGCGGCGCAACCTCAGTCTATTGAGACCCTGCGGCAACAGTACAGCAGAGTTGCTGATGGCTCTGTGGGTATTGAGCGGGGCAGTTTCGCCTTTTCGATCTACCCAGATCATCCTAGTGGACATGAGTTGACCACGATCGACCATTACGCCATACGTCCGACCCATGCTCGTATCGATGCTATCAGTTCCACTGAGGCTCATGGCCATTCCACCAAAGAGATTCTCTCCGCTGTAGGATATGGCGAGGCACAGATTGAGTCTATGGTTGCGCGTGGTATCGCCGGGCTGGGTTGGGGTAAAACGTTTCTGCCTGCAGATTACCCAGGCGAGCCATTGCCCGAACTAGATGGACTTTTCGGCACAGCGGATACAGAGACTGTAAGTTGGGTCGATACCGAGTCGACCGATGGAGATATCTTCATCACATAGGCTGCAATAGCCGTACTCGCCCGCAGTAATGCGGGCAAGAGCGCCGCTGATACGCGCCAGTTGCTGCTGGCGTCTTCTCGAGGCCTCTTGGGCCATCTGAGCATTTTGCATAGCATCTATCCTGGACAGCCTGCCCACCGTTGCCTGATCTAGTGCAACTGGTTTGCGAGCCTCTGCAGATATGGTTTCCAAGTCAGTTAATTCTTCTCTTAACCGGAGCAGGCGAACGCGAAAATCCTTTGCTTGGGCGGGGCTCATCAGATAGCTGGCAGTTCATCAATAGCATAGGCTTGCTGTTCCAGCCAGGGCGCCATGGTTATGAGTTGGGGCACGATCTCATCACTGTAAATATCCCGGCAAATGCCAGCGACTTTCTCCGGCAATGCGCCCAGTTCATTGTGCCGGCTCAGCATGGTCAGGTATCGGGCATTGGCGCCATTGGCCAGCTGCATCACCCTGCAGTTTTCCAATAGCTCTGGATAGCGAACCATGCACAACCCGGTGGTAATGGCCCAGCCCTGTCCAGACTGCACAAAGCGCATTAATGTCTGAGTGCTGTCCAACTCATAGGCCGTTTGTGGCTGGATATTCAAGCGTCGTGCAATCAGATCGCTCAACGCACCTAAGCGTGAACGTCTGGTGTAGCGAATAAACGGGACATTGCTAGCCAGCCAGGCGGGTGATACATCATCTTTTTGGAGATATTTGTTGGGCACAATCATAACAAACGGATCGCGCAAAATTGGGTGTCGCTGAAGTTCCGGGTGTTCGTCGATAGGGTCGCTAGTGACCAGCAGATCTAGATCGCGATTTAACAGGTCCTGTGACATTGAAGAACCCAAGCCGGTGCGCAGAGCAAGTTTGGATACAAAGGGTTTGGCCCGCTGCATAAACTGCAAGCCAGCCACATCACAAAAGCTATCAATTAGGCCAACATTTAGTGGCATCAGCCCACCTTTGGCGGCCATGCGAACATCGGAGAGCATGCGTTGGGTGTCGTTGATCAGCTGCTGGGCATAGCTGCTAAGTACCTGTCCGCTGGGGGTTAGCTTGATGGGCCGCGAGCGGGTAATTACCAGCTGCGTGTCGGTTTGCAGTTCGAGTTGTTTGATCGTTTGGGACACCGCAGACTGAGTGATTCCCAGGCGCTCTGCGGCCTGAGTCAATGTCTCAGCCTTGGTGACTGCGGCAAAAATGCGCAGGGCGCCAATTTCTATGTTTTTATTATTTTTCATAGCACTCAATCCCTACCCTAGAGCGCAGTATAGGCTAAGAGATTATTATACCGTTACTCATTCGCGGCAATTGCTCTAACTGATGCGACACCTATGGCGACACCATTGTGCTCTTCCATGGCGTCAAGCAGGCAGTCCCAGAGGAATTCACAGGACGCAATATCACTGAAAATATGGAAGCAGGGCGTGGCGCCCAAATCTTGCCGAACAATCACGGCGTTAATTTTGGCCAGAGAGGTTTGGGCAACTTCACCATTGGCAAACTTGTGGGTGCGCAGATCCACACCGCAGATTTTGGAAAAAAATTCCGCTGCCAACAGGCCGGTTACAGCCAGCCAGCTATGACTGTCTGCCCGCGGCAGGGCATAGGTCTGCGCAGGCAGGGTCTGTTGATTCAGTCGGTCGACAAGTGTTGATTCGCCTCCCATATCTGAGGTTATCAACAGCTCCTGTTGGGACAGCATGGTAACCAATGCGCCATCCGCTTGAACCACCGCCATATTGGGTTTTGTCGGCAGTTCAACCGACTGGCTGGCGGCCCACTCGGGGGCGCCCGCACCTTTAAAGCCAGTACGCGGCAATGTGGATAGATCAGCCATTGCCAAGCTAAGCCCTAACCTGGGCTCCATGGTAGTGTCACCATATTTGCGCACCACCAAAGCATCGCCAATTTGTTCAAACTGTGCATTCAATGCCTGATGGCGGCGATATAATGGGCTGCGTCTCAGGGCCTGATCAGGTTTTATTTCCGTCATATTACAGCTCCTGCCGAGAGGTATTTGGGTCATAGAATGGCAGCGAGACTACATCAGCGGTAACCATTAAACCAGCTGTGGATCTTATCATCAGCTGACTTCCGACCTCAGCACTCTCCGGTTGTACATAGGCCAAGCCAACAGGCTTGTTGAGAGTTGGGGAATAGTTACAAGAGGTGACTCGCCCGGTCATCTGGCTACCTTCCAGCACTAGATGACTCTCCATTGGGATGGGCGCATTTGGGTCATTGACCACAAAGCCCACCAAGCTTCTTATTGGTACTTTCTTTTCCAGCTCCTGAATAGTGCGCCCACCAATAAAGAACGGCTTTTTGCGCGACAGGGCCCAGCCCATCTGAACTTCCATTGGGTTGGACATGGCATCGGTATCCTGGCCGATAATAATATGGCCTTTTTCTAGGCGCAGAACTCGCTGGGCCTCAATACCAAAGGGCTGGATATTGTCTTCGCCGCCGGCCTCCATTAATGCATCCCACAAAGCCTCACCATATTGCTGAGGCACGTGGATTTCATAACCCAGTTCACCGACGAAGCCCACTCTAATTAGCCGCGCTGGAATATTGGCCACCCGGCCTTCACGAACGCCCATATAGGGAAAGGCTTCGCTGGAGAGATCAATATCTGTACAAAGCTTGGCCAGCACCTGACGGGCTTTGGGCCCGGCAATATTGACGCCACAGTAGGCGGCAGTCACATTGGCGATATCAACATCAAGGCGCCATTGAGCATTCCACTTCAGCATGGACTGATACACGCGATCCACCCCACCAGTGGTGGCCGTCACATAATAATGTAGCTCGCTAAAGCGACAGGCAACACCATCGTCGATAACCACGCCAGCTTCATTGGTTAGCAGGGCGTAACGGGCTCGACCCACAGGCTGTTTTACAAAACCAAAGGTGTAAATGCGGTTGAGAAATTCGCCAGCATCTGGGCCGCGCACTTCAAGGCCGCCCAAGGTAGACACATCCACTAGGCCTACATTATTGCGCACGTTGGTCACCTCATTGTTGATGCACTGATCGCGATCTTCGGGGTGACCATAATAAGCGGGCCTATACCAGGCTCCGGCTTGCAGCATCTGTGCACCGGCTTCTATATGACGGTAATGCATATTACTGCGCCGAGCAGGGTAGAAGCTCCGGCCGGCGCTGTGGGCTAGATGCTCTGGGGCAAATGGGGGTCTGGCGGTGGTGACGCCGGTTTCAGCCACGGTGCGATGGGTAGCTGCTGCCACTAGCCTTGCCGCAGCCAGAGCCGAGTGACGACCCTGAGATGGCCCCATGCCGCAGGTCGAGTAGCGCTTGACCAGCTGGATATGTTCATAGCCATCGCGAGTTGCGTTAACAATATCGGCAATGGTCAGATCCTCGTCGTAGTCGACAAACTCTTTGCCTTTGGGATGGGCAAAAATTGGCCAGCTATGATTTGGGCTCTCACTCTCTCTAGGGATAGCCTCGGCCACTTCAGTTTGGGTAAAGCCAAGCTCATTGGTGGCTATGGTTGCTGCGCGGGATCCCTCGGCAAGACAGGCATCCAGATTCCAATGGCTGTCGACAGAGCCAGCAATATGCAGTGCGTCGGGCAGCTTGCTCAGGGTGAACATCGCCGAATTGTCATCGTAGCTCAGTTGGCCGCCTGCCTGACAGACAAGCTGATAAGTGGGGGTATAGCCCACCGCCATGCACAGCAGGTCGCAGCTAATGATTTCGCTCTGTTCCGCGCAAATTCCCTGACTAACAATTTTTCTGATATCGACGCCACTGAGATGGTTGCGGCGCTGCTGAGCGGCAAACACTGCATAGCCAGCTTTAATGGTGATACCGCGTTGCACGACTGCCTTAGTAAACGCGTTACTCAGAGGTTCTGATCTAAGGTCGACAATGGCTTTTACCTCGACACCAGCATCAGCTAAATCCAGCGCATTGGCATAGCCATCATTGTTACCCGTGACTATAACCGCGGCTCTTCCCGGGCGAATGCCATACAAATGAATCAGCCGCTGAGCGGCACTGCTCATTAACACCCCAGGCAGATCGTTATTGTGGAAAACCGCTTGCTGTTCCAAAGCGCCGGTACACAGAATGGTTTGCTTGGCACGTACCTTATATAGCCGCTTACCGCAGATAATGGGCAGCCAGTTATCGGCAAACCAAGCATTGACGACCGCATTGGTCATGCAGGTGATATTTGCATTGGCTTCGATCTCTGTGAGCAGCTGCTCGCGGAGCTCGGAGCCGCACTTGCCCTCGGCATCAAAGCGCGCATAGTTTAAGGAGCCACCCAGAATCGGGTTTTCATCTACCAGCAAAACTTCGCAGCCATCCACTGCGGCAGTCAGTGCCGCCTGCATACCGGCGGGCCCTGCGCCTACCACTACCACATCATAAAATTTGTACTGTTTGTCGTAATAGTCTGGCTCAAGCTGCTGATTGATAACGCCGAGGCCTGCTTTTTTACGAATTAGCGGCGCCCATTTTTCCCACATGCCACGGGGCTTAAAGAAGGCTTTGTAGTAGAAGCCTACAGGCAAAAACCGAGAGAAAAGTCCCAGTAATGAACCGCGATCTCGCGCCAGGCTGCCGCTGTAGTTTTGTCCCATAACCGGCAGCCCTTCACTGACGAGTTCGCGATCAGCAAGGGCATTTGGGTTAGAGGGGAGTTGCACCATTGTGTTGGCGTCTTGGCCAGCCATGGTTAGTGCCCCTCGAGGGCGGTGGTATTTAAAGGAACGACTTAGCAACCACTGGTTGTTGGCCGCCAGAGCGCTGGCAATACTGTCGCCGGCAAAACCCTGAAAGGATTTTTTTTCAAAGCTAAAGTTGATCGGTTGCTCGCGATCGATCAGCAGGCCATAGGGCGGAGGCAGGCGCTTCATGAATGGTCCTCTGCTGTTTGTGGGGCGACAAAATCGATCCGTTGATTAAATATTTCGCTGGCTTCAAAGGTGCGAATCACTGTATCTGTAATGGTGTTGCGCTCGGCCAGAAACCAGAACGAACTAGCACTGTGACACCACCATTCGGTTACCACGCCGGCCGCATTGTCATGGAAAAACACATGTTCGGCCCAGTCCCTTGAACTAGTGCTATTGGGGTCGGGCATTGGGTGGTATTCACCACCATAGGTAAATTCAGAAATATTGCGCGGGCCATTTAAGGGGCAGATTAATAGTTTCATGACAAGCTCCTTTAATGGCTGGCGGCAGTAGCGCCGGCTTCGTTAATTTGGTCGTAGCGATAGAAGCGCTCGAGCTCAAAGGGTTTGATAATATCCGGAACCTTTTTAGTCGCCACCAGCTCGGCCATGGTGACACCGCAAATAGGTGTCGCTTTGAACCCCCAAGTACCCCAGCCTGCATCCAAATAGTAATTCTCTACAGGGCTAAGGCCCATAATTGGGCTGTAGTCAGGGGTCATATCTGTGGTGCCAGCCCATTGCCGAAGCATTCTTGCCTGGGCCAAAAATGGAAATAGCTCCAAGGCCGCGGCGCTCAATGACTCTCGCTGGTCTAACGTGGCTCTGGTGTGATACAGCGGGTAGGGATCTGAGCCACCACCTATTACAAACTCGCCTCTTGAGGTCTGGTGCACATACACATGGACATGGGGTGAACTGACATGGGGGGTGAGTATTGGTTTATAAGGCTGGGTGACCATAGCCTGCAGTGGGTAGCAATGGATGGGCAGAGGAATGCCGGCCTTTTTGGCTACCACTGAGCTGGCACCGGCGACGGCTTGGACCACGGCGCCACATTCGACCCGACCGCGATTGGTTTTAACCGCGGTCACACGGCCCTGGGTAATTTCGATATCTTCCACTTCGGTCAGCTGGTGCAGTTCGACACCGCGATCGCAGGCACCTTTTGCATAGCCCCAGGCTACTGCATCGTGGCGGGCCGTAGCGCCGTCCGCATGCCAGAGTCCTGCCATAATTGGAAAGCGAGAGTCCTCGGACATATTTAAATTGGGCACTAATTCCGCAATGGTTTGGCGATCCACAAGCTCAGAGCGCACGCCCAGATGCTGATTGACTTCAGCACGCCAGCGGAAACTCCTAATCGCCGCATCACTGTGAGCGAGGGTGAGCTGACCGCGACTTTCCATCATCACGTTGTAGTTAAATTCATTGCTGAGATTGTTATAAAGTTTGACTGACTCACGGTAGAAGTTGACGCCTTCCTCGGTCAGATAGTTGGAGCGAATTACCGCAGTGTTGCGAGCGGTATTGCCGCCGCCTAGATAGCTTTTTTCCAGCACTGCGACATTGGTGATGCCATGGTACTTAGCCAGATTGTAGGCGATTGCAGTGCCATGGCCACCAGCACCGATAATCACTACGTCGTAGTGTTTTTTAAGCTCTGTGGCCGGCGTAAAATGAT
>Ga0213863_10000069_pt1 | contig 76410 bp, 68 predicted proteins | sample PICome_8_FD_160128 | JGI IMG/M metagenome (GOLD analysis project Ga0213863, IMG submission 160128) | Coastal seawater microbial communities near Pivers Island, North Carolina, United States - PICO497 | ecosystem: Environmental > Aquatic > Marine > Coastal | place: USA: North Carolina...
TATGGTAAAATTATAAAATCAAAAAAACAAACAAAAAATTTAGCGGCAGTTTTACACAATGCATCTGCCTTTTTTTTATTTCTTTGTAAAACAATTAGTTGACACTGCAAAAGCTTTGCCAAACTTATACAAAGAAAACGAATAAATTGAGGATATCCTTCAATGCACAAAGAAAATGTATACATATTAGCTATTGAATCTTCTTGTGACGATACTGCAGCGGCAGTTTTGCACAATGGCAAGGTCTTAAGCAATATTATTGCAAATCAGTCTATTCATGAGGCTTACGGCGGGGTTGTACCTGAACTGGCATCTAGAGCACATCAACAAAATATTGTTCCGGTTGTCGATCAAGCACTGAAAACAGCAGGGATTTCAAAGAATGAGCTTTCAGCAGTTGCATTTACAAAAGGACCAGGTCTGATGGGCTCACTTCTAGTGGGGAGCTCCTTTGCTAAATCTTTGGCCTTTGGATTAGACATCCCTTTGATTGAAGTTAATCATATGCAAGCCCATATATTGGCGCATTTTATAGACAAAGAAGGGTATGAAAAACCAGAATTTCCTTTTTTGGCCATGACCATTTCTGGGGGGCACACCCAAATAGTACGTGTAGATGATGTTTTTGATATGACGGTTATAGGCGAAACCATAGATGATGCTGTAGGGGAAGCTTTCGATAAAAGCGGGAAATTATTAGGACTTGGATATCCTGCTGGACCTGAAATTGACAAACGTGCAAAATTAGGTGACCCTAAAGCCTACAAATTTACTAAACCAAAAGTCAATGGACTGAATTTTAGTTTCTCGGGGCTCAAAACAGCAATTTTATATTTTATTAGGGACCAATCTAAAAATAACCCTGAATTTATAGCTCAAAACTTGAACGCTATTTGTGCCTCCATACAATATACAATAGTGGGTATACTTATGGATAAGCTGAAGCTTGCTGTTCAAGAAACAGGTATAAAAAGCATTGCAATTGGCGGAGGAGTATCAGCCAATTCTGGCATTCGCACTGCACTAAAAAATACGGAACAAAAATACGGATGGAAAACGTACATTCCGGCTTTTGAGTTCACAACAGACAATGCTGCTATGATCGGTATTGTGGGGTATTTAAAGTACTTGAAAAATGACTTCGCATCGCAAAATACAATGGCTACAGCACGACTAAAACTATAAAAATAAAAAATGCAATTATTTTATAATTCAGACTTAAGAGCAGAAGATAAAGAATTTTATTTTGACAAAAACGAAAGTCGACATATAATTAAAGTTTTGCGTAAGAAGGTTGGGGATAAATTACACATTACTAATGGTTTAGGATATTTATTTGAGGCTATAATTCTAACCGATAATCCAAACAAATGCACCGTATCCATCACCACTAGTAATTCAATTGCATCCAAGGGATACAGCGTTCATTTGGCGGTTGCACCCACCAAAACCAATAACCGTTATGAATGGTTTCTTGAAAAAGCCACGGAAATTGGAGTAGACTTTATCACACCAATTATTTGCAAGCGCAGTGAACGTAAAACTATCAAGCTAGAACGCTATAAAAAAATTATAGAAGCCGCATCAAAGCAGTCGCTTCACACCCATTTCCCTATCCTCAATCCCGCTGTTCGTTTTGAAGAATTCCTAAAAACAAAAACTGAAGAAGATCGATACATCGCACATTGCTTGGATGAGGAGCAGCCTCATTTGAAAAATAAAATAAGGTCTAAAAAAAATATATTGATATTAATTGGCCCTGAAGGTGATTTCACAGCTACTGAGATTAAAATGGCATTAGATTCAGGTTTTCAAGCTGTTAGCTTGGGCCGAGCACGCTTGCGAACAGAAACAGCTGCCATTGCAGCATGCCACATCATAGAACTCCACAATGCGTAATCTAATTCTAATTGTTCTTTTTGTTATCGTTCCAATGACAAGTAGTCAAGGGCAAACCCTTGCTGTCTTAAAGTATGACGGCGGCGGCGATTGGTACAGCAACCCTACGGCACTAAAAAATTTGATTCAATTTAGCAACACCCATGGCGCCACCAAACTAAAGTTAAAACCAGAAGTCGTTCATCCTGAAGACCCCGCTTTGTTCAGCTATCCATTTATTCACATGACCGGCCATGGAAACGTCGTTTTTTCAGATGAAGCACTAAAAAACCTAAACACCTACCTCATTGGTGGCGGGTTCTTGCATATCGATGATAATTATGGCATGAAGCCCTATATTTTGCCCCAACTAAAAAAGCTATTCCCCTCTAAAGTTTTAAAAGAAGTTCCGAGCGATCATCCTATTTTCAATCTTATTTTTGAATTCCCTGACGGCCTTCCAAAAATCCACGAACACGATGGCTTAGCGCCACAGGCATTGGGTATTTTTCACGAGAATAGACTCATCCTTTTGTGTACGTTTGAAAGTGACCTTAGCGATGGTTGGGAGGATCAGTCGGTGCATAAAGACCCCGAAGATATTCGGCTAAAAGCACTACAAATGGGGGCTAATATCATTAAGTATGCTTTCGAATTTTAATCATTAATCAGATGCAGCTTAACCACTACAATTCAAAATTTAAAGCCAAAAAATTCCCTATTATCTTGCTAACAGATCATGTTGTCCGTCCAGCAAATGTGGGCGGATTGTTTCGTATTGCAGACGCATTTGGAGTTCAAAAACTAATTTTAGGCGGAACTTTGGAGCTCAACAGGAAAGTATGGAATACCTCTAGAGCCACTGAAAAAGTAGTAGATTACGAACAAAAGGAGGACCTTGGCCCTGCATTAGAGCAGTTACGTAAAGAGGGGTATGTACTAGTGGGTCTAGAAATTACAGATTCAAGTACTGCTATAGCCTCTATTGCACTCAAGAAAGAACAAAAGATTGCCCTAGTGATCGGTGCTGAGCGGCATGGAATAAATGAAGCTGTGCTGAAGGTATTGGATTTTTGCTGCCATGTGGAAATGTACGGCCAAAACAGCAGTATGAATGTGGTTCAAGCCACCTCAATCGCTTTGTATACCCTCACCAATAAATTACAGAATGTTGAACTCTAAACTTCTAGCGCTAAAAGTGCAAACATTCATCAACAGACATTTGAATGCAAATGTTCATGATTTAGCGCTCAAAGGAAGTCCTTTCTCAGAAGTGGAGACAGCAGAACTCATGCAGCAAATTCAGTCTAAGAACAAATGCAAAAAAAAACTACCAACTTGGTTTAATAGTTTAGGTATTTATTATCCTGCTAAACTCAATATTGAACAAACATCCTCAGAGAAAACTGCTTTATATAAAAGCGCAATGGTTGAAGGGGGGCTACTTATAGATCTTAGCGGTGGATTTGGTGTAGATAGCTTTTATTTTTCTAAAAAAATTAAAACAGTAGTGCATTGTGAAATTGAAACGGAATTGTCAGAAATCGCAGCTCATAATTTTCGAATACTGAAAACTAACAATATAAAAACTATTGCCACCGACGGATTGGAGTATTTAAAAAACAACACTGAAGCGCTAGATTGGATTTACATCGACCCTTCGCGAAGAGATGTTCAAAAAAATAAACGGTTTTTTATTGAAGATTGCACTCCTAATGTAACGAAACACCTAGACCTGTTCTTTAAACACAGTCCGCAGGTTTTAGTGAAATTATCCCCAATGCTGGATATTCATGCAGCGCTTGAAGTACTGCCACAAACGAAAGAAATACATATCGTGGCAGTCAAAAATGAAGTTAAGGAACTCTTGTTTATCTTAAAAAATGAATACCATGGAGCTCACTTAATCAAGGCCATAAACTTAGACAGCAAGCAAGAAGTTTTTGAATTTAAAACTTCTGATGAATTACAGAGTTCATCGGATTTTGCACCCCCTGCTCTATTCTTATACGAACCTAATGCTGCAGTTCTCAAATCAGGTGCCTTTAAGCTAGTTTCAAATCGATTTAATATAAAAAAATTAGCGCAACACACCCATCTGTACACCTCAGAACTAGCAATTAATAACTTTCCAGGCAAGACCTACCGTATAAATTATATACACCCCTACAACAAAAAAAAGCTACAAGCCCGACTCAATGGCCAAAAAGCTAATGTAAAAACCAGGAACTTTCCCGAAAAAACAGAACACTTAAAAACGATTTTTAAACTTTCAGACGGCGGAGAACGCTTTTTATTTTTCACGTCTTCTGAAGCTAAAAAATGGGTCTTGGATTGCTCTGAAGTCACCTCCATCTAATCAAATTAGTTCTTATTTTTATATTGATTGTAAAAAGCAATTTAATTTTTTATATTAGAGCCTTTATTAACCAATTGATACAAAATGAAAAAACGTTTATTAGTCTTCGTTGCAGCTGCACTATCGTTCATCGAAGTTATGGGTCAGGAAGCCCAAAAAAAAGATTTAGTGGGCTACGGCGGAGGGCGCTATGAAGTCTTCAAAACCGGAGGACAAGAGAGTATTGATTTGTGGTTCAAATGGATGGAACTACACGTCAAGGAAGACACAGAAGGAATTCTTACCTTAGCACACGATGATATCGTTATTGAAGCCCCAGAGGCTACTTTGAACGGTAAAGCTGAATTGAAAGAATGGATGTCCACCACTTTTACCAATGGCGACCTCACTGTCGAGCACCGATGGGCTGTACCCCTTCGCTTTGTTAACGATGATGGATCTGTAAATCCAGGAGATTGGATTGTTAACGACTATGTTGTTAATTACAAAACCAATGATGGGTTGACTATCGATGATTCTGAAGCTAATGTATATATTGTAGAAGGCAAGGTGCGCTACATGAAAATTTTCACTTTCAAAAAAGAGACCCGCCAAACAAAAAAAGTTACATTTTCTGTTGACCTCAACAATTCTGACGAGGTGTTTAGCAGTGTCAGTGTTTTTGGCAGTTTCAACAACTGGTGTGCTTCATGCGACTATTTGACTGATCTTGACAATGACGGTATCTACACAGGGACTTTTGATGTTGCTGTTGGAGAACTACAATACAAATTTACATTAGATAAGCAAAAGGTGGAAGAACAATTTGAGGCAGGTGCTGAATGCTGCAAAACCATTGGGGACTATACCAATAGAGTTGCTACTATCACAGAAGACAGCGAACTTGCTGCTGTTTGTTTTAACAGTTGTACGTCTTGCAAATAAACATCAATTATTAACCATAAATAACTAATCATGAAATCATTAATCTTTACACTTGCACTTACCGTTGGGCTGTCGTCTTCAGCTCAAATCACAGAAGCCGGAAAATGGCTTGGAGAAAACGAACTCAAAGGCAACCCCTACACATTAGCTTCTGATGAGCACATGGAGCTTACCAACCAATCGATTGCCGCTTACAATGCCGGGGATGTCGAAAAAGAACTCTCTTTTTACACCAAAGAGATGGCAGATAATACAAGAGAGTACATGACCAACTATCATGGCGAAATGAAAAAAGTAACCAATAAGCCATGGGCAATGATTCCGGTACAAATAAAAGATTCGGACAATGTGCACATGCTGGTGTGGTCTAACGAAACTAGAGAATGGAATAATGGCAGCACACAGAAAATGAATCTGATGGAAGTTTTTTCTTTTGACAAGGACAAAAAGATCAACGGGTTCTACCAATGGCGCAGATACGATCCAAAAAACGAATTTGGCCTACCTGCTGGTGGAAAATTCTACGGAAAAAATGACAATGAATACACGGGAAGAAAGTTGGTTTTTTCTAACCGCGGCGAAGTAGAAGCTCTAGAAACGCTAATTGAGCGCTACAATAATTTGGATGCTGAAGGATGTGAAGAGCTCTTTGCCAATGAGGCTATATTTGACACCTACGACGGAAAGCGTATTAAAATGACAAAAGGATTTTTTGGAGGGTATTTTGAAGGATTTGAATCCATTAAATGGAAAGCGTACGGGATTGTACCGCTCAAGATTGAAAATACCGATCCAGTATCGGGAGTGCTAGTAACCTCAGTAGAAAAACGCGTTGCTAAAGACGGAACTGTGTGGGAAAAAGAATTAGTTGAGCAATTCTATTTTAACCTTGAGGGAAAAATTGACTATGTAAAACAGTGGACTCGTGATTTAAACGAATAAACACTAAACATCACAAAACTAATATCAGCGCTTTTTTTAAGGCGCTGTTATTTTTTTAGAGCATAAGTAAGCATCAGACCTCCGCGATAAAGGGTGACCTCACCACTGCCGTCAAACCCATTGCCGTCTGGTGTAGTTTGTACAACAACCCCGTCTACCCTGTTGTAGCCTTTGTACCTGCTTTGTGTCAATCCACCTTCAATAAAAAGTTCAAAACATGGGAGTGAACCAAAAGGGACTGGAAAGATCATATCCTTGTGTATGTTTATCGTAATTATAGACGGTTACTTTCTTAAAGGTTTGATTGAACACGTGATAATGGATATAATAACTTACGTCTGTGTTCTCGTGTTTTTTATAATTCTAATGTACAATTTATTTAAAAAATAAAGAGTTCAGAAATCGACTTAAATACATTATAATCAAGTAGTTAGTTACTCCACCGTGACGGATTTTGCTAAATTCCGTGGTTGATCGACATTTTTTTCAAGCAGCACTGCGATGTAGTAGGAGAGCAACTGCAAGGGAATGGTCGTTACCAAAGGAGATAAAAGCTCAAGGGTCTCTGGCACCTCTATAACGTGATCAGCCAAGGCTTTAACCTCAGTATCCCCTTTGGTCACAATTCCAATGATCTTGCCCTTACGGGATTTAATTTCTTGGATATTGCTCACAATCTTTTCGTAATGTCCGTACTTTGTAGCAATCACAACAACGGGCATATGCTCATCAATCAGCGCAATAGGTCCGTGTTTCATTTCAGCAGCAGGGTAACCTTCGGCGTGGATGTAGGAGATTTCTTTCAGCTTTAGTGCGCCTTCTAGGGCTACAGGAAAATTAAAGCCCCGCCCTAGGTAAAGCGCGTTGGGAACATCTTTGTAAACTGCTGCTATTTGCTTGCTCAATGCATCAGATTTTAAAGCCTGTTCAACTTTTGCTGGGGTGGTTTCCAGTTCTACCAAATGGCGTTTGTAGTCTGAATTTGAGATCGTGCCTTTGGCCTTTGCTAGCCTTAAAGCCATCATAGTCAAAACTGTAATCTGTGTGGTGAATGCTTTTGTCGAGGCCACTCCTATTTCTGGCCCTGCATGGGTGTAAGCTCCAGCATCTGTTTCTCTAGAGATAGACGAGCCCACCACATTGCAAACGCCAAATACAAATGCACCGTTTTCTTTGGCCAATTTGATGGCTGCCAGTGTATCCGCTGTTTCCCCAGATTGTGATATAGCCACCACTATATCTTTTGCGCTTATAACCGGGTTTCTGTAGCGAAACTCCGAGGCGTATTCCACCTCGACGGGAATTCGTGCAAGGTCCTCAAAAATATACTCAGCGACTAAACCTGCATGCCATGAGGTACCACAGGCGACAATAGTAATTTTTTGGGCGTTGAGAAACTTTTCTAAATTATCTTCAACCCCTGCCATTTTGATCAGCCCCTGGTTTACCAACAAACGCCCTCTGTAGGTGTCTTTGATGGCCTGAGGTTGCTCAAAAATTTCTTTAAGCATAAAGTGCTCATAGCCGCCTTTTTCAATTTGATCAATATTTAATTTAAGCTGTTGAATGTATGGACTCACCAGCGTATCGTCTTTTATTTTTCGAATTTTTGTCTCCTTATGTAAGCGGATTACTGCCAGTTCTTCGTCTTCCAAATAAATAGCATCATTTGTGTATTCGATAAATGGTGAAGCATCACTTGCAACAAAATATTCGTTTTTGCCAACGCCAATGGCCAGCGGACTGCCCAAGCGCGCCGCTACAATTTCATTGGGTTTTTTAATATCTAAAACTGCAATAGCATAGGCGCCAACAACTTGGTTTAGTGCAATTTGTACGGCCTTGCCCAGTTTATAGCCGCCATTTTTTTGCACGTCCTCGATAAGGTTCACCAAAACCTCAGTATCAGTGTCCGATTGGAAGGTGTATCCTCTTTTGCTGAGCTCTTTTTTTATGGATGCATAGTTTTCAATGATTCCATTGTGGATAATAACCAAATCCCCGGAGTTTGAATAATGGGGGTGTGCGTTTATATCGTTTGGGACCCCATGGGTAGCCCAGCGGGTATGGCCGATACCGATGTTTCCAATGGTATTCTGGTCAGAATTTATTTTTTCTTGAAGTTCGCTTACCTTTCCTTTTGTTTTGCTGAGCCTGATGCGCGCTCCGTCAAAAAGGGCGATCCCAGCACTGTCATAGCCTCTGTATTCCAAACGTTGAAGTCCTTTTAAAATAATGGGTTGCGCTGCGCGGTATCCAATGTAGCCTACTATTCCACACATATGTATATTGTTGTTAAGTTTATAATATAATTTTTATGTTTATGCATCATGAGTTGATTTTTGCCAATTCCATGCAGAGATTAATGCCTCTTCTGTGGTTCTACCTGCCATCCAACCTAGAACTTTTTTTATTTTAGCTCCGTCAGAATATATTTTTTCAACATCTCCTGCTCTTCGATCACCTATCGTATAATTGAGTTTTAAATTGTTTGAAGCCTCAAAAGCAGTGACTATATCCAAAACGCTTAACCCATGCCCAGTACCTACATTAAACACCTCTTTAACGCTGTGCTTAAGCAGGTAATCCAAAGCTTTTACATGGGCAATAGCTAAGTCCTGAACGTGTATATAATCTCTTACACAGGTGCCATCGTGCGTATCGTAATCATTTCCATTGACCGTCAGTTTAGCGCGCAAACCAGCAGCTACTTCAGCTACTATGGGCACTAAATTACTGGCGTTATCGCTTGAGCAATCCCCTATAAATCCAGAGTCGTGAGAACCAATGGGGTTAAAATACCTCAAGGAAACACTGTTGCATTTGTTGTTTTGGATTAAAAGTTCACATTTTTGCTTTGTTTCTCCGTATGGCGATTCTGCTTTTTTAAACGGCGCACGCTCATCTACCGGTAGCTTATCGGGCATGCCATAAACCGTACACGAAGAGGAAAAGATTAGATTTTTGAACTTGGTTTGTTCAAAACACTTTAAGAGTGTTTCCAGCGAACCAATATTGTTTTTGTAATACTTTTCTGGATGTTTAACGGAGTCCTCAACGGATTTATATGCTGCAAAATGAATACAGGCATGAATGTCCTCATAAAGCGTAAAAATATCCTCCATTTGTTTTAAATCTGTACAATCCACATTGTGAAATGGTAGTTCAGTATTTAAAATCTTATTTATGCCTCTAAGATTTCTCTCCGAGGTGTTGCACATATTGTCAACAATTACAGGCAAGTAACCAGATTTGAATAGTTCAACAACCGTATGAGACCCTATGTAGCCCGCTCCTCCTGTAACTAATATTTTTTTCTTCATTCTAGCTGTAAATTTGTTCTGCAGTAAAAAAAATTAAAATTCTTGAGCCCGTTGGATTAGGTATTGGCCATAGCCACTTTTTTTAAGCGGCTGAGCGAGCTTCAAAAGCTGAGCTTTATCGATGTAGCCCATCTGAAATGCGATCACTTCCAAACAAGCAACTTTAAGTCCTTGTCTTGTCTCAATGGCTTTGATGTAATTTGAGGCCTCAATTAAGGAGTCGTGTGTGCCGGTGTCTAGCCAAGCAAAAGCGCGGCCCATTAGTTCTACTTTTAGTGCTCCACGTTTTAAATACGCTTGATTTACTGAAGTAATCTCTAGCTCTCCTCTCTTACTCGGCTTAATATTTTTGGTAATTTCAACTACAGAATTTGGGTAAAAATACAAGCCTGTAACCGCATGATTACCTTTGGGGTGCTCAGGTTTTTCTTCAATAGAAATAGCTTTACCTTCGCTGTCAAACTCAACCACTCCATAACGCTTAGCATCACTCATATAATAGCCAAAGATTGTAGCCATATTGTCATTGCTTACATTGGCAACTGCTTTGTCCAATAGTTTGGAGAACCCATGCCCATTGAAGACATTATCTCCCAACACCAAACACACATCATCGCTTCCAATAAAGTCCTCGCCTATGAGAAACGCTTGTGCTATACCATCAGGACTGGCTTGCTCTTTATAGCTCAGTGAAATACCTAGCTGTGCCCCACTGCCCAGCATGCGTTCAAAATTTGGTAAATCTTCAGGAGATGAAATGATCAGTATTTCTTTAATGCCCGCCAACATAAGTACCGACAAAGGATAATAGATCATCGGCTTATCATAAACTGGCAGCAACTGCTTTGAGGTGCCCAAAGTAATGGGGTAAAGCCTAGTGCCTGATCCACCTGCTAATATTATTCCTTTCATAGCTTAGAGTCTTGTTTTTTATAATAATTCTGATAATTACCTGAGGTTACATTTTTAAGCCAATCTTCATTAGATAAGTACCAATCAATAGTTTTGGATAGCCCCTGCTCGAAGGTAACCGTTGGGCTCCAACCCAAATCATTATTGATTTTTGATGCGTCAATGGCATAGCGCAAATCATGTCCCGGGCGGTCTTTTACAAAGGTAATTAGTTGTTCACTTGTTCCTGCTTCATTACCCAACTTAGCATCCATTTGCTGACATAATAATTTTACTAAATCAATATTTTTCCACTCATTAAAACCACCAATAGAATAGGTTTCATGATTTATGCCTTTATGAAATACTAAATCTATGGCTATGGCATGATCAACCACATACAACCAATCTCGTGTATAATTTCCATCTCCGTAAACCGGTAGTGGTTTGTCATTCAAAATATTATTGATAAATAAGGGAATAAGTTTTTCTGGAAATTGATTTTGTCCATAGTTATTAGAACAGTTGGAAATTACATAAGGCATACCGTAAGTCTCTCCATAAGCTCTTACAAAGTGATCGGAGCTGGCTTTTGATGCCGAATATGGTGAGTTGGGGTCGTATGGGGTTGTCTCTTTAAAAAGTCCAGTCTCTCCAAGGCTTCCATACACCTCATCCGTACTGATGTGGTAAAAACGTTTGCCTGCCCAATTGTTTTTATGCATTTCTTTAAAGGCATTTAAAAGTACCAGTGTACCCAAGATGTTGGTCTTGGCAAAAGCCATGGGGTCGGTAATGGAGCGGTCCACATGCGACTCGGCTGCTAAGTGAATCACTGCATCAAATTTATATTGCTCAAAAATGGTGTTGATATAGATTTCGTCAGTGATATCTCCGTGTAAAAAGCTGTAATTATCCTTAGCTTCAATATCTGTGAGATTCACGAGATTACCTGCATAGGTCAAAGCATCAAGGTTGTAAATACGATAATCTGCATAGTTAGAGACAAAACGACGAACCACATGAGCGCCGATAAAGCCTGCTCCTCCTGTAATTAATATGTTCTTTGTTTTTGTCATTTTCTACTTAATTGATTTGTACACCTTCATTGGTCTTGTAATAGGACTGGTACCAATCTACAAAAGCAGCAACACCATCTTCGACGGAAGTATTGGGTCTATAGTTGTAGTCTTTTTGTAAAGCACGGACATCGGCCCATATTTGATTAACGTCACCGGGCTGCATCGGCAGCATTTGTTTTTGGGCCTCTACCCCCAGCTTGCTTTCAATGGCTTGGATAAAATCCATCAGTTCTACGGGCACACTGTTGCCTATGTTGTAAAGTTTGTAGAGCGCTGAATCTTTAGCATCCGCTAAAAGGGTGTTGACTACCCCAGATACTATATCGTCGATATAGGTAAAGTCTCTTGAGTGTTTACCCTTATTAAAAACTTTTAGTGGCCTGTTGTTGTTGATGGCATCGGTAAATAAAAACATAGCCATATCGGGTCTCCCCCAGGGGCCATACACTGTAAAAAAGCGTAAGCCTATGGTTTCTATTCCATATAAATGCGCGTAACTATGAGCCATGAGTTCATTCGATTTTTTAGTGGCCGCATACAAGCTTATGGGCTTGTCTACATTTGCAGATTCCTGAAATGGGACCGTACCGCTGTTTCCATAAACACTCGAGCTGGATGCATACACCAGTCGATTCACATTGTGGTGGCGACAACACTCTAAAATATTTAAAAACCCGTTGATGTTGGAATCGATATAGGCCTCTGGATTTTCTAAAGAATAACGAACACCAGCCTGTGCGGCTAAATTACAAACCATATCAAACTTAAGTTCTTTAAACAACTTTGGCAAGGCGGTGCGGTCTTCCAAATTCATACGAATGAACTGCATTTGAAGCCCGTGGGATCTGCTGCTGCAAAGCGCATTAAAAACCTCAGCCTCGGCGCGGTCTATACCCAACTCATTCAAACGCGCGTATTTAAGATGCACATCGTAATACGCATTGATATTATCCAAACCAACAACAGTATAGCCCTGTTTGATCAGTACTTTAGCCAGGTGAAACCCTATAAAGCCTGCGGCACCTGTTACGAGTATGGTTTTTTTTGTCTTCATTAGGACCCTATGCCTTTGTATACAAACCCTAAAGTTTCTAAAGCCGCGCGGTCCAAGACATTACGTCCATCAAAAACAAAGGCTGGCTTTTGCATGTTGTTATAAATACGTTGCCAATCGTAGGCTTTAAACTCATCCCATTCGGTGAGTACCGCTACGGCATGCGCCCCCTCTAAGGCAGCATAAGGATCGCTTTCTGTCTTTAGGTAGGTTGCATTTTCTTCTTCAGGACGGGTGTTTAAATAATTTAAATCCGCCTGCATTTGAGTGGCCGTCACCTTGGGGTCAAACACCTTGATGGTGGCCTGTTCGTCCATAAGTAGATCCGCTACATAAATGGCAGCAGATTCTCTAGTGTCGTTGGTGTCTTTTTTAAAAGCCCAACCCAAAAAGGCAATGGTTTTACCATTGACCGTGCTGTAGAGTGTTTTGATGATATTTTTGGCAAAGCGGTCGCGTTGGTGGTTGTTCATCAGAATCACTTGATGCCAATAGTCCGCTACCTCATCCAACCCTAAGGACTTGGCGATGTACACCAAATTCAAAATATCCTTTTGAAAACAAGACCCGCCAAAACCAACAGATGCTTGCAAGAATTTTGGACCTATACGGCTGTCCATACCAATAGCTTTAGCCACTTCCTGAACATTAGCTCCGGTGGCTTCACACAGCTCCGAAAGCGCGTTTATTGAAGACACACGTTGGGCCAAAAAAGCATTGGCGGTGAGCTTGGAAAGCTCAGAAGACCATACATTGGTGGTTAGAATATTTTCTTTGGGTACCCAACTGCTGTATATATCTACCAAGGCTTGTATGGCCTGTTGCCCCTTGAACGTAGACGAATCACCACCAATAAGCACGCGGTCCGGAACAGCCAAATCACGCATGGCAGTCCCCTCGGCTAAAAACTCTGGATTAGAAAGAATCTGAAAATCCACACCATTGCCGGTGTGGTCCAAAATATTTTGAATGGCCTCTGCGGTTTTTACGGGCAGAGTCGATTTTTCGACTACAATTTTGTCTGATGTAGCGACTTTTGCGATTTGACGTGCACAGAGTTCAACATACTTCAAATCTGCCGCCATGCCCTTACCAGCCCCGTAGGTTTTGGTGGGGGTATTGACCGATATAAAAATTACTTCTGCCTCGTCAATAGCCTTATCAACTTCAGTAGAGAAAAATAAGTTGCGTCCACGAGCCTCGGCGACCACCTGATCCAAACCAGGTTCGTATATGGGGAGCTTATTCAAATCTGCAGCATTCCAATCGGTAATGCGCTGAGCGTTAAGATCCACTACCGTGACTTTGATGTCGGGATTCTTTTGCGCTATTACAGCCATGGTCGGCCCTCCAACGTAACCGGCGCCTATACAGCATATGGATTTAATATTCATAATTTGAATGTAATACTTTTAATATTTATTAGCGTCCAAAATCGTCTTGCAATCTTATAATATCTTCCTCGTCTGAAGGAACAGCATCGGTATGTTGCCAAATCTCTGCCACCACCCCGTAATCATCCAAGCCCACCAAGCGGTGGCGCACCCCCTGATTGAGTTTAATTTGTGCACCAGAGCTGTAGGTCTGCATCTCGTTTTCTGCATCTGTTTCACTCTGTACAACCCCCACAGTACCTTTGTATACTTGCCAAATTTCGGCGCGGCGGTTGTGGTATTGCCATGACAGCTTTACATTGGGTTTTACCATCAGAATTTTTGGACTGAGTTTGCCTTCAATACGCAACCCCTCCACATCCAAGCCGTTAAAAAAATGATCGGCAAACGCTTGCGCTTGGCTTTCATCTATGTAATAAAAGGCACCCCATGGGCGCTCTAAATCTGCAGCGGTGATTTTGAAGCCTAAAGACTCCAACTCCACCCTAATACCGTTAAAAAACTGTTTGTCCATAATTAATTTTAGGCTGTTTTTATTTGTTTCCTCAATCCAGAAGATGAAAACCTGTGGTTTCTAGTATTGAAATACAATTCTACAACTTTGGTCTCGCAATAGTCTCTTACTGTAAATGCTTTGTCTTTGTACTCATCACCAATGATGCGTACATCCAATTTGAAAGCGCGCAGAATGTCTTCTAAATCTTGTTCAGAAACATAAGGCACAATTTCATCTACAAATTTACAACCTTTTAACTGAATATAACGCTCTGTGGTAATCTGCGAAGGTGGATTTTTTTCTGCACGGTCTAGTGTGGAGTCCAATTGCAAGCCAACAATCAGGTAATCGCATTGGGTTTTGACTTCTTCCAACATCTTTATATGCCCTGCGTACAAAAGATCGAAAGTTGAAAAGGTAATACCGATTTTTTTCGTCATGGTTCAGTTTATATGAGTGTTTAAGCTAATTGTATTCGATAAGGTTTAGCTGTCTAAAGTTTTTTGAGCAACCAACTGCTAGATTGAATTTTGTCGCCGAGTCCGTCGATAAGAGCAATGCCAACCTTGGTGCACGTTGGGCGCTCGGGTATAGTGTCGTTGTTTTGATCACCGCCATTGGCAAAAGCTAATTCGTAAATAGCGCCGTAGTCGTCTGCAATTTTCTCTAGCGTAGCACACACAGTGCGGTCTTTATCAATAGAGATTATGGCCTTATCTACTGCTTTGATGTTGGAAACAATAAACAACCGCTCCGCTTCATTTTGGAATTCTTTACTGCCTTTTAGCGCGCGCTGCTGATCCGAATTGACAATAACAATTAAAACATCTGCTTGGGCCTTGGCATGATTAAAGTATTCCAAATGGCCCTTGTGGATTGGGTTAAAGTAACCGGATACGATGACGGCTTTTGGTTTTGACATAGTAGCTTTTAGTTAGGTTGTGTTTAAAAAATTTATCAGCTTCGCCGCAGGGTGTCCCATGACCCTCTAAAAATATAAAAAAACCAGCGCTGTCTTAGCGCGCCAGTTTGAACTGTATTTTAAAACGGGCGCAATCCGAAACCGAGTAGCAAATGCCATTTTTTACTTCAAAAATTTATGCTTCACGCCCAATAGTAAGGGTTTTGTGTGCGTTACAAAGATAAAAAAAACAACTTATGATTGAATGTTTTTTGTCAACAATGATTTTAATTTCTAAATATAAAATTCGTGTACATTTTTAAAAAACTAGAAATAAAGGCATTAAAATAGTCAATAGATACCATTGAATTTCCATGAAAAACTCTGCATCACAGTAACACGACCAACAACACTATCTACGCTGCTTAATTGCTAGCAAACGGACCATATAAATTTAATCTAGCAAAAAGAATCAATGGGGTTTGAAAAATTACTAAAGCATTAAAAACAGAACTCTGAAAGTTATCAGATCCGTAAGATGAAGTGAATAAGCTATTATGTACTGCAGTTGCGGTGTCTGTTCTTAAACTCCCACAAGTCGATCGATTATCAGAAGGAGGCTTAAATGAATAACTCTCAGATAAATTAAGCTTGATTTGGTTTATTTTTATTAATTTTGTGCTGTGAGAAACGAAAAAGAAATTTTAAAGAACCGTTTAGCTAGCCTATTGCTGCTGCTGCTGCTGTTCCCTACAATTGCAACGTTTTACCACCACTTAGGAGAACACGAGCACATTGTTTGTTCTGAAAATAAAGCTCATATCCATCAGAGTATTGCGAGTTGTGATGTTTGTGACTTTAATCTTTTATCATTCGACTTCAAAATCGCTGACTTTCCTGATTTTAATGAATCCGTTGTAGATGTCAAACTCAATGGTACATTTAAAGCATTACAATTAAATACCTTTTACTTAACCAATAAACAACTGCGGGCTCCCCCATTTTTTTCATAACGTCATTCCCCAAATTTTAAATGTTAATGAAAAAAAATTATGCGCATATACGCCTTAGTCGTGTTGTTATTTGCTCAGCTAACAACAACATCCCAAAATTGTACACTCACCCTCTCAGGTAAGGTCATAGATCTACATGATGGATCTCTATTGTCTGGGGCAACGCTTGTAGTTGCAGAAACCGAGACAGTAGTGCAAACTTCAATGGATGGGGTCTACTCTATTTCAAACCTTTGCCCCAATACTACATATTCTATTAAGGTTCTGCATTCGTCTTGTGAGACCAAGACTTTTTCGTTGAAAATTTTAGGGGACAGCGTGCGGGATTTTAAGCTTGAACATCATCTTGAAGAACTCAATGAAATCATTTTAGAAGGCAAGGCGTACGAAAATAAAACAAATACTGTATTAGAGAAAAACATAAATCAGGAAACTCTTGAACAGTTCAGTGCTGGAACCCTAGGTGATGCGCTGAACAGCTTGAGTGGGGTCTCATCATTAAACAAAGGCAATGGGATTGTAAAACCCATCATCAATGGACTACACAGCAGTCGGATTATCATGATTAATAATGGAGTACGGATGCAAGACCAAGAGTGGGGAAAAGAACACGCACCCAATATTGATGTTAACTCAGTTGGGCGCTTAACCCTTGTAAAAAGTGCAAGTGCATTGCAATATGGGGGTGATGCCATGGGTGGTATTATTATTGCTGAAGGATTAAAAACCCCAGTAAAAGACAGTCTCTATGGAAAAACTATTGTTACTGCTGCTTCAAATGGACGTGGAGGAGGTGTCACATCTCAACTCACAAAAAGCTTTAAAAATGGCTGGTACAGCACGGTCCAAGGTACACTAAAACGCTTTGGAGATGTAGAATCTGCCGACTATATCTTGAGTAATACAGGTTTAATGGAAAAAGACCTTTCCTTTCGTTTGGGATTGAATCGATTTGATTATGGCTTAGAAGGATATTATTCCTATTACAATACAACAATAGGTATTTTGCGCTCCTCACATGCTGCTAATGCCTCCTCTCAAATAAGAGCTATAAACAGTAACGAGCCGCTAATAATCAGAAACTTTACCTACGATATTGGGTACCCCAATCAAGATGTAAAACATCATCTTGCTCGTGTCAAAGGGTTTAAAAATTTCGAAAGTCTAGGTAAAGTGAATTTTCAATACGATTATCAAAAAAATAAACGCTTCGAGTACGACATCCGAAGAGGTAATGATCGAGATACGCCGGCATTAGATTTGGAACTGGACACCCACACTGTTTTGGTCGATGTAAAAAAGGCTTTTGACGCCTCAGAACTTAAGTATGGAATAATGGGCCGTTTTCAAACAAATTTCGCTAATCCAGATACTGGAATAAGACGATTAATTCCAGACTATGATAAATATGATTATGGAGTTTACGTTGTTGGGAATTACAAAATTAATGACAAATGGCAAGTAGAATCTGGAATTCGTTATGATTACAGTTTTATAGATGCTTTTAAATATTACAAAAACTCGGTTTGGATTGAACGTGGATATGATATTTTATTTCCTGATATTGTAGTGAATGAGTTAAGCACTCAATTACTCACTAACCCAAAACTGGAGTTTAATAATCTTTCAGCAACTTTAGGATTCAACTATAGTATTAATGAAAATTCTTCCCTGTTATTTAATCAATCAATGGCTTCCAGAGCCCCTAACCCCTCTGAGCTTTTTAGCGACGGTTTACACCACGCCATAGCTCGAATTGAATTAGGTGACTTGCGTTTTAAATCTGAAATTGGACATAAAACGGATTTGACGTATAGGTTCGAAAATGAACGCTTTAATTTCTCAGTCAACCCGTTCCACAACCTTATTCAAGATTTTATTTTAATTGAACCAACTGGCTTAAGAGAGACTATTAGAGGAAATTTTCAAGTTTGGGAATACCGACAAACCGAAGTACAACTTTTGGGTGTGGATATAGATGCCAGCTACAATTTAAACAAGGCTTTAAAATTCACTCATCAACTATCATTAGTTAAAGGATATGAACGAGGCAACGATCTGCCTCTAATAAACATGCCCCCTGTCAATACAAAAAATCAAATTTCATATTCTAATCAAAAATTAAACAATCTGGTATTATCCTTGGAGAGTGAATATGTGTTTGCTCAGAATGAGTACCCAGATAATAATTTTGAAGTCTATATTCCAGTACTAGAAACAACAGAAACACTCGATATAAGCACACCACCAAATGCATATCATTTGTTAAAGTTAAATGGCAGTATGGATTTTAAAGTATCAAAAACAACATCTCTAAAAGTAGGGTTAGAGATAACAAATTTATTAAACAGCTCCTACAGAAGTTACCTAAATCTTTTGCGTTATTATGCTGATGACCTAGGTAGAAATTTTTTATTAAATCTTAAACTCAATTATTAATTTTAAAAACCAAAACAATGAAAAAACAAATTTTACTATTTCCAATGCTTATTCTATCACTTGTGTTCACAGGGTGTTCTGATGACGATGACCCAGCTCCAGTTGAAGAGCTAGAAGTAATCACTACAGTAGTCGTTACTTTGACCGATACAAATAACGTGGAGTATGAAATGCGCTGGGAAGACCCTGATTATGCAGTTGGAAATATTACAGCTGGTTATTCGGGAGTTACTTCAATACCTGAAGGATTTTACAGCGGAGAAGTTCAACTTTATAACAATACACTTCCAATTGATGATGAAGAGTATGTCGTTACCAATGAGATTTTAGAACCAGGCGATGGAGGAGATATTGACCACCTATTCTTTTACTCTGGACTTGGAGGCTTGGTTCTAAATAGTTTAGCCTATGAAGATTCTGATATGAACGGAGATCCAATTGGTCAACAATTTTCACTCGTTGGTGTTGCAGGCACAGGAGAGCTTTCAGTTATGTTAGTTCACGAACCTGAAAAAGATGCAGATGGCATGCCAGATGATGTTTGGAATGGAATCGGTGAAGACGAAGTTAATTTACAATTTCCATTAACTATCTCAACACAATAGTGCTTTTGAATTAGTTAAAAAAAAGCCCAACATAATTTGTTGGGCTTTTTTTATAGAACAAAATAATGCTATTCTGCTGGCTTCATTCTAGAATATACATTGATTTTTTTGATGTTATCGCCAACAAATTGAATATCATGAACATGGTATTCCAAAACCTCATTCCCATCTTCATCCGTATTGGTGTATTCGTTTCCTGTAGTTAACCATTGCGTCATCACACCATCTTCGTCCGCAGCTGCATTGGCAATCATCCAATTGACCTTCCATTTTGGGGAAGAGGACTCAAACCAAGAAGCCAAAAATTCAATGTGTTTATCATTGCCTTTAATCACGCCTCCATCAGGTGTATAACCTTCCCAATCTTCTGCATTAACAGCAGCTATTTTATCTAAATCTCTATCGTTGTGCGCTTTGATGTAATCTAACCAAATTTGCTCATTCTTGGTTTCTCCAACGAGGACAGGATTGCTGCTGCCATCCTCCATTGTAACTGACCCAATCACCACCGGTTCATTAGAAACCTCATCAGCTTCATTAGCTTTGAAATTACAAGATGTGACCATTAGAGATAATACCGTAAATGCAATAATTCTTTTCATTTTTTAAGTTTTTAAATTAGTACTTAAATATATAAAAAAAATAGTTGCTTGCTTTATACAACTAATATTTTAATAAGAAATCATTCCAGCCCCAGCAGATTGTGCTTGCTGATATAACTTGAAAAGCATTAAGGTATAGACGAGAAGTTCGTAATTTTCATAAACAGAATCTACAATTTCAGCTTGCATGGAAGCTTTCCATTTTTTCCATACATATCGAAGTGACAAAACGGCGTTATTATTATCGTCATAAACAGTGCATAAAAGATCATTCTTGAGCCAGCCTTTGGGCTTTTCAACTTTCATCGAATAACTGTGTGTTGATTTGTTGGCATCCAACAACTTAAAAGAATACCCGGTTTTCCAATTATGCACAAATTCTCCTCTCAGTTTACCACTTTTAAAAATGTTATATTCAGAACTGAAAAAACCCTTCTTTTTAATTTCATAAGTTTGATTATTAAAAAAGAAATGCGATGCAGAGGAATACCATTTTGGTTTATAACCTTTTATAACGACTTCGTCATTTTTACAGATTTCAAACTCTTTAGTACTCTTTACGATGATATCGATATCCATGCGTTGTGTTTTGAACGTATAAAATTAAGACAATTAAAAGAATATAGATTGCATTTTAAAATAAAAATTTAAAACAAACAGTATCGATTTAATCCATATCCCATTTAGTGAGTTCAATAATTTTGTGAAAAATGTCTGTATTGTCGTACACTCCAGAAAATTGAGCAGCACCTGGACCATACGCAAAAACTGGGATTAGTGTCGCCGAATGTCCACCAGTGGAAAATCGAGGATCGAGTTTGTTATAACTGTCGTAAATTTTACCTTCATTTGTCAAGTAAGGGGCACCCGAAAGTGTAAATCCGCCCGTTTCGTGATCTGAAGTCACCACCACCAAGGTTTCTCCATCCTCAGCTGCAAAATCCAATACTGCTCCAATAAGCTCGTCAAAATCGATAAGCTCAGAGATCAAATAAGGGGCATCATTATCGTGTCCTGCCCAATCTATTTGTGAGCCTTCCGACATCAAAAAGAAAGGGGTGTTGTTTTGATGTAAAAACTGCACACCCAACAAGGTAGCTTCTGACAAGAAATCGCCCCTACCCTCACTCATTTTCGGCATTTCTTCAGCCCCAAGTAAAAAAGCTTGTTTTGTGTTTGATTTAATTTTATCAAATGAAGTCAATGCGCTTGTATTGGTAGTAAACCCCTTCGATTCAAGAGAATCAATAAGATTTAAACCATCTGCTCGTTGATTAAAAAACTTCTCCCCTCCACCTGCGAAATAATCAATTTCTGATTTAGTAAGTTGCAAAGCTATTTCATCTTCATAGTCTCTATCAGAAACATGCGCATAAAAACAGGCTGGCGTTGCATGTGTAATAGACGAGGTGGCCACAAGGCCAGTTTTAACTCCTTTTAATGAAGCAATTTCGACAATATTATTTAGTTGCTTTGAATCTTCCAACACACCCACAGCGCCATTATATGTTTTTTGACCACAAGAAAATGCAGTAGCACTGGCAGCTGAGTCTGTAATATCTTCAATTGAAGAGCTGGTCGTAATGAGTCCTATATGCTGAAATCTTGAATAATTTACTTCAGATTCTTTATAAAAATAGGCTGAAGAAATTTGTGATAAGCCCGTGCCATCGCTAATAAGCAAAATAACGTTTTTAGGACGTTCATTTGTAGAGTTATAATCAGAACAACTATAAAAAAATAAAAGGGTAAAAAGAGAGTAAAATTTAATATGCATAAATAAAATTCTGAGTACACACAAAAATATGTATTGTTAAAGAGATTTATAGCTATTTAAGCTAAAAAATAAAATTAAAATATTAATTTGGCAAAATAAACTAAACAAAAATTAACCAAATATAGAATTCAAATTATTTCCTTCTATTGATTTTCACAAAATAATAATTATTCTATTTAAAATATAAAAATGACTATTTATTTAGCAACTCTAAAATTATTTATTAAACTTAAGTTTTTTTCGTAATTATTTTAGATAGTTAGAATAATCATAAATTCACATTAACCAATTATGAAACATATTTTTTCTTATTTATTATTACTTTTTTCATTTTTATCTGTTTATGCGCAATTAGGGTTTTGTAACGGAAATTCTGGTGCTCCTATTTTTGTAGAAGACTTTGGAGCAGGACCAGGCAGTGTCCCACTACCAAATGGAACTACAACTTATTTGTATTCTACTGGTTTTCCAAACGATAGTTTTTACACTGTAAGAAATGGTACTTTTGGGAACCCATATGATTGGCAAGAAATTGAAGACCATACACCTAATGATAGCAACGGAAGATTTCTTATTGTGAATGCAGATTTTACAGCGGGAGAATTTTATAAAACAACTGTAACTGGATTATGCGAATTTACAACATATGAATTTTCAGCATGGCTGTTGAATTTATTGAAAGTTCCTGGATTTTGCGTTGATTTGGGAATCGAAATTCCAATTAATGTCAAATTTCAAATATGGGACAGCAACGAAACTACACTTATAGCAAGTGGAGACACTGGAGATATTTATGCAACAGCAGCTCCTACATGGGGTGAGTTTGGTTTAGTTTTTCAAACTCTAGAAAACCAACAATCTGTTGTCTTAAAAATGCTTAACAATGGCGGGGGTGGTTGTGGAAATGACTTAGTTATAGATGATATTGAATTCAAAACTTGTGGAGATAATGTAGTCGTAACAGATGAATCAGGTAATACTTCTGTAACAATTTGTAATAGCGAAACACCATATACCACAACATTAACTTCTACTCCTGATTTTGCAGTTTTTACATCTCATTTTTATCAGTGGCAAGAAAGTTCAGATGGTGTAACATGGCAAGATATTGTTGGAGAAACAAACCAAAATATAAATCTCAATATTACATCTGGAGGGTTTTATAGAACAAAAGTTTCTGAATTTGAAGATAATCTATCAAATGAACAATGTATATTACTTTCAGATTTATATCAAATCTCAATCAATCCGAATCCTCCTGCGCCAAATAGCAATGGAGATGTTAGTTTTGATTGTAGTTTAAATGAAGCGATTTTATCTGTAACCTCAAATTCAAATACTAGCGTCAACTGGTACGATGCTGCTTCAAATGGACAACTTTTACAAGCAAACAGTTTGACCTATACCGCTAGTGCTGTTGGTACCTATTATGCGGAAACGATCGATAACATCACAGGTTGTGTTTCTACGACAAGAACAGCTGTAATTACTGAAACAGATACTCCTGCACCAACAGCAGACACCCCACAAACTTTCTGTAATTCAGTTCTTTTACAAGAACTCCAAACCAATGGTGAGAATATTAAATTTTATGCCGATCAATCCGGAGAAACCTTGCTTGATGAAACTACTGAAATTAGTGATGATACTACTGTTTATATTACTCAAACTATAGATGACTGTGAAAGTCAAACTTTAGCAGCAATTGATGTCATAATTGAAGAACCTACTGTTTTTGATGACTCTTTTGAGCTTTTATATTGTCAAGACAACAACCCAACAGCAAATTTATTTGATGCATCTGATCTCTTTTTGGGGGCTGATTTTACTGGGTTTTTCAATTCTATTGATGATTTAGAAAATTTTGAAAATATTATCGATAATCCTAATGATTTTGAAGTTAATTCAGAAAACCAAATGGTCTATGCGCGTGTTGAAGAAGGGCTTTGTTACGAAATTTATCCAATACTGTTAGTATCAGAGAATTGTGCCCTTTTTATTCCTCAGGCTTTATCGCCCAATAGTGATGGGTTTAATGATGTATTTGATATTCAAAATCTATACGATGTACATTTTAATCATACTTTAAAGATATACAACCGCTATGGCCTGTGTATTTTTGAAGGAACTAATGACAAAAAATGGGCTGGCCAGTCCGATGACGGAAAGTTGGTTCCAGTGGGCACCTATTTTTATGTTCTGACGCTGAACAACGAAGATAACGAAGTGTTTACTGGTTGGGTGTACTGTAATTATTAATCAAAACCTTTAAACGGCTTAGACTAACGGCGTCTCATGCGGTTATTTCTAAATTCAACCATTTTGTTTTGAATAAGGTCTTGGTACTCACTTTTAGTGACTACAGATCCTTTGCTAGGGGCCTCAATCTCAATGAGATCTGTGGGATTGAGTACAATTTTAGAACATAGCACAGTGGTCTCACCAGCACTGACCTCCAATATTAAACCCGGTAACCCCCAATATTCTGAAGGACCATGACGTACAGGGATTTGAGGCGTATACCATGCTTCAACTTCTGTGATATCAACTGACTTGTCGTCTACTTCAGTCGTCTTCTCTTCTGAGTCGTTAGTTGTGCGCATGCGCGACCAAGAAAAGGAATACCAAAGTAAATCGTCTGTAGGAATAAACGTCGTAGCCTTAAAACAAGTGTAATTCCCAATTTTTTTTGTCTCATTTCCAAGCGTCCAAGTCATTGGTTGCAACTGGTCTTTGACTAAAAACTTTTTGCCATAAAATTCTTGTTGCTGAATCTGTTTGTCGCTTTTTACATTTTTATAGTTTTCACCGGCTGCAAAATTCTTACCCCACGAATCGGTAGCACCAGAAATAGCATCGAGCTGCTCCTGTTCTATAAATAAGGATTCTTCTTTGTTGAATACCAAAACAAATTCTTTTTCTAAACGATTTTTCAAGCGTGCTGCTATTTGTTTTTTTCGGGCTTCGCTCATTCGAGCACCCCATGTACCTAGTTCTAATCTTGATTTCGAAATATAAGTAGCTTTTCCTTGAAACTCATTTGCAGGCTTGTTATCACCACCGATGAGCATAAAAGGAATAATTAAAAAAGTCAGAATGTTTGTGATGAGTGCAGGCATTTGAAATCAGATTTACTTGTTTATATAAACAAATCTAACACAACGAGAACAAAAAAAAATTTGATTTATAAAAACATTAACAAAACAAGCCTTAGACTAAAATTCTTGAGCTAACCAATTTAAGCGAGCTGAAAGCCACTGTTTAAGGTGTGTAATTTCTTCTTCATAAGTATCGTAGTACACTGGATTAGGCCAAACATAAACCCCTAAACTTTGCCAAATCGCATAGTTAAATTCCTGTGCGCTATTGAGATATGAACTCGTATCATCAATGACTTGATTAAAGTAGCCTAAACTGTTGTAATAATAATCGAATCGTTCCTCTACTAAAGCCTGAAAGTAGGGATCTTCAAACATTCTACTGATCCAAAGATTGTCTTTTACCCAAAAGCCATCGACGTATTGGGAGTCAGCATAATCCACGTTTCCGTAAGACAAATCGAAGTCCCACAAAGGCCCCATTTTAATTTTTTCGCCAGGTATATACGTAAAATAAATACTTGAATACCATTTGGCATCTACAGTTTTGGCAATTTCGTTAATTAAAAACCAATCCACAAAACTATCTAAATCCACAAAGGCACGGTATCCTGCATCAGGATCAGTGAAATCTGGACCAAATAAAACAGATTCGAAATTATTGATGTGGTTTTCTATAAGTTCAAACTCTGGAGAACCATAACCAATATTTGGCGCCTTGATGTTAAAAACATTGGAATTGTACTCTTGAGTAAATATTGTAGGAGTAAAAAACACATCATCTGGATCTACTCTTTGTTGCTGATCTATTTCAATTAAATAACCATAATCACCAATTTGCACCCTGTTACTGCTTTCCTCTACTTTTTGTGCCAAAAGGTATGTCCCTTGATGAGTATTGTTCAAAAACAATTCAATGTATTCCCCTGTGGGTGTGTAATCCAAGCTACTCATCGCACCCATTTCATAGGTGAGTTTATTGCGCAACATCGTTTTGTCGGAATATTCTGCAAGTAAAACCCATTTTCTATCCTCGGGCATACCCAGAATATTTATTTTGCTTTCAAATTTAATCTGAAAAGGTTTCTTGGGGTGAAGAAACCACGTGGAATTTCCACGACCTCTAATTTGAATCGCTGAGTTGTCGATATCGTCATAATTCAATCCGCCAAACAAATCTAATGTACCATTGACATACATATCTCTAGAGTCTACAGGAATATTATCAGTATTGATATTGAGGATTGGAAGCCCCGTGAAATAAGTTAAACGAATTGTATAGTTCCAAGAATTAGATTGATCAGAATTAAAAACTTCGAGCTCAACTTCTTTTCCGAAATTATGTGCAGTTACCTCATTTTGAAACGCAGAACCATCTAATTGAATGAATCCACCATCTGACGAAAGTGTTATACTTGCGATCAAATTCTCGATACTGACCTCATAAGGAATAGCTGCTGTAAACGTTTGCATACCGTCGTAATCCAAAACAATTTCATCCGAAACAGATGCATTCAATTCAGGCTTAAAACTAATCTCAGTCACCGAATAGGAGACCTCGTTTGTAGGTTGCTCCGCACCAACCTCTTCATCACGACAACCAAGAATTAATAAAAATGCAGCTAAAAGATAGATTTTTCTCATAATGTAGAACTTGTATATAAATTTAGATTTAGAACAGTCAATATTTTTGGCTATAAATCGTGATAAAAATACAATATATCTTAGACTTTTTAAATGCATTCAAGGTTTAGTTATTTTTTTACATCAAAATAAGGAAAACTAAATCCGCGGTAAATCATTATCATCTTTAAGCGGTAAATCTGATGAACCCATCAAAAATGCGTCTATATGGTGGGCTGCTTGACGACCTTCAGATATAGCCCAAACAATAAGCGACTGCCCTCTTCGAATGTCTCCAGCAGCAAACACACCCGGCGTACTTGTCTTGTAGTCTTTAGTTGTAGCTTTTACATTTGTTCTAAAATCAGTTTCTACGCCCAATTGATCTACGAGCTGTGAACCAGGCCCCGTAAATCCAAGAGCTAATAAAACCATATCACATGGCCATGTCTTTTCTGTACCAGGAAGCTCTTTCAATTGTGGACGCTCACCTTCCTTAAAAATCCATTCAACTTCGCAAGTAACTAATGCTTTGAGTTGACCATTTTTATCCCCAATAAACTTTTTTGTAGAAACACTCCAATGACGCTCTACTCCTTCTTGGTGAGAAGAGCTCGTTTTCATTTTCATGGGCCAAAATGGCCACGGTTGGTGTGCAGGGCGACCTTCAGTTGGTTTGTCAAGAATTTCAAAATTTGTTACGGACTGTGCTCCGTGTCGGTTAGAAGTTCCGATACAATCTGAGCCAGTATCACCACCACCAATAACAATTACATTTTTACCTTTAGCAGAGACAATATCATCAAATGATTTGAGTCCATCAACATATTCATTGTTGAGTTTTAAAAAGTCCATGGCTTGATAAACCCCATTTAAGTCTACTCCATCTACTGGCAAGACACGTCGAGCAGTAGCACCGCCACAAAGAAGAACCGCATCAAAATTAGTTTTCAATTCTTCAACACTTACATCAACACCCACATTGGTATTAGGTTTAAAAACGATGCCTTCTTCTTCCAAAACATCAATTCTTCGGTCAATAACAGATTTTTCGAGTTTAAAATCTGGAATACCATAGCGCAACAATCCACCAACTTTAGCATCGCGCTCGAATACAGTAACAAGATGACCTGCGCGATTCAACTGTTGAGCAGCTGCTAGCCCCGATGGACCAGAACCAACAACAGCGATAGTTTTTTCTGTTCTGATGGCAGGAACTTGCGCTTTAATCCAACCTTTGTTAAAAGCAGTTTCGACAATATTTTTCTCAATATTTTCAATACTCACCGGATCTTCGTTGATGCCTAAAACACAAGCCTGTTCACAAGGAGCTGGACACAAACGACCGGTAAACTCTGGAAAGTTATTTGTAGAATGAAGTATTTTTGCCGCTTTTTCCCAATTTCCACGATAGACATTGTCGTTGAAATCAGGGATGAGATTGCCCAGTGGACAACCACTATGACAAAATGGAATTCCACAATCCATACATCTTGCCCCTTGGTTTTGGAGTTCTTTTTCTTTTACTGGTATAGTGAATTCTTTGTAATGTTTCAAACGCTTATCTACGGCATCGTATGATTCGTCTACACGTTTGTATTCCATAAAACCTGTGGTCTTTCCCATAGTATTATTTTTTTACGAGGTTTTCTTCTTCTAATCTTATTAATGCTTGTCTGTATTCTTCAGGAAGGACACGTACAAACTGTTGTACTGAGGTCTCCCATTGTTCCAAAATGCGCTGTGCCAATGGACTTAGAGTGTTATTATAGTGATTTTCGATGAGTGATTTTAATTCCAAAACATGAGCCTCATCGCTAAGTGGGTCCAAATTAAGCCCTTCCTTATTGCATTTATTTACAAATGTTTTCTTTGGGTCGTAAACATAAGCAATACCTCCACTCATACCAGCGCCAAAGTTACGTCCCACAGCACCTAAAATAACAGCAACCCCACCAGTCATGTATTCACATCCGTGGTCTCCAATTCCTTCAACAACAGCCGTTGCCCCAGAATTTCGAACACAAAAGCGCTCACCCGCTTTTCCGTTGATGTAAACCTCTCCAGAGGTGGCTCCGTACAGAGCTACATTTCCGATAATGATGTTATCCTCAGGGATGATGGTGGACTCATCTGGAATACGAACTGTTATTTTTGCACCAGACAATCCTTTCCCCAAATAATCGTTAGTATTACCTATTACATTGAGTGTGAGCCCTTTAGTTGCAAAAGCACCAAAACTTTGTCCTGCAGACCCTTTAAAATTTATTTTAAGGGTGTTATCGGGCAAACCTTGAGCACCATATATTTTGGATATTTCATTACTTAAAATAGCGCCTACTGCTCTGTTTTCATTATTGATTTTCAAATCTAGAACTGTAGGTTCTTTACGGAACAAAGCTGGATGTGCTTTGTCGATAATTTCAAAATCCAAGGCACGCTCCAATTGATGATCTTGTTGTTCCGTATTCAGGATATCAACATCATCAGCGACCTCAACTTTGTGAAGGATAGGACTCAAATCTATTCCTCTTGATTTGTAGTGTTCAATAGCAGAATTGCGGTCTAGTTTTTCAACTTTCCCAACCATTTCATCAACTGTTCTAAAGCCCAGTTTAGCCATAATTTCACGTAATTCTTGTGCAATGAAATACATAAAATTCACAACATGTTCAGGTTTACCTTTGAATTTTTTACGCAATTCAGGGTTTTGAGTAGCAATCCCTACTGGGCATGTATTAAGGTGGCAGGCACGCATCATTACACATCCGGATGCAACTAAAGGAGCGGTTGCAAATCCAAATTCTTCAGCACCTAGTAAACAAGCAACAGCTACATCACGACCAGTTTTCAACTGTCCGTCACATTCTACAACAATTCTACTTCTCAAGTCATTCATCACTAAGGTCTGTTGTGCTTCAGCAAGACCCAATTCCCATGGAAGACCTGCGTGCTTTAACGAAGTTAAAGGCGATGCGCCCGTTCCTCCATCGTATCCGGAAATCAAAACCACATCAGCTTTGGCTTTGGCTACCCCTGCAGCAACGGTGCCCACACCAACTTCAGAAACCAACTTCACGTTGATGCGTGCTTGACGGTTGGCTGATTTTAAATCATAGATCAGCTGCGATAAATCTTCAATTGAATAAATATCATGGTGTGGTGGTGGCGAAATAAGCCCTACATAGGGTGTAGAATTTCGTGTTTTGGCAATATCAGGATTAACTTTGGGCCCTGGCAATTGTCCACCTTCGCCAGGCTTAGCCCCTTGAGCCATTTTAATTTGAATTTCCTGTGCATTAGACAAATAATTGGATGTAACCCCAAATCGACCGGAAGCAACTTGCTTTATGGCACTGTTTTTCCAATCTCCATTTGCATTTTTATAAAAGCGTTCTTGATCTTCTCCGCCCTCTCCAGAATTACTTTTTCCACCAATTCTGTTCATGGCAATGGCTAGATTTTCATGAGCCTCTTTACTGATTGAACCATAGGACATCGCCCCTGTTTTAAATCGCTTTACAATATTGGTCCAAGGTTCGACTTCTTCAAGCGGAATGGGATCGTAATTGGTAAACTCGAACAATCCGCGGATAGTCATCAATTGTTTGGATTGGTTGTTGATCATTTCTGCGTACTCTTTATATTTCTGAGGCTTATTGGTACGCACAGAATCTTGAAGCTTAGCAATGGAGAGTGGATTAAAGAGGTGATGTTCTCCATTTCTTCTCCATCGGTATTGACCACCCATTTCTAAGTCTAGAGTCGCATCAATTGATTTTTTAGTGTAGGCCGAAGCATAACGCTTTGAAATTTCTTTTTCAAGTTGATGTAAATCAACACCCTGAATTCGAGTGGCTGTATTTGGGAAGTATTTTTCAACGACTTGAGTGTTGATCCCAATACATTCAAATAACTGTGATCCTCGGTATGAATTGAGTGTAGAAATACCAATTTTATTCATCACTTTAAGAATCCCCTTACCTACTGCCTTGTTGTAATTTGCAATTGCCTTTTCTGTATCTGCCTTTGGATTGATAGCCAAAACTTCGTCCTCTATAATTTCGTTAACCATATACGGATTAATGGCACTTGCTCCGTAGCCAAACAATAAAGCAAAGTGATGAACTTCTCTTGGTTCAGCAGATTCTATGATGATGCTGATCTTGGAACGTTTACCCAATTTTTGCAATCCGCTATTGATAAACGAGCAGGCTAAAAGAGCGGGAATAGGTGCCTGATCTTTAGTTACATTACGATCTGACAGAATCAAGATATTGGTCCCTTGATCGACATGCGTTGAAACGGCTTCTAAAAGCGCGTCTAAGGCATCTTCTAAGCCGTTGTGCCCCTTGCTAATATCGTATAAAATTGGAACTGATGTAATCTTGAAATTCGGATGATCGTAACTTTTTATTTTATCTAAATCTTGTTTTGAAATGACAGGATTTTGGATTTTAAGCTTTTTGCAATGGGTTTCATTAATTTCAAAAATATTATGGTCGCTCCCCAGCGTTAAACTAATATCTGTAATCAGCTCCTCGCGAATTCCATCCAAAGGCGGATTCGTTACCTGAGCAAACAATTGTTTGAAGTAATTATATATAAGTTGTGGGCGTTCAGACAATAATGCCAAAGGCGTATCGCTCCCCATAGAACCGATGGGTTCCTTTGCTTGGTTGGCCATAGGAAGAATCACTGTATTGATATCTTCTTGAGTGTATCCAAAAAGTACTTTCCTTTTGTTTAGAGGTTCTTGATTGAGAAATACTGGACAGTCATTGTATGGAATTTCTTTAAGATATACCAGCTCGTCGTCCAACCATTTTCTGTAAGGATTTCTTGAAGCAATATCTTCCTTGATTTCTTCGTCATTTACAATACGTCCTTCGTTCATGTCGACTAGGAACATTTTTCCTGGCTCCAGACGTCCATGCTGAGCAACATTTTCTGGTTCCAATTCGATGACGCCAATTTCGGAAGACATGATAACGTATCCGTCCTTTGTCACTGAATAGCGTGAAGGTCTTAGGCCATTTCGATCCAAAACAGCGCCAATAAAGTTTCCATCTGTAAATGGAATTGAAGCAGGGCCATCCCAAGGCTCCATCAAACAAGAATTGTATTCGTAAAATGCTTTTTTAGTCTCAGACATTTCATCATTTTTCTCCCAAGCTTCAGGGATAAGCATCATCATAACTTCAGGCAAAGAACGCCCTGTCATTAAAAGTAACTCCACAGCCATATCCATTGAAGCAGAATCAGATTTTTTGGGTAAAATAATGGGGAGAATAGATTTAATATCTTCACCAAACCAATTGCTCGCCAATAAGGCTTCACGTGATAGCATTCGGGATACATTTCCACGCAGGGTATTGATTTCTCCGTTGTGACACATATATCTGAACGGTTGTGCTAAATCCCAAGTTGGAAATGTATTGGTGGAAAAACGCTGATGCACTAATGCAAGGCGGGTAACAAATAAAGGATTTTCTAAGTCTTTATAATAAAGCTTGATGTCTTCAGGGATTAGTAAGCCTTTGTATATTATAATTTTGGTTGAAAGACTCGGGAGGTAAAAAAAGTTGCTTTCAGATAGTTTGGAATTATATATTTCGTGTTCGGCTTTCTTGCGCGCGATAAAGAGTTTTAATCTAAAGTCAAAGTCCTTTTGCTCTACATTGCTTTTGCTAATGAAAATTTGTTTGACCATAGGCTCCGTTTGTTGGGCTATGGACCCCAGAACCGAATCATCAACGGGAACAGTTCTCCATCCCAATATCTTAAGTCCTTGTTCTTTGATGTGCTTTTCAAAAACGGAAATACAATAATTTCTTTGATTCTCTTTTTTTGGCAAGAAAACATTACCAGCTGCATATTGACCAAATTTAGGCAAATCAAAAGGACAATCCTTAACGAACAGCTCATGTGGAATATCCGTAAGAATTCCTGCGCCGTCTCCTGTCTTTCCGTCCGAACTAACAGCACCCCTGTGTTCTAGGCGCTCTAAAATCTGAAGTGCCTTGTGAATAATATCATTTGACTTATTTCCTTCTAGACTACAAATAAATCCAGCACCACAATTATCATGCTCAAATTCTGGCAAATACATCCCTTGTTTTTTCAACATAAGCTTGTTTTAAATATGATTTTAATCAAAATAGTGATGTAATATAAGGACATTAATAGGACCAACAATCATGGTCTATGCATTATTATGATTTTGATAATTTAGGCGCTTTAAAATGTATTTTAAGTATAAAGACCCCTTGGTTTTTGTTGAATTATCAACACTTTTTTTGAAGAAATTTAGGTGTAGACATTTTTAAAATAAAGCCCAATTAGACAAACTTAAATCCACTTATAAAATTGAAAAAATGAAATTTACACCCAAAACTACAATGTATATTTCACAATATTTCAAATTATTATTATTCAACCCCTAAATTTTAGGGGGTTATTTTTATTAAGTACATAAAAATTTATTTATATACCTTATTTTTTTGGGGGTTATTGATTTTATAACCTATGTTTGGGCCATTAATCACTAAAAACTAATTAAATAATTTATTATGAAAAAGATTTTTACATTATTAACGATTGCAACGTCTTTTGCTGTGTTTGCACAGGATGATGCACCAAAACTTTCTATTTCTGGAACAGTTGACGCTTATTACCAAACTAACTTATCTGCTACTGACACTGAATTGCAATCATTTGGAACTTCATTCGCAGACGAAACTGGATTTGCATTAGGTATGGCCAACGCTATTTTCGCTTACGAAGGTGAAAAAACAGGTGTTGTTGCTGATGTTGTTTTCGGTCCTAGAGCTGATGCAGCTATTGGCGGCTACAACCTAAATCAATTGTACGCATACTGGAATGTATCTGAGACGACTACTCTTACAATGGGACGTTTTAATACATATTTAGGTTACGAAGTGATTTCTCCTGCTGGAAACTTTAACTACAGTACATCTTACATGTTTTCAAGCGGTCCATTTTCAATGGTTGGTTTGAAAGCTGATTTTTCACTCGGTGAAACAAGTTTGATGCTTGCCTTATTGAATGACACAGATGTAAATAACAACATTACTGGATCTTATTCTTTCGGCGCTCAGTTAGGATATGCAGGTCAATTCTTGAATTTTTATTACCAGTCTTATGATGGCCCTGGAAGTTTTCTAGGAACAACTATTGATTACACAGGTGGTTTTGACCTATCAGAAGATATCTTCTTAGGAATCAATGCAGCTTATAACATTGGAGGATATTCATACGAAGTAGATTATGGACTTGGAGACGATTCAGGATATTACGGAGTTGCGTTATATCCTCAGTATACAGTATCTGACACTTTCGCTCTCGGACTTAGAGGTGAATTGTTCGGATGGCATGGTGATCCTGAAGACTTACCAAGCGTATTTGCTACTACACTTACAGGAAGCTACACTGTTGAAAATTTAACAATCAAACCAGAAGTTAGATTAGATTCATGGAGCAACAATGAGCCATATGTTGACAATGATGGCCTTGCAACTGATTCTCTTTCCGCATTCACTATCGCTGCAATCTACAGCTTCTAAGACATTAAAAACATTTTTTTGTTTGTGATTAAAAAGTCCTTAGGTATTCGTACTTGGGGGCTTTTTTCGTTGCGTACTGTATACACCAAAGTGAATGAGGTCATACACAATATACCCTTAGGAGGTTTTGACAAACATCAATTTGATTCTTATTGAGAACTCTTGGTTAGAGAAAAATAACCCTAAAGCAAAATGCTTTAGGGTTATGTTTTGTTAGGCAGAGTTTCTACTCGCATTGATGATGCCATACAGCGTACGCGTCACAATCTTTTCAAACACCTCAATTTGCTCCTTATCGACGGTTTTTTGTTTTTGTAACTGCTGAATCTTTCTTAGCGCATATTGCTGTATCGTTACTAAGGGCAGCACAATAGACTCACGAACCTCTATAGAAGCTTTTCCACTTGGTTCATTCTCCATTAACTCTTTGCAGCCAGTAACTTTTAACAACAAGCGTAAGCTTAACTCATACTCACTGTAAATTATATTCCAAAATGGACCAAACTCTTCATCTTCGGCCATATATTTTGTAAGTGCAAAAAACGATTTACTCAGGGACATCATACTGTTCTCTAGAAGGGTTTTAAAGAAACTAGAATTGTTGTACAAAGCAATGACCTTGTCCAGCTCTCCTCGATCTTCAAAAGAACGAATAGCAGTTCCAACCCCAAAAAATCCTGGAACATTTTGCTTCAATTGACTCCAAGAGCCTACAAAAGGTATTGCCCTCAAGTCAGAAAAAATCAAGCGGTCTGATTTTGATCGCTTTGATGGACGACTTCCAATGTTGGCTTTAGCATAGTATTTTAATGTACTGATACGCTCTAAATAAGGAATAAACTTGGGATGCCCTTTGAAGTCTTGATAAGCTTTATAGCTCAAGGTTGCTAACTCATCCATAGTTGCACGGTCTTCATCGGAAAAGCCTTTGTTTTCCGAACCTAAACTATTGGATAGCCCAGAGCTTATCAATTGTTCTAAATTATATTTTGAGGAATCTGGAGTTCCAAAATTAGAGCTTATAGTTTGCCCTTGAATCGTAAGCTGAACTTCTTTGTCCTCAATAGTTGGCCCAAGAGAAGCATAAAACTGATGCGTTTTTCCGCCGCCTCGGGCAGGAGGGCCGCCTCGTCCATCAAAAAAGACAACATCAATATCGTATTGCTTTGATATTTGTGTCAATGCCTCTTTAGCCTTGAATATTGCCCAATTGGCCATAAAATACCCGCCGTCTTTGGTCCCATCAGAAAACCCTAACATTATGGTTTGCTTTTGTCCACGAGATCTTAGGTGTGCTTTGTATACTTTATTGGTATACAATTGCTCCATCACTTTAGGTGCATTCTCCAAATCTGTAACTGTTTCAAACAACGGAACTATGTCGATTGAAAGTCGATCGTTAAATGCTACCAGTTTTAGCATGGCATACAATTGCATTACATTCAAGGCAGTTTGATTGTTACTAATGATATAGCGATGTGCACCTTTTTCTCCGTTTGTATTTTGAATCTCTTTGACCACCTTGATGGTTTGAAGTGTGTTTTTGACTAATTCATCTTCAAAAATTGAGGTATCAAGTACAGCATCTAGTTCAGAGAGAACATTAATTTGTTCATCCTCAGATAACACATTGTAATTATCTGGAAAGATTTTGTTATTGGCTTCTTTAGATTTTTCAACAATTTTTGAAAATACGCTGTGGTGAATTCTACTATCTTGGCGTATATCCAAAGTTGCAAAATGGTGTCCAAAAAGTTGAATTTTGTTGATCAAGCTCGTAATTTCACTTAGATATAAAGAATGATGATCGCGCTTAACAATTTTTCTAACTTCTTTCAATTCGTTAAGAAAACCTTGTAGGTCAAATGCTCCAGGCTTATCAATTGCACTGTATGCATTCGCTATCATATTATTTAGTGAGTCTTCTACCCCACGAAAGGTGAGTTTTCTGCGAAGTTTTTTTAAATCCCTAGCGTAATTTTTTAATATTGATTTTTGAAGTAACCCAGCGACTTTCAAAGTGGTATCCGGAAGGACAAATGGGTTTCCATCACGGTCTCCGCCTGGCCAAAATCCAATGTTTATAATTTCATTCTTTATGATTTTGTGGTCGTAAATATTTTGCTGTATGTAATCAAAAATAGATCCAAAAGAATCGTAAAATACATTTTCTAAATACCATATAAGATTTACGGCTTCATCATAAGGCGTGGGTTTCTTATGCTTAAAGAATGGTGTTTTTCCAAGTTGAGCAAGTAAATTATTGATTCGACTCAAGTCGTTATCCTTGATCGCCTCGGTTAGATCTGTGATGATTCCTAAAACTGAGCCGGGGTAAAATTGAGTGGGATGTGCTGTAAGAACAATACGGACCTTAAACTCATCCAGATAAGCTTTAAGCTCATCTATTTTATTTTCTGAAAATGCTTTCTCTTTCAAACTGCGCAAAGTTCCAATCCCATCCATGTTATTTATGACTGGAAAAGCAGCATCTTCAATGGCATCAAATAAAACTACCTGACGCTCAATGTACTGAATAAAACGAAACAATAATTTGATTTGGCTTTTCTTAGTGCGTCGCGCTTGATACTTTTGAAAAAACGTCTCGACAATAGCACTAGGGTTATCGCCAGCAGCATAACCTTTTTCACAAGTTTCGTGAAACAAAGGTAGTAAGACCCCTGTCTTTGTGATTTGATCAAAAGGAAGTGTCATAAATATACTGTTGTATATCTGAAATTTTGATAACACATTTTTCTTGAAACGCTCTAATTTTGGTTGAACTGCCATGAGAATCTATTAAATTGGGTGTAAAGATAGTAAAGCTATCTTCTTAAAGCATAACAGATAAAACAAATTGCCGATTTAGCAATCATACTTACTATAATTAGCAAATATTCAATAAAATATAAGGTTTTTTAAAGTATTCGTGATGCTGAAAAAAAATCTACACAACAAGAATAAAATAGAATCCAAGGAATAACGACAAATTTATCATAAAATCACAAACAGTAGTTTTTTTAATTATTATATTTAGAACAAAAAAATGAGCAAACCAAAATTCCACAGTTCACTTAGTCTTCCCGTTATAGCAGCCCCTATGTTTTTGATTTCTGGCCCTAAACTAGTTATAGAATGCTGTAAAAATGGTATTGTTGGGACCTTCCCAGCTCTTAATCAACGAACTACGGAAGGGTTTGAAGAATGGATTATTGAAATCAAAACTGCACTCGATCATTTTGAGAAAGAAACAGGACAAACCCCTGCTCCTTTTGGTGTAAATCTTATTGTTCACCAAACCAATCCAAGAGTTCAAGCGGATTTGGCTGTTTGCATCAAACATAAAGTCCCTTTAATCATTACCTCATTGGGTGCAGTACCTCAACTTGTAGGAGCTGTTCATAGTTATGGAGGTCTTGTATATCATGATGTCATAAAAAAACGACATGCAGAAAAAGCAGCTGAAGCAGGCGTAGACGGCTTGATCTTGGTTTCCGCAGGAGCTGGTGGCCACGCAGGTACATTAAACCCAATGCCTTTTATTGCTGAAATAAAAAAGTTTTTCAAAAAGACCATACTGCTTTCAGGCTGTATTTCCAATGGAAGAGATGTTGCTTCAGCCTTGCAAATGGGTGCTGATTTGGCTTACGCAGGTACACGATTTATCAATACAAAAGAAAGCAAGGCACCTGAAGAGTATAGAAATATGATCATCAATTCTGGTGCAAGTGATATAGTCTACACCGCTGCAATTTCAGGTGTTTCAGCCAACTTTCTCAGACCGAGTCTAGAACTTATGGGGATTACAGAAGAAATGCTATCCAGAACTAAAAAAATTGATTTTGGCAATGAACTTACAGCTATGGAACAAGAAGCGAAAGCTTGGAGTACCATCTGGTCGGCTGGACAGGGCGTAACCACAATTCAAGACAATCCTTCAGTAAAAAAACTCGTTGAAAAAATGAAAGAAGAATTTACAAATGCCATCAAAGAACAGAACGAGTTATTGAAATTGTACAAATAAAAAATCGGGGGAATTGACTATCCCTTTAAAATCAATACCGCAATTCCCACAAAAAACCCTGACTGCAAACGGTTCAAAAGTTTTATTCTTTTTGGAGAATTAAAAACTAATTTGGAGAAAAAACCAGACAAGAACACAAAAGAAGAAAACACAATGAACGAAGTAATGATAAACAAAAATCCTAAGCCATAAAACTGTTTAAAAAGGGAAACAGAATCACTAAAAATAAAAGCAGGAAAAAAGGCTAAAAAGAAAATAGAGACCTTTGGGTTCAGTACATTCATTATAAATCCTTGCTTAAATAATTGAATAAAATCTTTTGATGAAGCTGCAGTGGATAAAGCACTCAAACTTTGTTTTGATTTATAAACTTTAGACGCCAAAAAGAGCATATAAGCAGCACCAAAAACTTTCAGTATTAGGTATATTTCGTCATTAGCCTGAATAAATGCAGACAACCCAAAAGCCACCAAGGTGGTGTGAATTAGACAACCAGACATTAAACCACAAACTACTGCCATCCCAGACTTTTTTCCATGAGCCGCACTTTGGATAAGAACAAAAATATTATCCGGGCCAGGTGAAAATGCTAAAGTTGCTGTAGCAATTACAAAGGATAGTAGAATCTCGAAGTTCAAAATTAGACTGATTTTGTTCGGTTCAGCAGCGCTCTGTTAATGCGCTTGATAAGTGCAGGGCCCTCATATACAAATCCAGTGTAGATTTGAAGTAAATCCGCACCAGCATCGATTTTTTCAAGAGCATCCTCAGGCGAATGAATTCCACCAACGCCAATTATTGGAAACGCCTTGTTGCTTTGTTTAGACAAATATCTAATTACCTCTGTGCTCTTGGATTTAAGCGGTTTACCGCTCAAGCCCCCATTGCCAATAGCTGCTAAAGCTTCCTTGGAAGTCTTCAGTTCGGAACGTGAAATGGATGTATTAGACGCTATCACACCTGCGATGTTTGTTTGCACAATCAGTTCTATAATTTCATCGAGTTGATTGGTATTTAGATCTGGAGCAATTTTAAGTAATATAGGTTTTTGAAGCTCGAAGGTTCTATTGATGCGCTTCATTTCTGCAATAAGCTCTTCGAGGTATTCTTTATCATTGAGTTTAGCATGACTTCCTACATTTGGACAACTGACGTTAAGCACAAAATAATCTACATAAGGATGCAATGCCTTGAAGCAAGTTGCATAATCCTCCGTGTATTGATCTGGGGAAGTTGCTGTATTTTTTCCAATATTTCCACCAATTATAAGTTTTTTCTTATTCCTTTTAAGTTGTTTGATTACAGCCTCTAATCCTGCGTTATTAAAGCCCATTCTATTGATAAGACCATTGTCCTCTTTGAGTCTAAAGAGCCGCTTCTTGGGGTTGCCATCTTGGGCTTTTGGCGTAACTGTTCCAATTTCTATAAATCCAAATCCAAAATTGGCTAACTCATTGTACAGGACGGCATTTTTATCAAATCCAGCCGCAAGACCAACAGGGTTTTCAAACTTGAGGCCAAATAACTCACGTTGTAAATCAGAGTGCTTTACCTTGAATATGCCTCGCAGCAGAGAAGGGACCAATGGAATTTTTGATATTAATTTAATAAAATCAAAGGTGAAATAATGTACCGTTTCGGGATCAAATTTGAAAAGAAGAGAACGAATAACTGCCTTGTACATGTCAACGGTTTGATTGCAAAAATACATTAATTTAAGAACACAAAAAAGACTCAAAACAAAAGAAGCTTAAGATTTGTCTTGTATGTTTAGGTTAATTATTTTTGAATAAATCCTATGACCAATGTTAGATAGAAAAAAAATTCTTAACCGCTTTCTAAGTTACGTGAAAATAGATACTGAAAGCGACCCAAATTCTACAACAACTCCAAGCACAGAAAAGCAATGGACATTAGCCAGACTACTTGCAGAAGAACTAAAAAGAATAGGGTTAGTTGATGTTTCAATAGATGAGCATGCCTATGTTATGGGCACATTGCCTTCAAATGTAGCCCACGATGTTCCTGCTATTGGATTTATTTCACATTTTGACACTTCACCAGATTTTACTGCAGCAAAAGTGTCCCCCCAAGTCATAGAAAATTATAACGGAAAGGCTATTGTTTTAAACGCTGAGCAAAATATCGTTTTATCGCCCGATTATTTCGAAGATTTATTACTCTATAAAGGACAAACGCTTATTACTACAGATGGAACAAGCTTATTAGGCGCCGATGATAAGGCAGGGGTCTGTGAGATCGTAAGTGCTATGGAGTATCTTGTACAACACCCCGAAATAAAACATGGCCCCATAAAGGTCGGGTTTACTCCAGATGAAGAAATTGGTAGAGGCGCTCATAAATTTGACGTCAATAAGTTTGGCGCACAATGGGCTTATACCATGGACGGCAGTCAAATTGGTGAACTCGAATACGAAAATTTTAATGCTGCTAGTGCCGAAGTTCGTATTCATGGTAAAATAGTACACCCTGGCTATGCGAAAGGAAAAATGGTTAACTCTATGTACTACGCTCAAAAATTCATAGACAGTTTACCTAAAAACGAAACACCAGAACAAACTGAAGGATACGAGGGATTTTACCACTTGCACCATATGGAAGGCAAAGTAGAAAAAACGATTTTAAAGTATATCATACGCGATCATGATTATACACTTTTTGAAGCTCGAAAAACGACCGTAAAACAACTTGTTGAAGCATTTGATAGAAAGTACGACAAAGCCACTTTTGAAGTTGAAATCAAAGATCAATATTTCAACATGAAGGAAAAAGTTTTACCTGTAATGCACAGTGTTGAAATTGCCGAACAAGCCATGAGATCCTTGGGAATAGAACCGCTCATAAAACCCATCCGTGGTGGAACCGATGGTTCTCAATTGAGTTACATGGGGTTGCCTTGCCCAAACATTTTTGCAGGAGGCCACAACTTCCATGGACGTTACGAATATGTGCCTTTGGAAAGTATTCTGAGTGCCACAAAAGTGATTTGTAAAATTGCAGAGTTAACCCAGTCAAAATACGCATAAAAAAAGCTGCCAATTGGCAGCTTTTTTTAAATCATTGGTGAAGTTATTTTTTCTTAGAAGAATTTAACTTCTGTGATAGCTCCATAGAAATGGCCGAACGGTCAAACTTGATTTTACCTGCTAGTGTTTCAATTACGCAAGACGCATCTTTATCATTGAGTTCAGCAACTTTTCCATACATTCCTGATTTTGTGATAACACGGTCGCCTTTTTTTAGTGCTGCTGCAAATTGTTTTTCTTTTTTGGCCCGCTTCATTTGAGGTGCAATCATAAAGAAATACACAATCACAAGCATTAATAAAAAGGGTGCAAAATTACCTAGACCTTCCATAAGTATTTTCTTTAATTTGGTTATTGCGTTTTGACTACTGGAGCTGCGTTTGGATCAGGTACAATAAAAGCTGAAATACGGACTTGCTCTCTACCACTTTCAGTATTTGTTGTAAGAGTAATAGTTTTAGACACCTTGTTTGCTCCTTTACCATTGAACTTTACTGTAAACTGAGAAGAAGCACCCGGAGCTAGTGGCTCTCTACTCCATCCCTGAGGCACAGTACATCCACAAGTACTTTTAATATCAGTAACAACAAGTGGAGATTGACCAGAATTTGTATAAGTAAATACAGTCTCAACAGGTGTTCCGTTTTGAATTTCACCAAAATCATGCGCTACCTTATCAAAAGTAACTGAAGGATAAACAATAGTTTGCGCATCGCGTTCGGCCGCTTTGGTAACATTTTCTTGATTTATTTTGTCCGATGCATTTTCCTTACAAGAAGTAAAAGAAACTAGAGCTACAGATGTAAATAATAAAAACAGTTTTTTCATGGGTTTATAAATTGATTAAAAGTTAATTGTTTTTTTTTGTGGCATAAATTTAGTAAAAATTACATTAATCCACGTCCTTTCTTATTCAAGGTTTTTTTCTCGTTGTAGTCTCGGACAATTTTATCTAAAACTCCATTAATAAAAACATTACTCTTTGGGGTAGAATAGTCTTTAGCTAATTCAATATACTCGTTAATGGTAACCTTCGTCGGAATACTCGGAAACTCCTTAAGCTCACAGATAGCCATTTGAAGCAATACAAAATCAATTGAAGCTATTCGGTCCTTATCCCAATTTTTTGTGTTTCCAATAATTTCCTCATTTAAAATAGATTTATTAGCAATTGTTTTGCTTAGCAACAATGTGCCGAAAGCTTCATCATCTTTATCTTTGAAAAGAAGCGGCGTAAAAAAAGTATCTCCTGAGTTTTCTTTTAGTTTGTTAAAAAGCTTAACTAAAGCGGTATTCACCACTGGTAAATCATCGATCCAAGTCAAGTTTTTATCTTCTAGATAATCATATAATTTTTCATTTGGCGCAATAATTTCTTTGAATAAATCAACAATAAATAACTTGTCTTTGTTGAACGTATTTTCTGTAGAATTCATGTAAGATTGATACAATTTACTTTGTATCATTTCTTGAAAAATCAACTCTACATATTCACCATCGTGTTCCCAACAGTCCATATTGTAAAGTTTCAGTTTGGATGCTAAAGACTCACTTTCAGTCAAATGAACCAATAATGCATTTTCAATAAATCTTATATTTGGATGGGCATCCTCTTGTGTCGGTCGAAATTTTTGTTTGGCCTTTTCTTGACGGTCCTCGGCACGTTGGCGAAGTTTTAATAGAAGTGATAAAAACAGTAAGTGCAAGCTATACATATTTTCAAAATTTTGCTGCAACTCAGAAGTAAGAGTTTCTTCAGAATTATTACTTGTTTGCGCATAGAGAATTTGCATCACTTTTGCACGAATATGTCTTCGGTTTAGCATAATATAAAGAACTTAGACTTCTATAAAATTAAATTAATTACAGCGCAATATTTTGATTCTTGCCTTGCAAAAATAATGTTATTTTGTTCTTAAAAAATTGAAAATTAGTTTTTTTATGATATATCTTCTAAAATCTAAAAAGTATCTTTGCGTTGTATTCCACTATGAAAGAATTACAATACCTTAATAAATATTTTATCAAATACAAGTACAGAGTTGTACTTGGAATCCTTATTGTGGCTTGTGCAAAGATATTTTCATTATTTACACCTCGTCTCATTGGGGACGTAATTACTCTTGTAGCCAATCAATTATCAAATCCAATAGAAGAACAGGTCTTTAAAAAAGCTATTGGACTCAAAATTCTCTTTATTTTGGGCGCAGCAATAGCCACAGGTGTATTTACTTTTCTAATGCGACAGACCCTAATCAATGTATCTCGGTACATTGAATTTGATTTGAAAAACGAAATTTACGAACACTATCAGCGCTTGTGCCTTCCCTTTTACAAACAAAACAGAACTGGTGACCTTATAAATCGAATTTCGGAAGACGTTGGCAAAGTAAGAATGTATGTAGGGCCGGCTCTTATGTATACCATCAATATGATTACATTATTTGTAGTGGCACTAATATACATGTACAGCAAAGCCCCTACACTCACTCTTTACACCGTCATACCCTTGCCGATTCTTTCTTTTTCGATCTATTTTTTAAGCAAGTACATACATACTAGAAGCACCATTGTACAAGAGCATCTTTCTGTACTAACCTCAACAACACAGGAAATTTTTAGTGGTATATCCGTAACTAAAGCATATGCCTTAGAAACCGAAACTGAACAAAATTTTACAGAGCTTTCGAACGATCAACGCCAAAAAAAACTGAATTTAACAAAAACTCAAGCTTTCTTTTTTCCTTTGATGCTTTTATTGATTGGTACAAGTAATTTATTGGTTATTTATATTGGTGGACAACAATATATAAATGGAGAAATAAAAGAATTGGGGACAATCGCTGAATTCATTATTTATGTCAACATGCTCACCTGGCCCGTAGCTTCTGTAGGATGGGTTACCTCCCTAGTTCAACAAGCCGAAGCCTCTCAAAAACGTATAAATGCGTTTCTAAAACAAACACCTAGTGTTTACAATACACAAAAAAACACAAACGATATCAAGGGCAAAATATCTTTTCAGGAGGTTTACTTCACCTATCAAGACACCAACATAACAGCTTTAAAAGGGATTAGTTTTACAGTAGATCAAGGAAAAACACTGGCAATCATTGGTAAAACTGGTTGCGGCAAAACCACTGTCTTAGAACTCATCGGAAGAATGTACAACGCCAATAGTGGGCAAATAAAGATTGATGATATTCCTATTAAAGACATTAATCTTCTTAGCTTACGCAGCAGCATCGGCTATGTCCCCCAAGATCCTTTTTTGTTCTCAGATACTCTAAATAATAACATCAAGTTTGGAAAAAATAATGCTTCTAATCAAGAGGTAATCGATGCAGCCAAAAATGCAGTAGTACATAAAAATATTATAAATTTTTCCAAGGGATATGACACTGTTTTAGGAGAACGAGGGATTACACTCTCAGGGGGACAAAAGCAAAGAGTCTCAATAGCCAGGGCGTTTATCAAATCTCCTCAAATTTTACTTTTGGACGATTGCCTATCAGCAGTTGACACCGAGACAGAAGAGCAAATTTTGAAGAATCTTGAAAAAATTACAAAAAATAGAACTACCATTATTGTGAGCCACCGAATATCTTCTGCCAAAAATGCTGACCATATTATAGTGTTGGATGAAGGTGAAATTTTACAAGAAGGCTCACATAATCAGCTTATTAGCCAAGACGGGTACTACAAAGCGCTTTATGAGCAGCAACTTCAAGACGCCTTGAGCTAATTTCATAGAATTAAAATTCTTCAAATAATAGTTTAAAAAAGTTGGCGACTTCATATATTTTTTAGATTTTTGGTTTAAGTTTAATGGTGTAAATACTCCAATTATGAATGACCGAGAACAAGACATATTTTCTAAAGCGCTTCGTGCGGGGAGAAGAACCTATTTTTTTGATGTTAAATCCACAAAGGCAGGAGATTACTACCTAACCATTACTGAAAGTAAAAAATTCACTAATGAGGATGGGTCATTTCATTTCAAAAAACACAAAATTTATCTCTACAAAGAAGATTTTAATGAATTTAAATCGATTCTTGAAGAAACGACAAACTTCATCATCGGTGAAAAAGGAGAGGCTATAATTAGTGATTACAACCCCAGTAGTTCAGCTACAGAGACAGAGAAAGACGATGAAACCAAAACTTCTGATAGTGAGTTTACCGATTTAAAATTTGAAGATATATAGACTTTAATTTCATACAATATGATAAACCGCCAATGCTCATGGCGGTTTTTTTATATATTTATGTAAATTTTACAGCATGAAATTACCACTATTCTTATTATGGATTCCTCTTTTTATTTGTGCACAGCAAGCTCCGCAGCTCGATTACTATCTGCCAAACAGTACTGATTACAATTCTGAGATCTCAACTCCTGAATCAGTAATTGGCCATCAAGTTGGAGAGTGGCACATCACGCACGATAAACTACTGCAGTACTTTCAAACACTAGCGTCAGAATCCGATCGGATTAAATTAGAAAACCGAGGGGTGACATTTGAAGGAAGGCCATTGATTTTACTCACCATTAGTGATCCAAATAATCTCAAAAAGCTGGAAAAAATTAGAATGGCACACGTACAAGCCACAGAAGGAAACGACTTCATGGGTACTGCTGATAGACCTGTAGTAGTCTATCAAGGATTTTCCATTCATGGTAATGAAGCTAGTGGCTCAAATGCTGCGCTGCTCCTTGCTTATCATTTGGCTGCCTCAGAGTCTCTGGAAATAAAGACATTATTAAAAAATACTGTCATTTTATTTGACCCTGCACTCAACCCAGACGGACTCCAACGTTTTGCACATTGGGCGAACACAAACAAAAACATTAACTTAAATCCTGATCCTAACGATCGTGAATACCATGAAGATTGGCCAGGTGGACGTACAAACCATTACTGGTTTGACATGAATCGAGATTGGTTGCCGGTACAACTCCCAGAATCAAGAGCACGTATCAATACATTTCATAGATGGATGCCAAATATTCTAACCGATCATCACGAGATGGGGACTAATTCTAGTTTTTTCTTCCAACCTGGAATTCCCTCAAGAACTCACCCGTTGACGCCTGAACTAAACCAACAGCTTACAAAGGAAATTGGGACGTACCACGCAGCAGCATTCGATGATATTGGTTCGTTGTATTATTCTGAGGAAAATTATGACGATTTTTATTACGGTAAGGGATCCACTTTTCCTGATATTAATGGCAGTATCGGTATATTATTTGAACAAGCAAGCTCGCGCGGACATATTCAGGAAAGTGACAATGGTCTGCTCACATTTCCTTTTACGATTAAAAATCAATTAACTGCTGGGCTATCCACCCTAAAAGCAGCGTTAAACATGCGTGAGAAATTACTTCAATATCAATATGACTTTTTCAACAATGCTCGTAAAGAAGCAAAAGCATTAGACCAAGAAGCATATATTTTTGGCGCACCAAATGACCCGGCAAAAGCTTTTCATTTAGCAGAAATTTTAGAGCGTCATCAAATCGAGATTAGAGCTTTAAAGAATGATATTTCGTTAGCTGGGAAAGTATATCCAAAGGCCAGCGCATACCTAGTGCCAAAAAAACAAAAAAATAGCCGTCTGCTCAAGGCCATGTTTGAGCGTCGTACGACCTTTAGGGATAGCTTATTTTATGATATCTCAGCATGGACCCTTCCTTTGGCTTTTGATCTTAACTTCACAGACAAAGGAAAAATGAAGTATGCAGACCAAAGCATGTTACCTGAATTACCCAAAGGGCAAGTAAGTCAAAAAAGTGATTATGCTTACATCATGCCCTGGAGTGATTACTACAGTCCAAAAGCGCTAAATATACTATTCCAAAAAAATGTTCGGGTGAAAATGGCGTTGCAGCCATTTAGCTCCGGATCCAAAAGTTTTGGTTATGGCAGCATTCTTGTTCCAGTTCAAAATCAAGCCCATTCATCAGAAAAAATTCATGAGGTATTAGAAAAGGCTGCAAAGGAAAGTCATCTTGTGATGTACGGCCTTCCCACAGGTATAACAAGTGGGCCAGATTTGGGTAGTAATAATTTCAGAACATTGACAAAACCTAATATTGCACTGATTGTTGGCCCTGGCATAGATGCGTACGATGCCGGAGAGATTTGGCACTTGATGGATACCCGCTACGCCATACAAATAACGAAACTTAATGTTTCTCGTCTAAATCAAAGCCGTTTGAACCGTTACAATTGTATCATTCTACCAAATACTTATGGCCTAGACAGCAAAGCTGCTAATAAGCTCAAAAAATGGGTTGAAGACGGCGGAACACTCATAGCTTATCAAAATGCGCTAAAGTGGTTGAAAAAAAATAATATTTTTCCAATGGAATTAATATCAACAACTTTAGAAGCTAAAGATATAAATTTTGAAAACCGTTCTAAATTTAATGGAGCTCAAGGTCTTGGTGGAGCGATCTTTGAAGCTAAAATAGACCGTTCGCACCCCATTAATTTTGGTTACGAAAATGACAATTTAGCATTATTCCGCAATACGACAATTTTTATAAAAGCTGATAAAAACAGCTACAACAATCCCATTCAATATACACAGAATCCACTTTTGAGCGGCTACTGCTCTGAAGAAAACTTAGAGCTAATAAAAAACACTGTTCCGTTTAAGGTTGTACGGCATGGACTAGGGAAAATTGTAGGGTTTACTGATAACACAAACTTCAGAGCATTTTGGTACGGTACCAATAAATTGCTGCTAAACGCTTTGTTTTTTAGGGATGAATATTAAGCTTATTGGATCGATGTACCGTTAGGAATCTTTTGCTCAGGACAAAGCAGAACCACATCTGTGTTGTTCGCCGCAGCAAGCACTAAACACTGGCTTTTAAAATTTGCAATTTGCTTTTCTTCAAAATTTACATTGGCCACTATTTGCTTGTTCAACAAATCCTCTTTAGAATAAAGTACTGTGATTTGTGCTGAAGATTTCTTAATCCCCAATGCACCAAAGTCAATTGTGAGTTGATAGGCTGGCTTGTTGGCTTTTGGAAAATCGTGTACAGCAATAATAGTTCCAACGCGCAAATCTAATTTCTGAAAATCTTCAAATAAAACTTCTTCCATTAATGTTTAACTTTACAGTGTAAAGATATCATTAAATAATAAAAAAATGGCTAGAACTCCTTCAAATATGCTTCCCTTAGGCACTAAAGCACCAGACTTTAATATACTAGATACTGTTTCTGATAAATTGAAATCTTTAAATCAACTTGAAGGGGATACTGGAACCTTAGTCGCTTTTATATGCAACCACTGCCCTTTTGTAATCCACATAAACGCAACTTTGGTTAAATTGGCAAATGACTTTCAAAAAAAAGGAATTAATTTTATTGCAATTTCAAGCAATGATGTAGAGCATTATCCACAAGACGGCCCCGATCTGATGAAGATGCACGCCAACAAATTGAACTACGCATTCCCTTATTTATACGACGAAACTCAAAATGTAGCAAAAGCTTATGACGCTGCTTGCACACCAGATTTCTTTTTGTTTGATAAATATAGAAGTCTTGTCTACCGAGGCCAAATGGACGATTCAAGACCAGGAAACGGTATTGTCAATGATGGGCAAGACCTGAAACACGCAATGAATTGTTTGATCGAAAACAAAATTAATAGCCGTCTTCAAAAACCAAGTATTGGATGCAACATAAAATGGAAATAAATCAGTCTTGTACTTTAACGACATGCAAATTCTCATATTTTAGGATATAAGCCGATTGATTCACATAACCCCCATTTTGGGATTCTACATACCTAAACTTATTTTCTAAGTATTTTGTCTCAATAGTCGTCAATTGTTCATAAATAGAATCATAAACCGCTAAGCGCAAAAGCAAATCTAAAGTTAAATCAAAACCACGGGTGGCGTAGCGTGTAGGATAGATGCCAAAACGCGCATTGTATACTTTTTCAAAACCCGACAACTCCTCATTATAGAATTGAACTGATGGAAATTGGAAATTCAGACCAGACAAATCCGTATTTGAAATATTTGCTCCCATAAAAGCTTTGTTGCGGTTAGTCGTCATTAGTATAAGTTCACGTTCAATTTCATATTCTTCCTCCTCTTTGTCACCTTCTGTCTCATCTTTTTGCATGGTCACTCCATTCAAACCATTAAGCATACTTGTTACATTAGATGCAAAACCTTCATTGTTTGTTTCTAAAAACACTACAGTCCTGCCTGCCTCTAAAGCGTTTTGTACAATTTCAAATTGAATGTAAAATTGCTCCTGCCCATCTTCATTTCGTTGGGATTTCAGAAGCACAGCATCAGGGAAAAAAGTGCGAATATTTTGAGCACGAGCTAAAGATTTTGAATCTGAGATAATAAGGGTTTGGTGTGGTATACTGTCGGTTTTAGCATAGCGTAGTAGCTTATCTGCCATCCAATCATCATTGGGAATGGTTTGAATAAGGTTTGGTGTGCACCTCTCAAATTTAACAAAAGGAGAAACAACAGGAATATTCTTTGACTGAAGGGCTTCAGCTATACTGTTGCTGTTCAGAGCAGTCAGTGGTCCTAAAACAAAATCGTATTGAGTGAAATCATTGTTGCGCAAAAGGGAGTTTGTAACTAGAAGGTCTGCTTCTGAATCGAATACATCTAAGTCAGTGGAAATCCCCAAACGTTTGGCAGAATCTAAAGCCATTTCTACACCTGCATAAAATTCGGTTGAAATGCGTATATATCCATCACGCTGGATTTGTTGCTTAGCCAATTGAGTAGAGTCAAAATCTATTGACTTTGCCTTAAAGGGAAGAATTAAGGCTATTTTTTTTGGGCGCAGAAACTTCAATTGGTCAGCCAAACGCGTTTCTTCAATAGCCTCTAAATCAATAGATGCAAGACTAGAATTTGGAACTTTCAAGACCATTCCAACTTTTAATCCCGTTTCGATTAATCCTGGGTTAAGCTCTTCTAAAACTTCTTGACGAACACCTAATTTTTTAAATAGCCTGTAAAAACCTTCCTTAGGCAAAACTTTATAAAATCCATAACGATCATCTGAAACTTCTTGTTCTTGATCAGTATCGATATTAGGTACATAAAGCATTTGTCCGGATCGTAAAACAGAATTAAGATTAGGATTTAGGGCTTCTAATTCTTGTACTGAAATACCAAATTTATAAGCCACACGCCATTTCCCTTCTTTCGGCAAAACAGTGTAACGACGAACTGCTTTTGGAACTACAGCGATAGTTTTTGTCTTGTATTTGGGGATGTAAATTTTATCTTTAAATTGAAGAGGTGAGCTGTAAAGGCGTTGATTATGTTTTTTAATATCCTCAACCGAAATCTTATATTTCTCTGCAATTCTATAGAGGGTTTCTTTGCGCTTTACGCGGTGAACTTTATAGGAAACCAACTCTTGGATTTCTTTTGTCTCTTTTGTCTTTTTTTCAATTGGGTTTGGAATAACAAGGATTTTTCCTACGGAAAGAATATCGCCAATATCTGGGTTAAGTGCCGAAATATCTTCTGGCAGCACTCCATAACGCTGAGCAATTGTTTCTAAAGTATCCATGGCATCAATGGTATGCGTACGCAAGACTTGAGCTGTCAATGATGCGACACAAAAAAACAAAACAGCACTTAAAAAAAATCTTTTCATGTTATTCATTTAGTACAGAATATGTATAAAACTACAGCGTAGTTGTAAAATATCCAAATCTTATTCCCATTCAATAGTTGCTGGAGGCTTAGAGCTGATATCGTATACTACTCTATTAACTCCTTTTACTTTGTTGATGATATCATTGGAAGTTTTTTGTAAAAACTCATAAGGTAAATTAACCCAATCTGCAGTCATCCCATCAGTGCTTTCAACGGCTCGCAAAGCAACACATTTTTCATAGGTCCGCTCATCACCCATCACACCAACACTGTTTACAGGCAATAACATTGCGCCTGCTTGCCAAACTTTATCATACAGCCCCCATTCGCGTAAACCATTGATGAAAATCGCATCAACATCCTGCAAAATACGGACTTTTTCAGCGGTAATATCGCCCAAAATCCGAATTGCTAAGCCAGGTCCTGGAAAGGGATGACGTCCCAACAATTGAGGATCTATTCCCATTGAAGCGCCAACACGACGCACCTCGTCTTTAAATAAAGCTTTCAGCGGCTCTACAACTTTAAGTTTCATGAAATCAGGTAACCCCCCAACATTGTGATGACTTTTTATAGTTGCACTAGGTCCACCTGTTGCTGAAACACTTTCAATAACATCCGGGTAAATTGTACCTTGAGCCAACCATTTAACGTCTTTAATCAAATGGGCTTCGTCATCAAAAACTTCAATAAATACTCTACCAATGGCTTTGCGTTTCAGTTCTGGGTCATCAACTCCTGCCAAAGCGTCTAAAAAACGAGCCGAGGCATCAACCCCTTTAACATTCAGCCCCATTCCTTCGTATTGTTTGAGAACGCTACTGAACTCATTTTTGCGCAGTAGTCCATTATTTACAAAAATACAATACAGATTATCTCCTATTGCTTTGTTCAGTAAAATAGCTGCAACAGTTGAATCTACACCACCAGAAAGCCCTAAAACAACTTTATCTTTTTGTAATTTAGCTTTCAGATCAGCCACAGTCTCATCCACAAAAGAATCAGGTGTCCAATCTTGTTCTAGCCCTGCTATATCCACTAAAAAGTTTTGCAGTAATTGCTTTCCATCAGTAGAATGATATACTTCTGGATGGAATTGTATGGCGTATGTCGTTTCACCCTCTATTTTATAAGCTGCATGCTCTACATCATGAGTGCTGGCCAACAATACACCATTAGTAGGTAATGTTTTGATGGTATCACTATGACTCATCCAAACTTGACTCCCTATAGATATGCCCTTAAAAAAAGGATCGTTGTCATGAACAAAAGATAAATTTGCACGGCCATATTCACGTGTATTTGATGGTGCTACATTACCACCTGAAAAATGAGCCAAATACTGTGCTCCATAGCAGACCGCTAAAAGCGGTTTTTTTGCACGGATTTTCGACAAATCGGGGTGTAGCGCATCATCGCCACGTACAGACTGTGGACTGCCTGAAAGCACGACTGCTTTGTAGGCCTCTATTGAGGTTGGAATTTTGTTGTAGGGATGGATTTCACAGTAAATGTTCAACTCTCTTACACGGCGTGCAATGAGTTGTGTATATTGAGATCCAAAATCGAGAATTAATACCTTATCGTGTTGCATTCCCAAAGGTACTATATATCTCTAAATTGTGAATAAATTTTTTGTAAAAACTTATAAAGAAATTACAGTAAACTCTTGTTGAAAAGGATTCAGCTCTGTTTTTAATTTTTGAATAAAATTATGTCCATATATCGCATAAAAAGCAGAAAAGTTCAACACACGTTCTTGTAAATTTCCATTTGGAAAAAATGAAGACTGTAGCAAAAGTGCTTTGTCTATATGTCTATTATGCTTTCTTTTTTCAGCTTTCAGTAAGCGTTTTTCCAAATTTGAGAGTCCTTTAAGTTGCTTTTTCTCCTGCGCTGCAACTGCTCCTAAAAAAGAACCATCGGTTTGCTTTGCCAATGCATAAAGCTGTTCGAATTGTTTCTTAAGATGATTCTTTTGCTCTGAAAAATCAACAGGATGTTGAGTTTGGGTCAGTGTTATTTTTTTAGTTAAATCGTCTGGTGATAAAAATAAATCTGCTACAGTTAAATTTAATTTCTCTAGATTTTGGAGTTGCTTTTCTGAAATCAAAAGCACAGAATTACGGTGCATTAATGAAGGATAAGTAACATCAAATCGCTCAAAACAAGATTTGAGTTGTAACCAATACGAAAGTTCGCCACCTCCGCCAACATAACACAAGTTTGGTAAAATTGTTTCTTGATAGAGCGGACGCATTAAAACATTGGGTGAAAAACGTTCAGGATAAGTTTCGAGTTCTTTTAAAATCCCATCCAAATCCCAACTCAAAGTTGTATTCAAAACTCGAAAAATACCGTTATCTACTTCAATGCGTTCTCTCAAATTATTAGTGATATAAAATAAATTTAAAGACCTTGGGTTGACTTGAATTTTGAAATTTGAATCCACATCTTTTAGTAATTTATTAGTTTTTGAAACTTCATCAAAAACTATCTGTTCTTCAAGTTCATTCTTCAAGCATGGTAAAAATAAGCGCTTAAGTTGGGCGTCATCGCCATCAACAACAACAAGTCCATCCTTGCCAAACAACTGATGCACCAAACATCTGGTGGCATCGGCCAAATTGTGTTGTTTTATGTACGCTTTTTGAAAGATTTCAATCACCGCTTTTGAATTCTCATGAACCCCCAGACGAGTAGAAAATTGACCGAAAAAATTTTTAAGCTCTGCAATAGATAAGCGCCCCACTGGACCTTGAGATTGATGTTGCCATTCAAAACGGTGTTCTCTAAAATAAAAATGATTGATCTCTTCAAAATCGTGGTCTTCTGTAGCCATCCAAAATACAGGCACAAAAGTGTGTTTTGGATATTTTTCTTTCAAAACTTTAGCCAAATTGATGACCGATATAATTTTGTACAAAAAATACAGGGGCCCACCCATTAGGTTCAATTGATGACCCGTAGTCACCGTAAAAGTTGAAGCCTGCTTTAGAGCATTTATTTGTGTTTTCGTAAATACATTAGGACTAAGGTGTTTGTATTGTCGGACTAAGCTTTCAACCAAAATTTGACGTTTTTCATCAGAAAAATGTTTCGATTTGACACTCATCTGAGTCGCAAAATTTTCAAGTGTTGCGGGTAGGCCGTGGAAAGAAGCAACGTCCGGATGGCCTTTCAAAACTTGTTGAACAAGTTCTGAAAGCGTTTGGGTTTGTGCATATGGAATTTGTTGAGTGGCCATTCTGTTTTGTAGTTCACAAAGATACTTCAATAAATTTTATTGAAAAAAACTACTCAACTGTAGCATACAAATCAAAATCCGCAGCTTCGTTGATGGTAACTGTAGCATATTCTCCAGTTTTAAGATATACTTTAGAAGCATCAATCAGAACTTCGTTGTCTACATCTGGGGAATCAAACTCAGTACGGCCTACAAAATATTGCCCCTCTTTGCGATCTATCACCACCCGCAAAGTCTTCCCAATTTTCGCTTGATTCAATTCCCAAGAAATTTGAGACTGTAGTTCCATAATTTCATTGGCACGAGACTGCTTTACCTCTTGGGGTACATCATCAACCAAATTATAGGCATGGGTGTTTTCTTCGTGGGAATAGGTGAAACATCCCAAGCGCTCGAAACGCATGGATTCTACCCATTGCTTTAAGATTTGAAAATCTTCTTCAGTTTCCCCGGGGTAACCCACTATTAGAGTTGTTCGAATGGCCATATTAGGGACTGCTTCACGGAATTGGTGCAGCAATTTTGTGGTTTTTGCCTGTGTTGTGCCTCGGCGCATACTTTTCAGGATATTATCTGAAATGTGTTGTAAAGGAATGTCCAAATAATTACAAATTTTGGGTTCATTTTTCATCACTTCCAATACATCCATAGGAAAACCTGTTGGAAAAGCATAGTGTAAGCGAATCCACTCAATACCTTCAACCTCAACCAAAGCTTTCAGTAATTCTGCAAGATTTCGTTTTTTATATAAATCTAAGCCGTAGTACGTTAAATCTTGTGCAATAAGAATAAGCTCTTTAACACCATCAGCAGCCAGTTTTTTGGCTTCAATAACTAAATCCTCAATAGGCGTTGAGCGGTGTTTACCGCGCATCAAGGGAATAGCACAAAAACTACAAGGACGGTCACAGCCCTCAGCAATTTTTAGATAAGCATAATTCTTGGGTGTAGTTGTGAGCCGCTCACCTATAAGTTCGTGCTTATAATCAGCGCCTAATGCTTTTAGGAGTTGAGGCAATTCTGTAGTGCCGAAATATTGATCAACATCTGGAATTTCCTTGACTAAATCAGGTTTATACCGCTCACTTAAACAACCCGTTACAAAGACTTTATCAACTTCACCGGCGTCTTTCTTCTGAACAAAATCCAAAATGGTATTTACACTTTCTTCCTTTGCATTATCAATAAACCCACACGTATTAATCACTACAATATTACCATCCTCTTCGTGGGCGACTGCTTTGCTATTGGCTTTAAGTTGACCCATAAGCACTTCGCTATCATACACGTTTTTGCTACAGCCAAGAGTAACGACATTGATTTTGTTGGTTTTACGTGATTTTGTTCTCATTAAAAGTTTTTAGTTGTAATTATTGGGTGTAGGTCGTTTTTCAAAAGCTTTTTCAAATTGATAACCCCATGCATAAAGTTCTGGTTCCTGATGTGGTTTTGCGATAAAAGTGAATCCTTTTGGAGCTCCCTCATCTGAAAGGCCCATGGGCACAGTGAGTGCTGGATATTCTGCTACAGCAGCATAACCAGCGTGGTAATTATTTACGGAAAGAACTGCATCCAATTGATGAAATTTCATTACAGAATCGAAATAAGCGCGGCCATTGGTTTTTAGTATTGATTTGATGGATTCTAATTCTTTGTTTGTTGCATCATCAGCAACAATACCTACAAACAATTTTTGGCCATAAGGAGCTCTTTTTAGTGAATCTAAAGCATTAAAATCAATGATTGACTGAACACCATCATAGGGTAAGTTTGTATTGGCATGCCATTTAAAATACGTTGGTAAATCGACTTTCATATCCAAGTTCAAAAGCCTCAAAAAATCAGGAAGATCAACATCTTCAGGTGTTATGGTGATCACTTCTGCACCATTGCGCTTCAAAAGGTTTACCGCAGCATTGTAAAGTGAATCTTTCAATAGCGATTGAATCGCACCAAAGCGCTTACCCTGAAAGTTAGATTGTTGCAGTACGTTAATGTCAATTGCTGCAACTGTTTTGGATTTAAAGTCATCGCTGTCTTTTCCTATCATTCCATTAAAAATCAATACATTGTCAATCACATATTTTGTAATTGGACCCGCAGTATCTAACGTACTAGAGATAGGAACTATACCAGTTCGGCTGATCGCTCCAATGGTTGGTTTAAGTCCTACACCTGCATTTTGACTGGCAGGCGAAAGTATAGATCCTGATGTTTCACTTCCAACAGCTGCAGCACAAAAATTGGCTGCAACAGCTACAGCACTTCCAGAACTTGAGCCGCCAGTATCTAGTGTTTTGCGGCCATAAGGGTTAAAGGTTTGACCACCAACTGCACTGTAACCACTTGGGCAGTCTCCACAAAAGAAATAAGCCCATTCACTGAGATTAGCTTTTCCTAAAATCAGTGCCCCTGATGCCTTAAGCTGCTTTGAAACAAAGGCATCATCGGTGCGGTTCTTCAACAAGGCTACAGCACCAGCGGTAGTAACCATGTCATAGGCATTGATATTATCCTTCAAAAGAATTGGCATCCCATAAATTGAAAAATTTGAAAGATTTTCAGGTCTATTAAGGTCTTTTTCTTTGGCATCCTTAATAATGTTGGGGTTCAAAGAAATCACAGAATTTAGTGATTTTTTATTCATCCTATCAAAAGATTTGATACGATACAAATAGAATAAAGTTAATTCTTCATAACTGAGTTTACCTTGTTTAATAAACTTCTGAAGTGTTGGAATATCTTGGTTCATTACAAGAGGCTTTAAGGCTTCATAACGATCAGATGAGAAAATAGAAAGCTCATCTTGAAATGGTGTCCAAAACTGCTCTAAATCTATATAATTAGAATCTTCTACCTTGAACGATCGAAATGATTTTTCAGAAATATCACTTAAGCTATCATCTGGTTTATGAGTCTGATTTTTACAGCCAAAAAAAATAAAAAACAATAAAAATAACCCCCCTTTTTTCATATTCATATTAATTAAAAAAAGAATCTACAAATTCAAATTTATTAAAGACTTGAAGATCATCTATGCCCTCACCAACACCGATGTACTTAACGGGCACTTGAAACTGATCGCTAATTCCTATCACAACGCCGCCTTTGGCGGTACCATCTAATTTGGTGACTGCCAAGGCATTGACTTCTGTTGCTGCAGTAAATTGATTGGCTTGTTCAAAAGCATTTTGCCCTGTTGATCCGTCCAAAACCAATAGGATTTCATGCGGTGCATTTGGCACTACTTTTTGCATGACTCGTTTAATCTTAGTTAACTCATTCATCAGATTGACTTTATTATGTAAACGGCCAGCAGTATCAATGATCACAACATCAGCATTGCCGCTAACAGCACTTTGAAGGGTATCAAAAGCAACCGAAGCAGGATCGCTGCCCATATTTTGTTTTACGATTGGTATGTCTACACGATCAGCCCAAACTTGCAATTGATCAATGGCAGCAGCTCGAAATGTATCAGCCGCACCCAAAACTACTTCCATGCCCTGTTTTTTGAACTGATATGCCAATTTACCAATAGTAGTTGTTTTGCCTGCACCATTGACTCCGACCACCATAATGACATGAGGTTTTTCTGTATTTTCAACTGAAAATTCTTTAGCATCTCCAGAATTGGTTTCTGAAAGTAAGGCTGCAATTTCTTCTCTTAAAATAAGGTTTAACTCTTCTGTACCAAGATATTTATCTTTAGAAACACGAGCTTCAATTCGATCTATTATTTTTAAAGTTGTATTGACTCCTACATCACTAGTGACTAAAACTTCTTCTAGGTTATCTAAGACACCATCATCGACTTTAGATTTTCCTGCAACTGCTTTTCCTAATTTACTAAAAAAACTAGATTTAGATTTCTCTAAACCTTTGTCGAGGGTTGCCTTTTTTTCTGATGAAAATATCTTTTTAAAAAAACTCATGATTCGTATTATTTAATCGCATTTAGACCATTTGCAAGGTACTAAAAAAATAAAAAGCTGCTTTGTAGAAAAGCAGCTTTAGAAAATTATATATGTTAATGTTTACTTCTTATTTAAAAAGTCACTAACTTTTTCAGGAGACATTATTGATTCAACAAAAATATAAGCTCCAGTCTTGGGAGATTTTACCATTTTAATTGCTTTTGTCAAACGTTTTGACCCTGTTTGTAACGATGCTACTGATTTCTTTGCCATAATTCAAGTATTACTCGGTGCTTTATTCTAATGCCCTTAAAATTATTTAATTTCTTTATGCACAGTCATACGCTTGAGTATGGGATTAAATTTCTTAATCTCCATGCGGTCTGGTGTGTTTTTCTTGTTCTTAGTTGTGATATATCGAGAAGTTCCTGGCTGGCCTGAAGCCTTGTGCTCAGTACACTCCAAAATTACTTGAACTCTATTTCCTTTTTTTGCCATAATGCTTTAGGTTAGCTGTGTTTATTTTAAAAACCCTTTAGATTTTGCTTCTTTGATGGCTGCAGTAATACCAATCTTATTGATAGTTTTTAATGCAGAGGTAGAAACTTTTAGCGTGATCCACTTATCTTCTTCAGGAAGATAAAAACGCTTTTTCATCAAATTTGCGTTGAATTTGCGTTTTGTTCTGTTCAAAGAGAAGGAAACGTTATTTCCTACCATTGCTTTTTTCCCTGTAAGTTCACAAACTTTTGACATGATCTTTAATTTATTGGTTTTGTTGTTTCAAAACGAGGTGCAAAAATACGAATTCTTTGCAAGTTCACAAATTTTATGAAGTCAATTTTAAAAAATTTCTTTTTGCAGTAAAGTAAGTGCCATGTGTACTGCTTTTGTAGTGATGCGTTCGCGTTGTTTTCCAAATGTAAACTGCTTAGCATATACTGATTTTGGGGTAGCAATTGCAATACAAACTGTACCCACCTCGGCATCTGAATCTCCTTTTTCCGGTCCAGCATTTCCTGTGGTAGCCAATGCATAGTCTGAACCGCATAGCTTCTGAATTCCTAAAGCCATGGCTTTAGCGACTTCAGTACTTACAACAGAGTGTTTTTTAATAAGCCCTTCGTCTACTTCCAAAAGCTGAATTTTTATTTTGGTATCGTAAGCAATCAGCCCGCCTTTAAAATAGTTTGATGCACCAGGATTTGCTGTAAACTGAGCACCAATACGTCCGCCTGTACAGCTCTCAGCAACTGCCAAGGTTGAATCTAGATTCACAAGTTGTTTTCCAATGATTTGCTCGATGGAGGAGTCATCTTCAAAGCCCACAAAAACATCACTGATTTGAGGAAGCAACGATTCTATTTGAGTGTTTATAGTATCCATAACTACATTTTTATCATATCCCTTAGAAGATAAACGCAAACGAACACGGCCTAAATTTGGCAAATATGCTAATTTTACTGTTTTAGGCAAATTGTCCTCCCAGTCAGATATTCGATCGGCAATAACACTCTCCCCAAGTCCATAAGTGAGCAAGGTTTTGTGTAATATGAATGGAAGGTTGAATTGCGCTGACAGCTTTGGCAGAACTTCGTTTTGCATCAATGCTTTCATTTCAAAAGGAACACCAGGAAGTGAGATAAATATAGTTTGAGCGTTCTGCATCCACATCCCTGGCGCAGAACCCGATTGGTTCATTAAAACCTTGGCTTTTGAGGGCACGAGCGCTTGGTCTAAATTAACCTGAAGCAAAGGTTGTTTTATATAGGTTTTCCAAATATGTTTTATGTGTGCAACAACCTCTTCATTACGCACCAAGGTATCGTTAAAGTATTGAGCCAAAGTAGTTTTGGTGATGTCATCTTTAGTTGGTCCTAGACCACCTGTGATAACGACCAAATCTACTTGCTGTTCTGCCCTTTTCAGTGCTTTTAGAATGTGTGCTTTATCATCTTGAACTGAAGTGATTTGGAAAACAGAAATACCAATTTCATTAAGCTCTTTTGAAATATAGGCCGAATTTGTATCAATTATTTGACCAATTAAAATTTCATCTCCAATAGTAATGATCTCTGCTTTCATTTACTTGACTTTAATATTGAAAAACTCTTCATTTTCAATGTATCCTTTAAGGATGTCGCCAGCTTGCACTTGACCAACACCAGCTGGTGTACCTGTAAAAATAATATCTCCGATTTTGAGGGTAAAAAACTGTGAGACATAAGCAATAACCGCATCAATACCCCAAAGCATTTGTTGGGTATTTCCAGACTGAACTACCACGTCATTTTTTTTGAGGCTAAATGAAATATTTTCAAGACTTTCGAATGTGGATTTTGGCACCCATTCCCCAACGACTGCAGATCCATCAAAAGCTTTAGCTTTTTCCCAAGGCAAACCACTGGCCTTAAGTTTTTGTTGAATATCCCTTGCCGTAAAATCAATACCCAAACCAATATGATCGTAATACTTGTGGGCGAAATTAGTCTCTATATACTTTCCTACCCGGTTAATTTTAATAATAACTTCTACTTCGTGTTGTATATTTTTGGAGTAATCGGGAATGAAAAAAGGTTGTTTTTTTAAAAGAATAGCAGTATCGGGTTTGATAAACACCACAGGATCACTTGGCTTTTCATTTTTAAGCTCGGCAATATGATTGATGTAATTTCGACCAATACAAATCAGTTTCATCTAAGACAGTTTCTGATTAAAAGCCCGCAGTTTAATGGCGGTCAAAACCTTTTTAGTATACAATGGAAAGTCTGCATTGAGTAGCCAACCAAAATATCCGGGCTCCTTATTTAAAATCTCAGTCACTTTTTGGCCTTTGTGTTTTCCAAATGCAAAACATTCATCACCCGCTTTATCAAACTTTATGAAACCTGCAAAATCGGCAAACTTTTGACGCGTACTGAACTGTGCTAAAAATGAAGTGTCGTTTTCTAAATCTTCATAGCGATCCAATTGAGCTTTGAGCACTTCATACGTTGCAATAGTGTCGGCTTCAGCGCTGTGGGCATTTTGTAGGTCTTTACCGCAATAAAACTTGTAGGCTGCTGTGAGGGTTCGTTGTTCCATTTTATGAAAAATTGTTTGAACATCCACTGATTGTGTGTTTTTCATATCGAAATCAACTTCAGCGCGAAGCATTTCTTCAGCAAGAATTGGAATATCAAAACGGTTGGAATTGAAACCTCCTAAATCAGTATCTTTAACCCAAGTATAAATTTCTTTAGCTAACATTTTAAATGTGGGAGCATCTTCTACTTTTTCGTTGGTTATGCCATGTACTGCTGTTGCCTGAGCGGGAATTGACATCTCAGGATTGACCAACCAAGTTTTCTTTTCTTCTTTTCCATCTGGAAAGACTTTCAAAATTGAAATTTCAACAATTCTATCGGATGTAATACTGATTCCTGTAGTTTCTAAATCAAAGAAACAAATAGGTTTTTTAAGATTCAATTGCATATACTAAACTTGTCTATTTTCGTCCCAAGACTCCAATAGTTCTTTAACTGTTTTAAGAAATAGCCCACCGAGGGCTCCATTAACAACTCTGTGATCGTATGAATGGGATAAAAACATTTTTTTACGTATGCCTATAAAATCGCCTTCATTAGTTTCGATAACAGCAGGCACTTTTCTTATGGCACCTAAAGCTAAAATACCTACTTGAGGCTGATTGATAATAGGTGTACCCATAATACTTCCAAAACCGCCTACATTAGTAACAGTATAGGTGCCGTCTTGTATGTCATCAGGACTTAATTGGTTGTTTCGTGCTCGAAACGCCAAGTCATTGACTCTTTTGGTCATACCCATTAAGTTCAACTGATCGGCGTTTTTTATTACTGGGACAATAAGATTACCATCTGGTAGAGCGGTAGCCATACCAAGATTGATGGATTTATGTTTTATGATGCGATCTCCATCTACAGAAATATTAAGCATTGGGTGAAGTGTAAGCGCTTTGGCCACAGCTTCCATAAAAATAGGGGTGAATGTAATTTTTTCGCCAAAATTTTCATGAAATTTTAATTTGATTTTCTCACGCCAATTCCAAACTTTAGTGACGTCAACTTCAATAAATGATTGAACATGTGCTGAAGTTTGCACAGAGTTTGTCATGTGTTTAGAAATGAGTTTGCCCATGCGTGTCATTTCTATAATTTCATCTGCACCACTAGAAACAGTTGAAGCCACAGGAGCTGATATGGAGGGGGTTGTGGGTATAGAACTAGCACTAGGAGTATCGGCTTTGGTGCGATGATCTAGATAATTAATCATATCATTTTTGGTTACTCTACCACCTTTGCCACTGCCCGGGATTTGGTCCAACTCCGTTTGTGTAATACCTTCTTTCTTTGCAATATTTTTGACTAGAGGAGAATAAAATCGTGTATCATTTGAAGTTAAAGGTGACGCAAGGATTTTTGCAGTAGCAACAGTATCTTGAACCTCCGAAATATCATCACTTGACGCGCTTTCTTGTATTTCTTCCTCATCGTTTTGTGTATGAGAATCCTCAGCCTCATGTTCTGAGGTTTGGGACTGATGTTTACCTTCTGTTTCTATAATTGCTATCGTTTGACCGACTTCGACGACCTCATCAACTTCAAACTTCTTCTCAAGAAGAATCCCACTAACTTCACTTGGAACATCACTATCCACTTTATCAGTGGATATTTCAACAACAGCTTCATCAACTTCAATATAGTCCCCAATTTCTTTGAGCCAAGTATTTAGAGTAGCTTCAGCTACACTCTCGCCCATTTTGGGTAATTTAAGTTCAAATTTTGCCATAATAATTGTTTGTTTGGGTCTTCATTTGTGCTGCAAAATTAACGAAAATTACCGAGAAAATCAATTGTTTTTAAAAGTAGATAACACTTTCAAATTCGTCGAAATGAATCACCTCACCACGTTGTTTTGAAGTATCGCTACCAACAAAATAGTTTGTTTTGATAGGACGTATTTTGTACGATATGAATTTATTATCGCTTGAATCAATTTGACTTATAACATATTCAAAACTTATACATTCAGTGTCAAAAATAATATCGTAGTGGGAATTTGGCGACAAGGCATAATCAGGGCTTATAGCGATAGATTCTTTGATATTCAGCCATTTCTGATTTGAAAAAGGCTTTATAAATGCAACTTTTTTTGGAATGCGCTTTTTAGGCTGCTTTGGATTTGAAAAATAAGGGGCTAAAGTAGCTGTGATTGAGATTAGAGCACTCGTGAAAATATTGGTATTAAAATGTTTTTTATAAAATAACCTCATTGCATTGTAAAAACGCTGAGACTGAATTTTATTTTTAGCCGTACTTTCCCCTTTAAAATGGATCACTGTTGTGTTCCCAAGATAATAATTCAAATATCCAAGCTTTTGCACTCTGTAAGACAAGTCTATATCTTCTCCATACATGAAAAAATCTTCATCAAAGCCACCCAACTCATTATACAATGATCGTCTTAAAAACATCAATGCTCCAGGGATTACGTCTACGGGCTTAGAATCTAACTCTGCGATGTTATTGGCATAATACTTTGTTCCAATTCCAATAAATTTCTGTAAAGAAATAGAGATTTTAGGAAAATTTCTTTTGCTTTCTGGTAAAAATAAACCTGAGCCATCAATAAGCCTGCAACCAACTACTCCAACATTGGATTGGATTTCTGAAAAATTGAGTAAATTTTTAAATGTATTTTCAGTCAAAACTACATCAGGATTTAAAATACAAACATACTCTCCTTTAGCCTGTAGAACAGCCTGGTTGTTAGCTTTTGAAAAGCCTACGTTTTCTTTATTTTCAATTAGACGCACATTTGGAAATCTGTCCTTAACCATTGCACAGCTTTCATCAGTCGAGTCATTATCTATCACAATAATTTCAGATTTGATTCCTTCTAACGAAGCTTGGACACTTCTTAGGCAGAGCTCCAGAAAGTAGCGTACATTATAATTCAGAATGACAACTGATAATTTCAAATGGTTAAGGTTTTATTGAGGATTCAAATGGCACTCTATTGGTTATGCTACGACCCAGCGTAACTTCATCTGCATATTCTAATTCATCACCAACTGAAATACCTCTAGCAATTGTAGACAGGGTAATATTAGCTCCTTGAATCTGTTTGAATATATAAAAGTTTGTGGTATCGCCCTCCATTGTAGAACTCAAAGCAAAAATCAATTCAATTACTTTTCCTGTATGAACTTTATCAACCAAGCTTTGAATATTCAAGTCTGATGGCCCTATCCCATCCATTGGAGAAATTTTACCTCCCAAAACATGATAAATTCCTCTAAAACTCCCTGTACTTTCAATAGCCAAAACATCTCTTATGTCTTCTACTACACAGATAGTTTGTTGATTCCTATTGGGATTTACACAAATCTCACAAAGTAGGTTGTCTGAAATATTATGGCATTGTGCGCAAAAATTTATAGACGATCTCATTGCGTTTAGTGCGTTAGAGAGCTGACTCGTCTGGTGCTCTGGTTGACGTAATAAATGCAGTACAAGCCGAAGTGCGGTTCGACGACCTATACCAGGTAATTGCGCTACTTCATTAACAGCATTCTGCAACAACTTCGATGAAAATTCCATATTTTATATTATAATTTATAGAACGGTTCAAATACCATATTAGTATAGGTTAAAGGAAAAGGGGTAAAATATACTATAATTTAGCTTAAGGTTATTTCAGAAAATTATAAATTTGACCAAGTTTTGTGGTGTATTTGAGTACCACAAATATAAATCTATTAAGTTGAAAGGACAACACATTCTACTAATCACTTTTATTTATTTTGTATTTCTAGTCGTCATTGCGCGAGTAACAGGAAAAAATGATAGTAACACAGATTTTTTTAAAGCCGGTAAGCAATCACCTTGGTATTTGGTAGCGTTCGGTATGATAGGTGCCTCTCTTTCTGGTGTGACGTTTATCTCTGTCCCAGGTTGGGTTCAAAGTTCAGAGTTTAGCTATTTTCAAGTGTGCTTGGGATATGTTGCGGGCTATGTTGTGGTTGCTTTTATGCTGTTGCCTATTTATTACAAATTAAATCTAACTTCAATTTACGAATACCTACAACAGCGATTTGGCCGTATTAGCCACAAAACTGGTGCATTTTTCTTTTTTGTTTCTAGGGTTTTGGGGGCTGCTTTTCGAATGTATCTTATGGCAATTGTATTGCAACAATTTGTCTTTGAACAATGGAATATTCCTTTTGAAGTCACGGTCATTTTATCAATACTACTCATCTGGATTTACACCAACAAAGGAGGCATCAAAACCATTGTTTGGACCGACACACTACAAACGTTTTTTATGGTTTGTGCTGTGGTACTTTCTATTTATTTTATCACAAATGAGTTAGGGTGGAGTTTTTCAGAATTTTTAGTTTCTGAAGAATTGAATCAATACAGTTCAATCTTTAGAACAAACTCTATTTTGACAAGAGATCATTTCTTGAAGTCGTTTTTTGGAGGCATGTTTATCACCATTTGTATGACAGGATTAGATCAAGATATGATGCAGAAAAACCTAACTTGTAAATCGCTAAAAGATGCACAAAAAAATATGCTCTGGTTTAGTATTGTACTAACACTTGTAACATTCTTGTTTTTACTTTTGGGAGCTTTGTTATTCATTTATGCAGAGCGGTTTGACATTGCATTACCACTTATGGATGGAGATCCTAAAACCGATTTACTTTTCCCTGAAATTGCACTTAATACTGGATTAGGAATGACTTTAGCTTCAGTTTTTATTTTAGGACTTATTGCAGCGGCTTACAGCAGTGCCGATAGTGCTCTCACATCGCTTACAACTTCTTTTTGTGTCGATATTTTAGACCTCAACAAACATTCAGATACTGACAAAAAACGCATTCGAAAACAAACCCACATAGGGATGAGTGTACTTTTGATTTTTGTTATTATAGCTTTCAAACATATCCTAAATTCCAATGTCATAAATAGTCTTCTCACGGCTGCCACATACACCTATGGTCCATTACTTGGTCTTTTTGCCTTTGGAATTTTTACAAATTATAAGATCAAAGATAAATGGGTTTGGCTAGTAGCGTTATTGTCTGTTTCTATTTCTTATAGCTTAGGGCAAATTCCTGAGGAACAAATCGGTGGCTATGTTATTGGTTATGAACTACTCCCCATCAATGGGCTTCTCACATTTCTAGGATTGGTATTGATTCGTAGACAATAGAACCAAAGTACAAGACATTTCATATGAAATATCGTGCTGATCTAAAGCTTTAAAAAAAGCGGGGTTTTCAGTTCCTGGATTAAAAATCACTCGCTTTGGATTAAGATTCAAAATATAATCGATGTATACGGACTGTCGTTTTGGATTTAAATAAAGGGTAACAGTATGAATGTTTTTGTAGGGTTTCAAATTCGTGTCAATTTTTACCTCAGCAACAGTACCTTGCCTTAAGCCAAAAGCCTTAACTGGTACACCAAACTTTCTAAGCATCAAAATAGCTTTACAGGCATATCGATCGGGATTGGGCGAAGCACCGAAAACTAAGGTTTCGTAAGAATCTACCATTTAATAATCACACTACCCCACGTAAAACCACTACCAAAAGCAGCAAGTACAACTGTATCTCCGGATTTAATTTTCCCTTGTTCACAAGCCTCACTCAGCGCAATGGGGATAGATGCAGCAGTAGTATTTCCATAATTTTGAATATTATTAAATACCTGCTCATCAGAAAGTTGAAACTTTTTTTGAATATATTGAGAAATACGCAAATTAGCTTGATGAGGAATTAACATATTGATATCCGAAACATCGAGTTTATTAGCTTCAAGACCTTCATTTATGACTTCACTAAATCTTCTTATTGCATTTTTGAAAACAAATTGGCCATTCATATAAGGTCTGTAACTCATATCTTCAGGGTCATTATCAGCAATAATTTCTGTCACCCAACGCTTTCCCATTCCCGGCGCTTCTGCAGCAAGCTCTAGGGCATGCTTACCTTCAGAATGCAAATGAGACGATAAAATTCCTTTGGTGGTATCCTCCTCTCGTGTAAGAACGGCAGCACCAGCACCATCACCAAAAATAACAGAAATACTTCTTCCCCTCGTAGATACATCAATACCACGGGATTGTAACTCGCTGCCGATGACCAAAATATTTTTGTACATCCCTGTTTTAATAAATTGATCTGCAACAGATATTCCATAGACAAAACCTGAACATTGATTACGGACATCCAAAGCACCAACAGTATCAATTTCGAGGGCTTCTTGAACTTGAACACCGGGACCCGGGAAGTAGTAGTCTGGGCTGAGTGTAGCGAATACAATAAAATCAATATCTTGTTTATCTATTCCAGAGTTTTGAATTGCATTTTTAGCAGCCTTCAAACCCATACTAAAGGTAGTGTCTCCATCACCCTTAACAGCCCACCTACGCTGTCTAATACCTGTTCGCTCTTGGATCCACTGATCATTTGTATCCATAAGCTGTGACAAGTCGTCATTCGTTACAACGTTTTCTGGAACGTAATGACCCATTCCTAATATTTTTGAATTGTACATACAGATGTTTTGTTGTGATTGCTCTACAAATATAAACTTTATATAATGCCAGTTTGTCACATTGAACAAAATGGTATCCTTTTTGTCATAATTTTAACACTATTAATTTAAAAACAAACAATACCATGAGTAAAGGAACAATAAATGTATCCGTTGAAAATATCTTCCCGCTTATTAAAAAGTTTCTGTACAGTGATCACGAAATCTTTTTACGCGAATTGATCAGTAATGCAACAGACGCCACGTTAAAACTAAAGCACCTAACCAATATTGGAGAGGCAAAAGTAGAATATGGCACCCCAAAAATTGAAGTTAAAATTGACAAAGAGAGCAAAAAACTTCACTTGATTGATCAAGGAATTGGAATGACAGCAGACGAGGTTCAAAAATACATCAATGAGGTCGCTTTTTCAGGTGCTGAAGAGTTTTTAGACAAATACAAAGACAAAGTTGAAGATGCTGGTATTATTGGACATTTTGGTCTTGGTTTTTACTCTGCATTCATGGTCGCTGAAAAAGTAGAAATTATTACTAAATCGTACAAAAACGAACCTGCAGCTCACTGGTTATGCGACGGAAGCCCGGAGTACAGCTTGGAGAAATCAGATAAAAAAGAGCGTGGTACCGAAATTATTCTGCACATCGCAGAAGACTCGACAGAATTTTTAGAAGAAAAAAGGATTACTGAGTTGTTAAACAAGTACAACAAGTTTATGCCCATACCTATTAAATTTGGCACAAAAGAAATAAATGATCCAGAACATAAACCAAAAACAACAACTGACAAAGAGGGCAAAGAGACTACCGAGCCACACCGTCAGATTACAGTTGACAACATCATCAATAATCCAAGCCCAGCATGGACCAAAACACCATCTGATCTAAAAGACGAAGATTATAAAGGTTTTTATCGTGAGCTGTATCCGATGCAGTTTGAAGAGCCGCTTTTCAACATTCACTTGAATGTTGACTACCCCTTCAATTTGACAGGAATATTATATTTCCCAAAAATGTCAAATGACATGAATATCCAGAAAGACCGCATTCAACTGTATCAAAATCAAGTTTTCGTTACTGACAATGTGGAAGGGATAGTTCCTGAATTCTTGACTATGCTACGTGGAGTTATTGACTCGCCAGACATTCCCTTGAATGTGTCGCGTTCGTACCTTCAAGCTGATGGTGCTGTTAAAAAAATATCTTCCTACATAACAAAAAAAGTCGCTGATAAATTAAAATCCTTATTTAATAATAATAGGGAAGATTTTGAGGCTAAATGGAACGATATTAAAATCGTAATTGAGTACGGCATGCTTTCTGAAGAAAAGTTCTTCGAAAAATCAGAAGCATTTGCATTGTACCCTACTGTTGACGGAACATATTATACCTATGAAGAGCTGTACAACAAAATTAAAGCAAAACAAACAGACAAAGATGATAAACTAGTCATATTGTATGCATCTAACGCTGAAGAACAACACAGCTATATAGAAGCAGCCAAAGCAAAAGAATATGAAGTTCTGTTATTAGATTCACCAATTGTATCACATTTGATTCAAAAATTGGAGGGCAGTAAAGAAAAGATTTCATTTGTTCGAGTTGATTCAGACCATGTAGATAAATTGATTCAGAAAGAAGAACACACAATTTCTAAACTTAGCGATGAAGAAAAAACAAAACTAGATGAACAACTTAAAGCTGTTATTTCTTCAGAAAAATTCATTATTCAATTAGAAGCTATGGACAGCAATGCTGCACCATTTATAATCACACAACCAGAATTCATGCGCCGTATGAAAGAGATGCAGCAAACTGGTGGTGGTGGAGCAATGTTTGGCGTGGGTAATATGCCAGAAATGTATAACCTTGTAGTGAATACCAATGCTGACTTAGTCAATGAAATTCTTAATACAAAAACTGCAAAAAAACGCGAACGTTTAATTAATCAGAGCTTAGATTTAGCTCAACTCTCACAAGGACTTCTTAAGGGAGAGGCGTTAACTAACTTCATTAAAAGAAGTTACGATATGATTAAATAAGTTTAATCTACCATTAAAAAAAGGCGATTTTCATGAATCGCCTTTTTTTATTGATAAAAGTAAACTAATGCAATTCAAAAAAAAGAGTTAATTTCACTAAACATCAACAACCAAAACTCGCAGGTCTGTATTTTTTTATAAATTAATTTACAATAGCTTAGAAAAAATCAAAATAATGCTTTTTCAAGATCAAAATAATGAACCTCTTGCGTTGAAAGATGCTGAATTATCTTACGATCCGTTGTTCTTATCAAAACAAGAAGCGTCTAGATATTTTAGTGTACTGCGTCAAGAGACCAATTGGCAGCAAGACCAGATTAAAGTCTTTGGAAAAGTTTATAATCAACCGCGGTTAACCGCACTTTATGCCAATAACAAAAACTCCTATAGTTATTCAAATATCAAAATGTATCCTAGCCCATTTACTGCACATTTATTAGAACTAAAATCTAAAATTGAAAATCGGCTAAAACTTTCATTTACGTCTTGTTTACTCAATTTATACCGCGACGGACAAGACAGCAACGGATGGCATGCTGATAATGAAAAAGAATTAGGAAAAAATCCTGTTATTGCATCGGTGAGTTTAGGTGGAGAACGTATGTTTCATATGAAACATCGTACGGATAAATCTCAAAAATTAAAGTTGAACTTAGCACATGGAAGCCTTTTGGTTATGAGCGGGAGCACTCAACATCATTGGCTACATCAAATTCCAAAAACAAAAAAAAATACCAAAGAACGTATTAATTTGACTTTTCGAATCATTAAACAATCATCATGAAAAACTACAGCAAATTATTTTTATTTTACATGCTAGGATTAAATTTTGTGACAGCGCAAATTTTTACAGAAACAGAACTTTCAATAAACCAGCATATTGAGGGAACCTTACTTACTCCAACCGATACAGAGTCTACTCCCTTAATTATTTTCATTGCAGGCTCAGGCCCTACTGACCGCGATGGAAATCAATCTTTTATGAAGAATGACATGTTGAAAAAATTAGCGGTTAATCTATCCAACAACGGAATCTCTACATTTCGTTACGACAAGAGAATTGTAAAACAAATTCGCACTAAGACAATTGATAAAAATATTTCTTTTGATGATTTCGTAACTGATGCTAAATCTGTGATTGATTATTTTGCGCCTAATTATAAAACAATTGTCATAGCTGGACACAGTCAAGGAAGCTTAGTAGGACTTTTGGCGTTGGATCAAAATGTATCAGGCTTTATCTCACTAGCGGGTGCTGGAAAAACTATTGACCAAATTCTGATAGAACAAATTTCAAAAACAGCGCCAATGTTTTTAAATGAAAGTAAACGAGTTATAGCCGTCCTAAAAGCTGGAAAAACAACAAGTGATTATCCTGTTGCTCTGTCATCTATTTTCAATTTAGAAGTACAAGCATTTATGGCAAATTGGATGCAATATGACCCAGTCAAAGAAATCAGAAAACAAAGTGTTCGATCACTTATCATCAATGGGGATAAAGACCTTCAAGTCGGAATACCTGAGGCAGAACTATTATACAGTGCAGCAACCAAAGGAGAATTAGTTGTAGTTAAAAAAATGAATCATATTTTGGTAAAGATTGAAGGAGATGATTTGGAAAATATGAAATCTTATAATCAGAGTGAAATAGAACTAGCTGAAGAAGTAACGGACAGCATATTGGCGTTCGTTATTTCATTAAACTAAAAAAAGCACTGTTAAACAGTGCTTTTATTACTAACCAACCAAAGTGTATTCAATATACGTACTTTATGAAGCTAAATTATGACGATTAATTCGAATAAATACTGTCTTTAACAATACTTTCACAAAAGGAAAAAGCACCATTTAAAAAAATGATGCTTTAACCACTAACCAACCAAAATATATTACTAACAAAAAAATTAAATAATATATTTTAATTTATCAACTTCCGTGCCAAAAAAATAAATCCCTTCAATTATTTTATATAATACCAAAATCAAGATTTCATTATTTGCCTTTAGTTTAATGGCTATTTACTGCTCATTATGTTTATATTTGTCAATATAGGTAGCAGCAAAATTCTAAAAAAATGACCGACAGCATACCACTAATAACAAACGATACAATTGTCTTTGGCTTACTAATGCTAGCCATTGCTTTTATTTTTTATACCGAGTCCAAAACTTCTGGTTTTTGGTTCAAATTTTACAAAATAGTTCCTGGACTTTTTATGGCTTACATGCTGCCAGCAGTTTTTACGACATTAGGATGGATTGCTCCAGATTGGGAACGCATTACTGATACTGGAGCTGTAGTACAAGAAAGAAGTAATTTATACTATGTTGCTAGTCGTTATTTGCTTCCAGCAGCCTTAGTGCTGATGACATTGAGTATTGATTTGAAAGCTGTATTCAATTTAGGCTGGAAAGCCCTCATTATGTTTTTTACTGGAACTATTGGAATCGTCATTGGAGGCCCCATTGCTATTTTACTTATTGCTATGATCTCACCAGAAACCGTAGGTGGTATTGGTGCAGATGCGGTTTGGCGTGGACTTTCTACACTTGCAGGCAGTTGGATAGGTGGCGGTGCAAACCAAACAGCTATGTTGGAAATTTACGGATATAACCCTAAACTGTACGGCGGAATGGTATTTGTAGATATTGTAGTCGCTAATATTTGGATGGCGCTTTTACTTATTGGTATTGGAAAACGCAAACGCATCAATTCATGGCTAAAATCAGATACAACAGCCATTGAAGAACTAAAAGAGAGAGTATCATCGTTTACTGAAAGTGTTAAAAGAAATCCAAGCTTAACTGACTTGATGATTATGGTTGGAATTGCCTTTGGGACGGTCAGTTTTGCTCATTTTGGTGCAGGGTACTTAGCCCCTTTATTTGACAATTACATATCTGGAATAGAGTCCACCACTGCTAGAAATATATTTACCTTTTTAGGATCGTCATTTTTCTGGATGATAAGTATTTCGACACTTGTAGCAATAGCCCTTTCATTTTCAAAAGCGAAAAACTATGAAGGAGCTGGAGCAAGCAAATTTGGTAGTGTTTTTATCTATATTTTAGTGGCTACTATTGGCATGAAAATGGATTTAAAACTTATTTTCGACAACACTGGACTCATTGCTATTGGTGTAGTGTGGATGAGTATTCATGCACTATTGCTAATTCTTGTTGCAAAACTAATTAAGGCTCCTTACTTTTTTCTAGCCGTAGGAAGTCAAGCCAATGTTGGTGGAGCGGCCTCTGCTCCGATTGTGGCCTCTGCTTTTCACCCTTCTCTAGCAACCGTTGGAGTATTACTTGCTGTTTTTGGTTATGCCATAGGGACAGTAGCTGCAATTGGATGCACAATTCTTATGAACTTAGCAGCAGCAACTTCTTGAGATAATTAATTTAAAAAAAAACGCATGAACCGAATTTTTCAATTTCTTTTTCTAACTACCCTTGTCGGTTGTAACACAGCACCAAAACACAACGCAACTGTTTCATCTACTGTAAAGGGACTACAAAAAGGAACTGCTTATTTACAAAAGTTTAAAGACACCACATACATCACTGTAGACTCTCTGTCAATTAAAGGTACAGAATTCTTTATTTTGGGTTGTGAACTTCTAGAGCCGGAAGTGCTTTATTTAAGTTTATCCAACGAACCGACTGCCGAGCGAATTGAATTTTTTGCTAGCGAAGGCAATACTACGATAAATACTAGCTTGAAACGATTTGTATACGATGCTAAAATAGAGGGCAACGTACAACAAAAGCTTCTAAATGACTACCGCGATAATCTAACGCGATTTAAAAACAAACAATTAGAATTAATCGAAGCTTCTTTAAATGCACAACGCACAAGCAATAATCAAGATGTTATCTCCACGAAAAATGAAATGGAAGTTAACTTGAAAAGACAATACCTATACAGCATCAATTATGCGGTTAGTAACAATGATAATGAAGTTGCACCCTACATCGCTTTGTCTGATGTATATGACGCCAATCCAAAGTATTTAGACACAATATACAACAGTTTAACGCCAAGAATTGCAGCGTCTAAGTACGGGGTGATTTTAAAGGATTATATAGAAAAAATAAAGCCTGAACTAACTAACTAAAGGGCGTTAATCTTCTCAATCATAGCGCGTCCCTTAGACTCTAGTTCTGAAGCGATTCCTTTGAAATGGGGCTTGTGGTTTTCAACATCACGAGCATTGACTTTTTCAATAAGTTCATCAAAAGTAGCAATGGCTTCATCGATTATGGCCTCACTCTTTTTTCGATCCTTCTCTGGGTTTGCAGATTCCCAAATATAAACTGCTTCGATGATGTCACCTAAAACATAATTGATATCCTTTTTTAAATTTCTAACGTTAGCCATGATTGTGTTTTTTTATTTTGTACAAAATTACATCATTTTTAAATATAAAACTGCATTTATACCTCATTTGCAGCTTTAGTTTAAAAATGTGTTTTCAAAGAGGATGTTTTACAGAAGATATTAGGGATCGTATGTTATGAACCTGAATAAGATACAAAATTTCTTGGCGTTTCGTAAAGTGTAACTTCTAAGGCTAAATGTGGCTCCAAAACGGCTTTTAACTTGTTGTATATAACGACAACTATATTTTCTGCTGTAGGGTTTAAATTTTTAAATTCTGGCACGTCAAGATTTAAATTTTTGTGATCAAATGCCTCCTCTACTTCTGATTTTATAAAGTCTTTTAAAATTTTCACATCAACAACATAGCCAGTTTCAGGATCAATTTTGCCTGTCACACTAACCACCATTTCATAGTTATGCCCATGGAAATTAGGGTTGTTGCATTTGCCAAAAACAGCAACATTTTTTTCTGTACTCCAATCAGGTCTGTGCAATCTATGGGCCGCATTAAAATGGGCACGGCGACTAACTGTTACGTTCATGCGTTTGTATTTATATAATTATAAAATTTTTTAAATATTATTTTGAACCATGCTGTATATTGCTCTGGGTGCACATTAATATCGTTTTTCACATCCTCCAACGGCATCCATTTCCAATCCTCAACCTCTTGCTTATTTATAATGGGTTCATTTTCGTAGTACCCCAGCATTATGTGATCGAGTTCATGTTCTGTGAGTCCATTATCAAAAGGCGCTTTGTAAATAAATGATGTGGTTTCTATCAAGTCGGTGGTAAATCCCATCTCCTCTTTGAGGCGTCTTGTGCCAGCTTCTATATTGGATTCTCCATCGCGTTGGTGGCTGCAACAGGTATTGGTCCACAACAACGGGGAATGGTATTTATGAGCAGCGCGTTGTTGCAACATAAGTTCATTTTTTGTATTGAATACAAATACAGAAAAAGCGCGATGTAAAACCGCCTTTTCATGCGCTTCCATTTTGGGCATCAACCCAATTTGCTCATCATACTCATTTACCAGAATGACTTGTTCTTCAACCATGATGCTAAATTATTAACTAATTTATTATAATTTATTAATTAATTCCCAAAATGTAAATAGCAAATATTATTTTTTTCGGTGAGAAACCAAATCTAGGGCAATTGTACTTGATTGAATAATCGTATCTTTGCCAAAATAATTTTTCATGTCTTTTAAAAGCGAAATACAGCGGCGGCGCACCTTTGGAATTGTATCTCACCCCGATGCCGGAAAAACAACACTTACAGAAAAATTACTTCTTTTTGGAGGAGCTATACAAGAGGCCGGAGCTGTTAAAAGCAATAAAATTAAAAAGGGAGCCACTAGTGACTTTATGGAAATTGAGCGCCAACGTGGAATTTCTGTTGCGACTTCAGTTTTAGCATTTGAATATAACGACATCAAAATCAATATTTTAGACACACCTGGGCACAAGGATTTTGCAGAAGACACCTTCCGTACACTCACTGCTGTAGATAGCGTAATTGTCGTTATTGACGTAGCCAAAGGGGTTGAGGAACAAACAGAGAAACTAGTTCAAGTCTGCCGGATGCGTAATATACCTATCATCGTATTCATCAATAAAATGGACCGTGAAGGAAAAGACGCTTTTGATCTTTTGGACGAGGTAGAACAAAAATTAGGATTAAAAGTTACACCTCTGAGCTTTCCTATTGGCATGGGTTATGATTTTCAAGGCATTTACAATCTATGGAAACGAAACATTAATCTTTTTACAGGCGACAGTAAAAAAAACATTGATGATACAGTGGAAATTTCAGATTTATCGAATAGTACGCTCAATTCACTTATAGGCGACAAAACCGCTGAAACACTCCGTGAAGAAATAGAACTTGTTGAGGGTATCTACCCCAGTTTTGATAAAGACAGCTACTTAAATGGTGAATTGCAACCGGTATTTTTTGGTTCTGCCCTAAATAATTTCGGCGTCAAAGAATTATTGGATTGCTTTGTATCCATAGCACCCACTCCTCGTCCAAAAGCGAGTGAGGAGCGAATTGTGGCTCCAGATGAAGATAAATTTTCGGGTTTTGTTTTTAAGATTCATGCTAATATGGACCCAAAACACCGCGACAGACTTGCTTTTATTAAGATTGTGTCGGGAACCTTTAAAAGAAATACAGCTTACTTGCATGTCCGACATAACAAGAATCTAAAATTTTCTAGCCCAAACGCCTTTTTTGCCGAAAAAAAAGAAATTGTAGACACCTCATATCCTGGTGATATTGTTGGACTTCACGATACAGGAAATTTTAAAATTGGTGATACTCTAACCGAAGGTGAGATTTTAAATTACAAGGGAGTTCCAAGTTTTTCTCCAGAACATTTCAGATATATCAACAATGCAGATCCATTAAAATCAAAACAGCTTTACAAAGGGATTGACCAACTCATGGATGAGGGTGTCGCTCAATTGTTTACGCTAGAT
>Ga0213863_10000070_pt1 | contig 74859 bp, 61 predicted proteins | sample PICome_8_FD_160128 | JGI IMG/M metagenome (GOLD analysis project Ga0213863, IMG submission 160128) | Coastal seawater microbial communities near Pivers Island, North Carolina, United States - PICO497 | ecosystem: Environmental > Aquatic > Marine > Coastal | place: USA: North Carolina...
CCACCCGAGACTGCTCGACTGGTTAGCGGTCGACTTCCGGGAAAATGGATGGAATCTGAAGCGGTTATTTAAACAACTCCTTACAAGTCGTACTTTTAAACAGTCATCCGCACGCCGTGCTGATCTCACAGATCCTGAAAATCGCTTCTGGGGTAGGGGACCATCTTACCGTCTTGATGCCGAGGTGGTTCGCGACTTATCCCTGTGGTCTTCCGGTTTGATCAATCGTAAGATTGGTGGAGAAGGTTTCAAGCCGTACCAACCCTCCGGCATGTGGATTGCCTTGTCTCACCCCAATAGCAACACCAAGAATTATTTGATGGATGAGGATGACAGCATCTATCGCCGGAGTTTATACATGTATTGGAAGCGTACCTCTCCACACCCTATGATGACCCTTTTTGATGCTCCAAGTCGAGAGTCTAGCTGTGTGCAGCGTTCCCGCACCAGCACATCTCTGCAGTCCCTTGCGCTTTTTAATGAAATCCAGCGGATGGAGACAGCCCGTAAATTGGCAGAACGATTGATTCGGAATAAACAAGAAGATGGTTCTAGGATGCATTACCTTTTCTCCCTGCTTGCCTCACGCAAACCGAGCACGGTGGAGTCCTCGGCTCTTTCCACTTTGCTGGGTAAGGCAAAAGAACGCTTCTCCCGGTCGGAAGAGGATGCCCGTAAGGTACTGAAGCAGGGACTTGCTCCGGTTGATGAAAGATTATCTGCCATCGAAGTGGCCGCATGGACACAGGTTGCTGCTACCATGCTCGCAAGTGATCCTACCATTTTACTTTATTAGAATTTAGAAAATACCAGGATCATGAACCAAGCCGATTTATTCCTCGACGATTCTTTCCACATTAACCGCAGGCAGTTCTTTAGCCGTTCCGCCCTCGGCTTGGGAACTGCCTCGATGGCAAATCTGCTCTCCGGTGACCTTTTTGGCCTTTCTACACCTACGGAGGGCTTACATCATAAAGCATCCGCCAAGCGGGTGATTTACCTTTTTATGAGTGGCGGGCCTAGTCACATTGATATGTGGGATTACAAGCCCCGTTTAGATGAAGAATATGGTAAGGACTTACCTGCTGAAGTGCGAGACGGACAGCGAATTACCGGTATGACATCCGGACAGAAAATCCTTCCGCTTGCCCCGAGTAAGTACAAATTTACTAAGTGTGATAACAATGACAAGGGTGTGTGGGTTAGTTCCCTTCTTCCTTACACCTCCAAAATCGTCAAAGATTTGTGTGTGGTCCATGGTACCTTTACCGAGGCGATTAATCATGATCCCGCGATTACCTACATCCAGACTGGAAGCCAGATACCCGGGCGTCCAAGCCTTGGTTCGTGGTTGAGCTATGGGCTGGGCAGCATGAATGAGAATCTGCCTAACTATGTTGTCATGCTCGCCCGAACAAATCATCCCCAGCAAAGCCTGTTTAATCGCCTTTGGGGGACCGGTTTTATGCCGTCTGATCACCAAGGTATACTTTTTCGGGCTGCGGAAAACCCCGTTCTTTATTTAAAAAACCCAGAAGGGGTTACCCGAAGTGACCGTAGGGCCCAACTCGATGCCCTTGCGGCCCTCAATCAAAACCATTATCAGGAATTTGCAGACCCTGAAGTGCTTTCCCGCATTAAGCAGCATGAAATGGCTTACCGGATGCAGGCATCGATTCCTGAGCTTATGGATATGAGTGAGGAACCAGAGGAGATTTTTGAGCTCTATGGTGAGGATGCGCGAACGCCTGGTACATTTGCCGCATCCTGCCTCAATGCCCGTCGCATGGCACAACGGGGCGTACGCAATATCCAAATTTTTCACCGTGGTTGGGATTCTCACGGAAACCTGCCCACTCAGCATGGTTCTCAATGCAAGGACATTGATCAGGCATGCTATGCCTTAATTACCGATCTTAAACGACAAGGCATGCTGGATGATACCCTAGTCGTTTGGGGGGGTGAATTTGGAAGAACTAATTATTGCCAAGGTGCATTGTCTCGAGAAAATTATGGGCGGGATCACCATCCACGTGCTTTTACCACTTGGATGGCAGGCGGTGGAGTGAAGCCGGGGATAACCTACGGTCAGTCCGATGAGTATGGGTACAACCTCACGGACCGGGATGGGAATGTGATTAAGCCCAATAAGGATCATTGGACAGAAGATACCATGCATGTGCATGATTTAAATGCGACAATTCTGCATCTTCTCGGCATTGATCACCGAAAACTTACTTACCGTTATCAGGGACGAGATTTTCGTCTCACCGATATTCACGGCCATATCATCCGAGACATTATTGCATAAGATTGAAGGATACGAATGGTTTCCTTTTTGAGAGAAACTGGTACAAGCTTCTCGCTTTCTCGATAATCAGAATATTTGGCCATAAAGAATTCGATGTGAATGGGAATAGAAGAGAAAGACAGGCTATTTTTTTATAAAAGAGAATCTATTTTTTTAAGAAAATAAAATTGTCAGCAAAAGGTTACAATTAAGGTGAAAGATCGAAACCTTAATTTACTATAAAGTGTTTATAAGCGTGTAAATCCTTTCAATATTCCAGTTCAAAAATGCAGAACATTATGGAAATTGATAAAATAGATTGGGCGTGGATTGGGCAATCCACGCCCTTTTTGTTGTTTCAGGTTCAATCTTGTTTTCTTTAAGCTTCTCGCTTTAATTTAAATCTGCCTATAAAAGTTATTTTTATGATTACAATTTCAGAACTTAAGCAAATCGATGAGAATGCTTTAAATGGGATCAATGAATTACTACCTCAATTATCCTCTTCCGCATCTCATTTATCCCCTGAAAGGCTTCGGGGTTTAATCGAATCTCCAAGCACCCTCATTTTGGTTGCAAAAAACGAAAGTCAGGAAGTTTTTGGAATGCTCAGCCTTGTTGTGGTTGAGATCCCTACTGGGACTAAGTGTTGGATTGAAGATGTAGTGGTCGATACAAAGGCTAGGGGGCAAGGACTGGGCAAGGCATTGATGAAACACGCACATGATCATGCCATCTCAATCGGAGCAAAATGCGTAGACTTAACCTCGCGAACCAGTCGGAAAGAAGCCAACCAACTTTACCAATCTCTGGATTATCAAAAAAGAGATACCAATGTTTACAGATTCCAGATTCCTTGATTCATTTGATTCTTACTTTTTAAACAAATAAAAAATTCCCATGGTAGCTTCTAATTTTTTACTCTCTTTCATCTTATTTTTCCAGGTACAAGTGGAGTCGATTCGGCAAAGCGGATTTTACCAACTAGTAGAAAAAAAGTACCCAACTTTAGCCGCTAATTTAAATCAGTTGGAGACGGAAGATGAAGAAATGGTGCGATTTCAAAAGCTGACCGGGTTAAAAGCTGAAGATATCCTCGCATTTGAATTGAATGCTGAAGCTTTTGAAGGAATTGAAGAAAAAGAAAACCCGAAGTTAGGTTCTGATTTCGATTTCTTTTTGACCGCAAAACTAAAAGGAAAAATCAATTCTAAAGCCTTAATATCCTATCTGCTTGAAAGCCTGGAAAAAGAGGAAGGACTTGAAGCTCGAGAAAAAGTTGAAAAAAGCAGAGTTATTAAAGGAAATATTTCAACCATTTTGCTGCCTGCAGAATTATTAAATCCAAAAACCGAGGTTGATACCGATCTACTCGTTGGATTTGTGGAAGGAAAAAAGAATTCAAGGGTTATGTTTGGTCCTCCGAAACAAGTCGAAGAAGCATTGTCTGGAATTCAAAAAGAGGCATTGATGAAAATCCTTGATTCGATGGCACCCAATCGCCAACTCACTTTTGCCATCAAGATAGATCCCAATTTCTGGAATCGTCCCGAGTTTTCTGCTAATCAACAAAATCCACTTCTGTCCGGTTTTTCGAACTCGATGAAGGGGATCAGAGAGATTGGTCTTTCACTAAGTTTCCTTGATGCATCCCTCGGAGTAGAAGTCTGCGTACATTGCCAAGACACCCAGTCTGCGCTTGGCCTTTGGACGGTGGCTCAGGGAGGACTGGGTATGGCTCAGATTTCAATGAATCAGGAAGGTGGACCCCGACTACCCGGAATCGTTACCCGGATTAAAACGGAAGCAATCGAAAAAAATGTCTTTGTTCGGGTGGAAGTTCTGCCCTCGGACCTCGATGAACTGGTACCCTCATTCAATGTACCACCTACGAATCAGCATAATATAAAAGAGGAGAATTTAAAGAGTTCCCAGTGAGCTTATCTTTTTCAATATGCGGAAATTCTAGGTCTGCCTCGCAATAAGGAAGCGGTCTATTTGAATGCGTTTTAGAGTGTGTCCAAGACCACTGTAAGGATTTTAATTACACTTTACGGATGCTCTATGCTTTTCCATTAAAAGTTACTTTATTGATGGCATTCTCAAGTTTTTACAACTTTTGTGTCCTAAGCAAGTTAGATCTGGATATGTGCTTTCATCAAATCAAACCCTTAATTGTTTAGAAACGCCCAAAAGGAGACAAAGCCATGATGAAAGTTAACGATTTCCAAAAATATGAAGTAACCCTTATGATTTCTTATGAAGATTATTTCCGCCTCATTTACGAATCCAAGTATTTATTGGAGGCCCGGCTCGGGACAGATCGGATGTTTATTGCCAGAAAAGCCATTTACGGGAATAATCGTAGGAAAGCGGTTCAAAAGGCTGTACAATGGTTCTGGAAAGATTTTAAGGGAGTTTTAGGCCCAGCTCACAAGGTTATGACTATCAATGATCCATTTGAGGAGGTCGCTTATGATGAAGGCTTTGCTTGTAATGATTTGGCAAATAAATATTTGGATGGCGACACCATTGAAAGACTCTTGGCTCAAGCAGATGGAGATCTTGCCTGTGACGATAGTACTGGTTCTGAAAATCATCCTCCGAATAGTGTCAAAAGAATTAAAAGAAGGCGCAAAGAAAACACCCTTCTGGCACCCCGCTTGTTTCAAACTCCGGGGGGTACTATTTATTACAAAATGACCGAGCCTGCTATTGGAAAAGGTTGTCGGGCAAAGACGAAAACAGTTCGACTTTCCTCTAAAAGTTTAGAAAAAGCCTTGAAAGAAGTGGATCGCAGGGGTTTGAATAAATTTGAGGATTTTGGTGAGATGAACAAGCTAAAAAAAGCTAACACCCGCTTGGCAAAACAGGCCGCTTAATTGTTTTTCTGATGTCGATTCGACCTGATGACCGATCTGCAGAATTGGTTCAATTAATGATGAAATATCAGCGTCGATTATTTGCCTACATTCATACTCTGGTGCCGTACAGAAGCGATGCAGAAGACATTCTACAGGAAACGAGCCTCACCATTTGCGAAAAGTTTAAAGATTTTGAGATTGGTACCAATTTTTACTCTTGGGCTTGTCAGATCGCCTACTGGAAAGTACGGGCAGCTCGAAAAAAATTTGCAATGGCTAAGGTCGTATTTAACCAAGAGGTAATGGATGTAATTTCTCAAACTCGCGGGCAAATGGAAGAGGAACTCGATTACAGGCATCAAGCTCTTGGTAAGTGCTTAATAAATTAAGTGAGAGAGATCGCAGGATGGTTCTGACTCGGTATGAATCAGGTAAGAATGTTGCTGTCGCTGCTCAAGCTTGTGGTCGAACCGTCCAGGGGGCCTACAAAGCATTAAACCGAATTCGTAAGGTTTTATTCGACTGTGTCTCTTTTGAATTATCTCTAGATCAAGCGAAATGAAATTAACGGATAGTGAAATCTTAGAATTACACGACCTTTTTGACGGGTTGGTAGAAAACAATCTTTCGATTAAGGAAAAAGAGCGTTTGCAAAAGCTCCTTGAAGATTCAGACGAAGCAAGAAAGCATTATATTCGATTCATGGATATGTCCACCAGCATTGCTCATTATGCAGAGGAACTGGTTGGCGGTGATTCTGAAGATGAAGTAATTCCATTCCCTTTGAAGGAAAAGATAGAAAAATTTATAACGCCGATTCTTGCAGTTGCAGCTCTCATAGCTGTTGGTTTCTACATTTCTCTTAATTTCACTTCCACCGATTTCCTTACAGGAAACGACGAGATTTCTGCGGAAAGTGTAGGATTTGATGCCGGCGATTCGGTAACTAATGACTTCACGCTCGCGGTAATGACCAAGTCTGTAGGAGTAAAGTGGTCCAATGAAACTTGGTTTCGCCCGAGTTTAGGAAGCACCCTAGAACCCTCAGTTTTACAAATTGATGAAGGCTTAGTTCAACTTGAGTTCCTGAAAGGTTCCACCGTGATTCTTGAAGGGCCTGTTAACTTTGAACTGATTAACTCCAATGAAGGTTCTCTTTCCTCGGGTAAGTTGCGGGCTACCGTTCCAGAAGTTGCCCGTGGATTTACGGTCAATTTACCCAAAGGCAAACTCATTGACTTGGGTACTGAATTTGGGCTGAGCGTGCACAACGGAGGCTCAGCTGAAATTTATGTTTATCGCGGTAATGTTCTTTATGCTGGAGAAAATGAAAGTGGTGAAGAAGTAGAGAGAGAAGTTTCGGGAGGACAGGCTTTGTTCGTTGATCCAAATGGTTTTGCAAACTGGGTAGAAATGCCAAGTGAAGCCTTTATTGGAACCGCAGATATTGCTTTCAGGTCCAAAGAAGAATCTCAAAATCGCCATGCTTCATGGGTTCAACTCAGTGAAGAAATTTCACAAAACGCAAATACATCCCTTTATTATTCTTTTGATCATCATTCGCCATGGGCAAGAGCTCTTCAAAATCAAACAAGTCAAAATCAAGATTTCTTAAACGGAGCGATTATTGGTTGTACCTGGAGCGAAGGAAGATGGCCGGGTAAGGGTGCTCTCGCATTCAAAAGAAAAAATGACCGTGTCAGGCTTGATTTTAATGAGAGCCTGCAAGCTTTTACATTATCAGCTTGGATAAAGATCGATAAATTGATGGATAAAATGTCTCCGATCCTTTGTTCTGAATCCCTATCTTTAGGTTCAGGATCTTGGTATATTAATCCAAAGGGTCAGGTTGTACTTGAGGTAAGTAGAGGAAGTAAGAAGGACATGTATCAGTCAGCGGTTGCTTTCCGTTCGGAAAGAATGGGGCGATGGGTGCATGTTGCTACCAGTTTTGACCTTAGCAAAAGAAAAGTTAGTCATTTTGTAAATGGCCGTTCTTTCAGTCACGAGAAGATTCGGTCTCAACTCCCAGTTTCCTTTTCAAATTCTTCTCTTGGGTACTGCTCGAAAGCGAAGCCATTTAAACGCCAGATAACTCTTCAAGGAAGCATGGATGAATTGGCTATTTTTAGAACATCTATGCCTGAGTCAGAAATAAGAAGGATGTATGAAATTGGTTGTCCTTACGAAGTCACCAATTTTATGGGTCCGAATTTCCCTTAAACTCTGGTTTGTCCTCTGAGGCCATGTAAAACTTGAAACTTCTGACCCATATATTGGGGATGAATTAATTCTTTAATCGCACTTATTTGAGCTAAATTTCCTTGTTCTACATTTGTTTGAAGGGCTTTTTTTGCGTAATGGATTAAAAAGCTTTCTTGGGAAACTAATGCGATATTCTGAAAGGATTCTTTTTTCAAGATACCTATCATTTGATCCCAACAGAGATGGCAGGTGATGTCCTGTTCTCCCGGGAAAGCAAAAATATCATTTCTTAATTCATGGTTTTTATAAGCCCTAGCAGTACCGTTTGGCCTGTTTTGAAATAGTTCATCCGTATTCAAGCCATAGTCAAAAGTAAGGAATAAACCTTCCCATTCTTTTGAAGATATCAAGTTTGTAAGGGCTTCAAGAGCTTTGGATGGCCAATCCACGATGTATCGATTGGGAAGGTTCCTATACTTTTGAAAGGGGAGATGGGAACTTTCTTCCAATGGATCCTCGGATCTTATTTCCATGATGGTTTGACCTTGGAGAGCCACCCCATGTTCGAGCCAAGCATTCCTTTCCGATGAGTAGGAGTATCTTTTAAAAGGAAGCGCATCCAACCACTCATTGGAGTATACAATTGCTTTCTTCGGTATATCTATTTTATCTCCCAACCTGATCACATGGTTTGAAGAGAAGGGGTGTGGGTGATCTTGCAAAAGACTTGAGCTTGGTTCAGCGGCTATTTCTACAAAATCATAATTAGCCGGTGAATCTGGAAAAAGAAGTTGAGTGCAACATTCTACGATCAATGTAGGCCAAATTTCAGAAAAAGAAGAGGATGTGTAAAAGTCCGCTTTGGAAGATTTTCCAACTCTTTGCCTTTGCTGTCTGTAATATCCAATTTTTGGGTCATAAAGGGCCCAGTCAATGTATTTATCCGTAGGGATAAAGGGCACATCCTTGAATCTATTTACAAAGGAAGTTGCGAGTTCTTCGCTTAGGATTGTGGTTTGCATTGTTATCGAGTATGGGTATTGCGTTTACGGTGAAATTCAAGCGAGGAATTCAAGGGAGTCGATTTAATTGGTTGGTGATTCTTCCAGTCTGGCTTAGCTGTGCTTTCTTAGGATTTGTATTAATGAGCTTGTACATCAATCCTGCAGCTCGACTATTTTTCAAGTTAGATTACTGGAAGGCAATATTGCAATTTGAAGAATCTTTGAGGCTTGTTCATACCGAATATGTTGATCCCAATAAATCAGATCTGTTTCAATTATCTACCCAAGCAGTGAATGGTATGCTCGAAGGCTTAGATCGTCACTCTCGATTTTTTGACTCTACCGAATACAAAGTTTTTAATGATGATACCCATCGAAGATATGTTGGGATTGGGATCATGATCAGGAAAGTGGATCGGGGTATCATGGTGACCCGTGTTTTCTCCCAAAGTCCGGCCGAGATCGCAGGCATACAAATCGGCGATGTTATCGATCAAGTTAATGCACAACCTATTGAGGAAGTCGATCTGGAGACAGTAAGCAGTAAAATTAAAGGAATTGCTGGAACAACCGTAAAACTTTCCATTACAGATCTCAAAAATAGAACTAAAATTTTAGAAGTTGCCAGAGAGCAAATTACAATTTCAAGCCTCGACATATCAAGGATTGATGAAAACGGAACGGCATATATGCATCTTGTTCAATTTACTGAAAGAAGTGGGGAGGAAGTCCGAGATCAATTAATTGCTTTTGAAGATTCAGGTTTCAAAAATTTGATACTTGATTTGAGGGATAATTCAGGCGGTTTACTTTCCGGTGCCATCGAAGTTGCATCCCTTTTCCTGCCTACGGATGAATTGATTGTCAGTGTAAGAGGAAGAAAAAAGGTACAAAAGCGAGATTTTAAATCCAGAAAAATTAAAAAGTTTTTGAATATTCCGATGATTATTTTGCTCAACGAAGGAAGTGCTAGTGCATCTGAAATCGTTGCTGGAGCATTATCCAAATCGAAACGCGCCGTCTTGGTTGGCGAGAAAAGCTTTGGTAAAGGTTCGGTTCAAACCATTTATCCTCTTGATCTCGGCTCAGGAATGAAGCTAACCACTGCAATGTATTTTTTTACAGATGGTTCCACTATCCATGAAACCGGAATTGAACCAGATCATCCTATTCCTTGCAGTGAAGAAAATGAAACCAAATTGCGCCTACAGCGCTATGCCAAGAATATCCAAGACAGTGGAGAATACCAGAGGCTATTAGGTTTTGAAGAAGTAGATGACCAACAGTTGGAAAAAGCGTACTCCCTTCTTGAAAACAATGAATTAAATGACTCCTATGAAGAGCATGACAAATAGAGCAGATTGATGTGGTTAGCATTAGAAAGCTCTTGCGATGAATCTGCACTGGCTCTTATGTCAAAACAGGGAGAGTTGCTCGGTGAATGGATACATAGTCAAGTCGACAGGCATGCTGAATATGGTGGCGTGGTTCCCGATCTTGCCGTTGGTGAACATTTAAATAATTTCGTGCCCTTGTTGAAACTTGCCAGTGAGGAATTTGATCTTCCTAAGATGGTAACAAGTATTGCGGTTACCCGTGGGCCGGGCTTAGTTGGATGCCTCGGAATCGGAATTTCGTACGCCAAGACTTTGGGTTTGCTTTGGAATGTACCCGTTTTTGGAGTGAACCATCTTCGTGGACATGCTTTCTCAGTTTTTATGCCTTCGTTTTTAGGGAATCATTTTGAATGGCAGGATTATATGCCACATCTGGGACTTTTGGTCTCCGGGGGAAATACGGTACTTTTTTCGCTTGATATCTCTCTCGACTTAAAAGTGATCGCAGAAACTGTCGATGATGCTGCAGGAGAAGCTTTGGACAAGGGAGCAAAGTTGCTCGGGATGCCATATCCTGGTGGTGCAAAAATGGAAGAATCTGCTAAAGATGGAAATCCTAAAGCTTTCGATTTCCCCCTGGCTTTTCCAGAAAAGAATGAGTTGAAGTTTAGTTTTTCAGGACTAAAAACAAGCTTGTTTTATAAGTTGAATAAATGGACTGAGTCTGAAGTTGAACTTAATAAAGCTGATCTTTCTGCATCTTACCAAAAAGCAGTGGTGGATCAATTAGTTCGTAAAACAGGGCAAGTAATTTCACCAGATTCTTTCAAAAGCTTTGGACTATCTGGAGGTGTGGCTAACAATGAACTTATACGATCTGAGTTTGGCAAATTATGTCAGGATCAAGAGTTGAAATTCTTACCAGCCGAAAAACGTCATACGGGAGACAACGCGGCAATGATCGCTTTCGCCGCTATTTCTCAGCCCTCTGGCATGGTAGATAATGCTGCGCAATCTCTCACTTTTTTACCCTCTCTGCGTATAGATCATTAGTTAAGTTGATCCTATCCTGCACGCACTCTCTTGCTCTTTCGAAAAAAACTGACATTATTATATGCAATTATGATATCCGATCCCAAAAAAGAAAAAAAATTGTCTGCCAACGAAGGAATTAAAGATACTAGTGATTTTCTTCGTGGAACAATTTCTGAGAGCCTTACTGATAACAGCACTGGTTCCATCCCTCCCTCCGATGCTCAACTTACTAAGTTTCATGGTACTTACATGCAGGACGATCGAGACAAAAGAGCCTCTCTGATCAAAGAAAAAAAAGAGAAGGCATTTTCTTTTATGATCCGAATTCGTGTCCCGGGTGGAGTCTGTACCCCAAAGCAATGGCTCGGTATCGATGAACTATCTGATAAATTTGGTGACGGCACCTTGAAGCTTACCACCCGCCAAGCTTTTCAGCTGTATGGTGTACTCAAGGCAAATCTCAAGCAAACCATGAAGGAGATTAATGACACCTTACTTGATACTTTGGCAGCTTGTGGAGATGTAAATCGAAATGTAATGAGTCCTGCCAATCCTTTTGAGTCTGAACTGCATGGTCAGGCTTTAAGTTTAGCTCAAGATATTCATGACCATTTGACTCCGAGTACCAGTGCTTACGCTGAAATATGGCTGGATGGTGAAAAGACTTCTATCGGGCAAAATGATGTTGAGCCGATTTATGGTAAGACTTATTTGCCGAGAAAGTTCAAGATTGCGGTTGCTCTACCTCCGAGAAATGATGTGGATGTTTTTTCCAACTGTCTCGGCTTTGTTGGCCTTGCCGAAGATAAACAAATTATTGGGTACAATGTTTTGGTTGGAGGCGGTTTGGGTATGACCCATGGGAAAACTACCACCTTTCCCCGTCTTGCCGATGTTATTGGCTTTTGTCGGCCGGAGCAAGCGGTTGAGGTAGCCGAGGAAGTGGTTAAGATTCAGCGTGATTTCGGGGATCGAAGCGATCGTCGTCATGCACGCCTTAAGTATACGATAGAGGACAGGGGAGTGGAGTGGTTTAAAAGTGAGTTAAACTCTCGTTTAGGCTGGAGTTTAGATGCTCCCCACGATTTTGATTTTGAATCCACCACCGATCGATACGGTTGGAATCAGGATCCTGACGGCAAGTGGAATTTCGGTTTATTTGTTGAAGGTGGTCGTTTGCGCTCGAAAGCAAGATCGGCCTTATGCAAGATCGCATCTTCTGTGGACTGTCAATTCAGACTGACTGCAAATCAAAATCTTGTCATTGCCAGGATTGATGAAGAAGCAAAATCTTTGGTCCAAGACGCTTTCCATGAGTTTGGAGTCGATGATCCTAGTTCTTATTCGGCTTTGAGACTTAACTCCATTGCTTGTACGGCCTTACCAACTTGTAGTTTAGCATTGGCTGAAAGTGAACGTTACTTGCCAACTCTAATTGATGAGTTGGACAACATTATCGACCGGTTCGACTTGAGGGATGAATCAATTGCAATCAGATCAACGGGTTGTCCCAATGGTTGCGGCAGACCCTATTTAGGTGAGATCGGACTGGTTGGGAAATCCCCAGGGAAATACAACCTGTATCTTGGTGCAGGATTTGATGGGATGCGATTGAACAAACTTTATAAGCAGGCCATTACTCATGATGAAATCATCGCTACTTTAGAACCCATCTTAGAAAGTTATTCAAACGACCGGCATGATAATGAAAAATTTGGAGATTTTTGCATTCGAAAGCAGTTGGTGGAATCAACAAATGCTGGTTCCGACTTCCATGAATAGCCTATTCTCCTTTGCCCTTGAGAGGAGCTATTAATGCCCAAACGTTTTTCCAAGTCCTTAGGTAGAAGAACACACTCCAATCCAGATGCGGGGATCTCAACTTTTTCTGAAGAGGAAGGCTTGAAATTCTTGGATGATTACGAGGGTATCCCTTTTTTACTAATTCTTGACCAAGTTCAGGACCCGAGGAATCTTGGTGCTTGCCTGCGTTCAGCAGATGCTGCTGGAGTGACCATGGTTATCATTCCTGCAGATCGATCCGCTGGAATAACTGAGGTTGTAAGGCATGTAGCGGCAGGGGCAGCTGAATCGTTAAAATTGATGCGAGTTCGCAACCTTTCAAGATTGATGAAAGAGCTTAAAGTGCGAGGGATTAAACTCTTGGGCACAAGTGACCAAGCGTCCCAATCTCTTTATCAAATGAATATGACCGGGTCTTTTGGATTAGTTGTTGGGTCGGAGGAAACAGGAGTACGCCGTTTAACTGCGGACAATTGTGATCAGTTGCTACAGATACCTATGGTTGGAACCGTTGATTGCTTGAATGTTTCAGTTGCTACCGGAGTCTGTTTATTCGAAGCACTAAGACAAAGAACTAAATAGAAAGCTTAATTTGCGTGTACCTTTATCGGTAAATTTGCAGGCGTTTGTAAGGATAAGGATTTTGCCAAATAAGCAAATAAGGAACTGAAAAAGAGTGTGCCCAGAACCGTGTTCTTGAGAAATAAGTAAGAGGGAGGAAAACCTGGTTCTCCCAAGATAATGGCCTGAACCAGACCGCTTACAGTTTTTACATAAGCTGGATTAACCCACCACGAGAAGGAACAAGTGATTAGGTGAAAGAGCAGGGCGGAAAAAAGTCCGCTGATCCCGATCTTGTAAATATTACCCTTCGTCCCCATCCACTTTCCCGAAAGAAAAATAAGAGCATAGGAAAACCAAGCGACAAGCATGAAAGGCTCTACCAATTTATGACCATAAAATGCAGAGAGTAACAGATCGGAAAGTATAACCCCAATGATTGGTACTATCCAAGAAAAGTGACCTTTTATATAAGCCCCGGAAAAGAGGAAAATCGCAATAACCGGAGAAAAATTAAAGAGTTCAGGATAGTCTAATGGTAAGTGTCTCGAAATACCAATGAAGATGAGAACGGAAGCAAACCAAATTATATGTTTTCCGTTTGAAGAGGAATTGTTTTTGTTATTTTGCATCATATCAATGTAGAGAAATTCTTAAAAGCTTCAGGGTTGACTCAAAGAAATAATTACGGAATTTAGATTTTTTTTCTCATAATTATCAAGTCTTGCCAACTTCCATTTATGAATCGAGCTTGAGGTTGAACTTTTGCTTCATGAAAACCAAGCTTATTGTAGCAATGATAAGCTCTCAAATTATTTCGAAGAGTATTTAACGAAATCCAGTTGAATGCATTCTTTTTTTGGATCCAATCAATTAATTCTTTACAGAATTTTTGCCCGATTCCCACTCCTCGTTTTTCAGGGTGAACGATGACTCGACAAATCGTAGCAATTTTGGGCTTGGTCTGGACTATTTCACCATATGCAAATAATTCATTTTTGTGGTTAACATAAGCAAATGAATTAAGGTTTTCCCTTTTTAAATGATTGAGGAAGATTGGTCGTGTGAAAGCTTTCTCGAAGGTGTTGCCGGACCACAAAATAAGGTCGCCTTCATCTTCGACCCAACTGAGTAATTCTTGCAAGGAAGATTTTGGAAAATTGATAAAATAAAAACAGTTTTTTGTGCTCAAACCTAGAATGGGTGATGGAATTATTGGTGTTAGCAAATCATAAATGAAAAGGAAATAACTTGAGATAAACTAATTTATGGTGAAATGATCAAGTTTTCCATGTAATATAATGTCATGAAATTCACCAACTTCAAAAAAATGTAAATTATGAATAAAACTAAAAGAGTACTTATCGGTTTCGGAATACTGGCACTGACCAGTTTTTTTATGGGGGCAATCTTTCAGAAGTCTGAAGCTAATTTGTCCGTGATTAAAGCTGGGGTAGATACCGATGGAAACCCTGTCTGCATAAATAAATCTCAAGTTTATTTGTTTAAAAAACTCCAAGCCAATAATAAGATCGAATTTTTATATCACGATCCCATTGACGAAAAAGCATCGGTAACCAAATCTTTTTCAGACGCCCAAGCTTTGGATAAATATTGGGGCGACCTGCTTAAGAACTGGTAGTTACGCTGCCTTCTTTTATCCAACCAATGGGTTTCTCGCCTGTTGGATGTGCGAAAAATAGAACAAATATTGTGATGGGACTAAAAGTGGCGCCAGTTATGCAGCTGTCAATGACAGAGGAAAGGTTTCATGGGTTAGCAACCTAAAGACGTGCGTCTTAATCGGCGCACGTCTTTTTTATGTACGAAAACTTTCTTTCTTTGATCCGAACCCCACCATTTTCATCCATGGGAATGACTAGGCACTCTTTGGTGTGCTCTGGGGTAGCAAGAAATATATAAGGTTTATCTTTTTCGTCCTTTCTTCTTGGTAATCCTTGCTTGGGTAAAATTTCAATACATTCAAGAAAGTCTTTACCATTGTATCCTTTTTCGAATGAATCGGAATACAATCCGTCTGGGTGTATAAAGCTGGTTATCATACCAAATCTTGATCTGTTTCTTTTGGTAAATCTAATGAGATCACCAATTTGAAATTTTTTTTCCTTTTTAAAACTTAGAAGCTTTAACTTTTTGCATTCAGAATCGAATAGAGAAAAGATCTTTGGTCCTTCCATGGTTCCACGGTTGAGGGGAGAGAGGTCATGCTTGTTGAGCTCGATCATCTCCAGTTTTCTTCTCCTTCCTTCACGGACGAAGATGACCTCGCCAATTCTCTTCTTTTTACTTCTTGCTTTTTTTTCCACTACGAGATCACCAACCTCCAATACTTCTTTTGATTTCTTTTGGTTAGTCATGAATAAGTAAGGTACCACTGTTTTTGATATATATCAATAGATACACTAGATATATTCTAATATTAAAAACCATGATCTTGGTGGGTGGCCCTAAATTAGACTAGGAAAGGGGGGACTATTTTTTTACAATCCAGATATTTTTGAATTGTAAAGGGTTATTGTGACCCTGCAGTTTGATTGATCCGGATGTGCCTTCTGGGTCTGGTCGAGAACCACCCGTCTTTTTAGGTATTTCGAATCCATCGTGGATCAAAACCCCGTTGAGCTTGGCGGTGATTCTTGCATTGCTTGTCTTTTCCCCCGAAGAATTCCTAGCGTTGACGAAATCAATATCGTAAGTCTGCCATGAAAGAGGAGGGAAACAGGCATTAACCATAGCGTTTTGCAGGGAGTAAATACCTCCACACTCGTTATGAAGCCCCTCCAAACCAAAGGTGTCCAGTATTTGATTTTCATACATACTTACATGGTAAAGGCCGCTATTCCCCCTCGCTTGCCCTCTTGCCGATGGTCGGTAAGGCAGAAGGAACTCAAGATGCAACTGATAATCATTGAATTTCCTCTTGGAGATAATGTCTTTCCCGTCGGTATGTAGTAACTTTGTCTTAGGATCAATGCGACCCCCGAGCCATTCGTCCTTATTGGAACCATCAAAAAGAATAATTGCATTTTCGGGCTGTTTTTTTCCCAGGCTTGGACTTTTTCGGATGATTTTCTTGAGGTGTAATTTCTCACCATTTTCACCAAGCAAGGTCATGATCTCACTCTCAATACTCCCGGAAAATAATTTGTGCCCCGGAGGTGGAAATAATTTTGTGGCACTGAATAAGGAAGGGTCTTGAGCTAAATATGATCTTTCGCCTTCGGCATTCTTTAGAATTACAGAATTTCCAACCAAAGTACCTGAGACTAAGCTTTTGTTCTTTTGATCCCAACCGTTACCAGGAAGACCGCCTGGGAGAAGTACAGCTTGAAAGTGGCCGTTGCCTAGAGAAATAACTTGAGCACCATGTGTTTCCCCAACATATTCACCCTGGTAAATGAAATCCTTCGATAAATTAGGATCTAGAGCACTTGTGAAGGTTACATTTTTAACATTAACTGCTTCGAGCGTACCAAAGCACACGAGGATCGATAAGAGTTTTAAAAATGAGGAAAGCATTCTTTTTCAATACCATTGCCGAGATGAATCAGGCAAGGGACAAAACTATTTTCTTTCGAGAAGATCCGCGTAACTTTCCATGTAGGTTATCACATCGTCTTTGTAGTTCCTTTGCAAGGGACGGTATCCACCCTCCAAATTTTCTAAGACTTGACGGTCGGATAAATTCTCCAAGCGAATAATATCGTGATGGGTCATACCTAGCTTTTCTACTTCATGGAAAATATCATCCACCTTACAACCTGATTTTGAACAGTAATCAGTTGCATGTTCGGACCACTCATCCATTTTGAAATCGATAGACTCGACCAGCTCAAAACTACTCATACCAGTTATGGTTTGTATGAGGTGACCTGCATTGCATTGTCCCATATGTCCCCATTGATATTCAACTCCTTCTTGAGAAAGTCGTTTGGATGTGGAACGCAAAGCGTCAATTAGAGTACGATAGTTTTTCGAATCATTTCTGGTCTCGGAAAGGTGAATAGTCATCACTATAATTAAATTTGACCTCAACAAATACTCAACTTGAAATCGTCAAATTTCTTAGATTTTTTTAAAATTCCATCTTTGCATTCTTGTTTTTCTCGCTTGTCTAACTTTTTATTGCTTGAAGAGAACCATGCTTTTTCTAGGAATTGATCTCGGTACCGGAGGAATAAGGAGTGTAATTGTTGACGGGGACGGTAGGGTTTGCTCAGAAAATCAAATACCTTTTAATCAGGTTAACCTCAGCGATAAGGATGGCGAGTCAGAGCAAAATCCTAAAGAGTGGATTCGGGCATTTGAAGAACTCCTTGAGGTTATTTTTTCCCAAAGTTCGAATCGTGAAATTAGAGCGATTGCAATTGATGGGACTTCAGGGACGGTTTTGCCGGTTGCTCCCAAGGGTGAAGCACTTGGGAATGCTCTCATGCATAATGACATGAGAGCGGTCAAGGAGGCTGCACGCTGCACTGCGGTTTTCAACGGATCATGTTCACCTACTTTTGCTTTGCCTAAAATACTTTGGATGCAAGATAATTGGCAACTTCCAGAGAATACATATTTTTTTCACTCCTCTGATTTTCTATATTCATGGCTCTCAGGTACTACTAAAATCGCTACTGATTTTACAAATGCCATGAAGACTGGAGTCGATTTGAACCGTGAAGATTGGTCGGAGCACGAAATCCTTGGAGCCCTTAATTTGCCTCCAATTATTCGGCCTGGAAAAAGTTTTGAAACAGTCTCTGGTAGGCTTAGGAAAAAATGGAGCTTAAAAAATGAGGTTGTTTTAGTTTCAGGATCAACCGATTCAAATGCCGCGTTTTATGCATCCGGAGCGACACAAACTGGAGACTGGGCTTCCACCATAGGTACCACACTTGCGATCAAAGGATTATCCCGAACCAAACTGTTGGATGAGAGCGGACGTATTTATTGCCATAAGTATCCAGATGGTTTCTGGTTGCCGGGCGGTGCATCAAACGCAGGGGCTGAAATTATTAGGAAAAACTTTGCAGGTAAAGAGCTGGGTATAGAAGAAAATTTGAAGAATTCTGAAGTTTTGACCGATGGATTTGTTTATCCTTCTATTCGAGTGGGAGAAAGGCTTCCGATTGCCAGTCAAGATTTTAGACCTTTCAATACTCTTCAGGATCAAGGTGAAAAAGTGTTCTACCAAGCTTGTTTGGAAGGAATTGCATTTACTGAGGCAATGGTGTTTGATTTAATTCGATCGCTGGGTGGCACTACCAAGGGTTCCTTGTTCGCAATGGGCGGAACCACCAAGAGCTCAATAGGGCTGCAGATTAGAGCGGATGTTCACCAGAAGATATTAACTATTCCTGCAAACCCAAATTCCGCATTTGGAGCTGCTATTCTGGCCGCAGCAGGTTACAACCATCAAAGTGTTGCAGAAGCATCCATGGCCATGGTCAAGCTAGATCGTCATATTCATCCCCGGTCAAAATACGAAGACTTTTATAAGTCGAAATATCAAGAATTTCTAGCTTTCTTCAGCAAATAAATCTCCCATGTCATTAAAACTTATAATTTCTGACCTCGATGGTACTATTCTTGAAACTGAAGATTACCATCGTCGTGCCTACAATGAATTGTTTAAGGAAATTGGATTAGCTGTGACTTGGAGCCGACAAGATTACATGGACCGATTAAAAATAATGGGTGGAGGGAAATTGAAGGAAGTTTTCTCTTGGCTGGACCGATCCGAAAAAGAATACAGTTCGTTTAAGCAAGAAATGTATCAAAGGAAAACTCGACTGTATATCGACCTTATTACTGCTGATTTGAGTCTGGGTAATCTTACTTTGAGACCCGGAGTAGAAAGGCTATTCAATGAAATCCAAAAAGAAAATGTTCCCCTTGCCATCGGTACGGCATGCGAAAAAAAAGCGGCCTTTGAAGTCTTGGAATCAGCCTTAGGCTCAATTTTTTTAACTTCATTGAAAACCTTGTGTGGCGGGGACGATACACCCCATAAAAAGCCAGATCCTGCGATTTATTTACTAGTAGCAGAACAGTGTGGTGTGGACCCCAAGGATTGTCTGGTTTTAGAAGATACGAACCATGGAATGAAGGCAGCATTGAATGCGGGAATGAAGTGTGTGGTTGCCCCAAGTGAATATGCAATGGAACATGATTTCACCGGGGCCAGTCTATGTTTGAAAGACTTTGAAACTCCTCATTATTTGACCTTGAAAAAGGTAAGTGCCTTGTTCGCCTAAAGCCCTGTTCGAGGCAGGCAAAACATGTTCGAAATCAGAGACTTTTAATCTGCAATGTAAGGAAAAAATGTTTCGATACGCGGTTGAAATAGTTCCATCTCGAGATGGTACCAATCAATCTTGAATTTGATGGTGCGGGCACTCGGGATCGAACCGAGGACACCAGCTTGGAAGGCTGGGGTTTTACCACTAAACTATGCCCGCGTCCAAAGAGTCTAAATAAACCTGTTGAGGGGATAGGGTCAAGTTGGAATTCTTACTCGGGTTTGTTCAGTTCTAAAGCACCCATTACTTCTTGATGAAAGATTGCGGAGCCAACACGGAAGGGGCAGGATCCCATGTTTGGGGAGAAAGAGCACAGGGGAAAGACGGGTTCGTTGAGAAAATGAAAAGCGGCACCGGCTCCTTCGCAAATCGGGTAACCGGCAGCACAATCCCAGGGCTTTGGACGAAATTCCAGGCAACCGTCTAGTCGGCCAGTGGCCACATTGGCAAGGCCAATAGCAGCGGAACCTGGACAGCGGATTCTCCAAATATTGAGAGCTGGGCTCAAGGTCGTTAAGATCGAAGGAGGTATGGGGAAATGCATGCAAAAGGTGAGTTTTTCATTAACCAGCTCGGTAGCGGCAGAGACGGGCTTAGTTCCTTCAATCGATCCAAATTCCTTCCCCCCCTGAAGTAGGTTATCGCGTCCGTAATCGTAAATGAAGCCGTATACGGGGACTCCGTGCCGGAGCAGACCAAGGGAGATGCAACATTCGGGAACCCCGACCGCATAGTTGTTCGTCCCGTCCACGGGGTCAAGGATCCAGCAGAATTCGGCTTCGGTGGGAATCGGTTCTGCGGTTTCAAGAGCCTCCTCCGAGCAATAGTCATCATCGGGAAAGTCTTTTTGGAGAAGCAGGAAGAGCTCCTTGGATATGGTCTCGTCCACAATGGTCACCCGGGTACCATCTTTTTTCCAACGACTTTCGGCATCCCCAAAATTTTCCCGGAAGTATTCAACTTGGGAGAGGGTAGCAAGGTGACCGGCAAGAATGCGATCGACCAGTGCGGGGTCCGCATTAGAAAGGTCTGGGGTTTGGTTACTTAGGGTTCGATCCATTTGCCTTCTTCTTGTATCAGTTGGACGAGTTGGTCAACTGCATCAGTCTCGGATACTGCAGATTTTACTCTTTCTTTACCCACATAGAGGTCGATTTTACCCGGTCCGGAACCAACATATCCAAAATCCGCATCTGCCATTTCACCCGGTCCGTTGACAATACATCCCATAACAGCAATGGTTAAGCCCTTGAGGTGTCCAGTGGCATTTTTAACCTTTTGAGTTGTGCTTTGGAGATCAAACAAGGTACGCCCACAACTGGGGCAGGCTACAAATTCCGTTTTAGAGATTCGGGCTCTCGCACCTTGAAGTATGTTGTATGCCAAGCCACGGTTGCGATTGAGCGAACCGAGGTTTTCAACCGAAATTAAATCCCCTAGACCGTCACAAAGCAAAGAACCTGATAAAATTGAAGCATCCAGCAAACGCCCTGAAAAAAGATCCTCGTTTGATATCCGATCATCTTCAAGATTACGAATCCATACAGGTAATTTTAATTCATGAAGAGCAGATGCAAGCTGGCGATAATTTGCAATTGGGTTTTTCGATACAGAAGAACTGACCGTGACAACAGGAGACTTGGTAGAAAGAGTAAGAAGGGTTAACAAACCAGGGCTGATTTTTGTTGGGCAAAAGGCAACTGCAGGGTGATGACCCGCTTCTTCACAGAGAGCAAGAAATCGGGCAAGTTCTGACTCCTCGGTAAATTCATTCTTGGGAAGCCAGATTATAGGGACTGAACCGGGTATTGCAGGAGGAATATCATCTTCCACGCGGGAGTCTTCAACAACGAGGAAGGATAAAGCACCTAGGACCGATCTCGCCAAGGTTTGAAGCTCTGGAATCTCATTTGTGTCTTTCAACGAAACCAGCAAGCCTTCCACGCGTGCATCTTTAGCAGAGACTTGAGTTCTAGCCACTTCTTGGATGATGGACGCGGAATCGGTAAGCGATCCTTGGGGGGAAGCAATCACGGTGGGTGGATTTTTGTCTCCTAAGGAGATGGGGGGTCTACCAAGCTGGATTGTATCAACGGCTCTGCGTGTGAAAGAAAATGGATCTATAAAGTCAGTTTCTTCGCTTAAGATTGGTTCTTTACCTCCATGTTCCCACCATAAATGGGCACGACTAGCTAAATCACGAGCAACTGGGATTTCAGCAATCGGATTTTCAGTCAGGGAAACTCGAATAGTATCTCCCAAACCATCAAATAAAAGTGAACCTATACCAATTGCACTTTTAATTCTGGCATCTTCCCCATCTCCCGCTTCGGTTACACCTAAATGAAGGGGATAATTCATCCCTTCCTTTTTCATCAATGAAACCACCAACCGATAAGCTTGAATCATAACCTTCGGATTGCTCGATTTCATGGAAAGTATGATTTCGTGGTAACCATGATGATTCGCAATGCGAAGAAATTCGATGGCAGATTCAGCCATCCCCCGCGGGCTATCTCCGAAGCGATTCATGATACGATCCGAAAGAGATCCGTGGTTCGTCCCAATTCTCATCGCTCGACCAAGCTCTTTACACCTTAAAACGAGAGGGCTGAATTCATGGTGCAGACGCTCTAATTCCTCTTCGTATTGGGAATCGGTGTATTCTCGAATTTGAAACTTCTTTCGGTCGGCATAATTTCCGGGATTGATCCGAACTTTCTCCACATGCTTGGCCGCTTCCATTGCTGCCTTGGGAAGGAAGTGGATGTCAGCGACCAGGGGGACGAAAATCTTTGCACTTCGTACTTTCCTTGCGATTTCTCCAAGGGCTTTTGCAGCACGAACATTGGGTGCGGTGATTCGAACAATCTCACACCCAGCCTCTGCCAGTTCGATCGTCTGCCGGGTAGTTGCATCAATATCCATGGTATCCGTGGTCGTCATAGACTGGACACGAAGAGGGTTTTTCCCACCCACAGAGAGGTTCCCAACTTTTACAATCCGAGAATTTCTGCGAATAACTTGAAAACGGGAATCGCAGTACGAGTACGGAGATTCATTCACCTTTAAAAATTAAAAGGGAACGATTCTCTGAACATCAAAAAATGTTACATATAACATAAAAGAGAAGAGTAAGACTACGAATAACATCTGAGCTCTTTCGAGAAAGGGAAGGGGAAGGGGTTGACCTCGAATTTTTTCAATGGTGGCAAAGAGCATATGACCACCATCAAGAACAGGAATGGGAAGTAAGTTAAGAATGGCAAGGTTAACATTAATAAAGACAACGAACCACAAGAGCTTCTTGAATCCTATTTTCGCAAAAATGCTCAAATGATTCACGATACCGACAGGCCCGCTCATATTTCGTAGCTTTACATCGGATTGAGGGCTGACGAGGCCGCTTAAGGTTAGATACATATCGTTAACCCGACGCATGATTAAAACAAATGGATTTGGATAAGTGGTAATGATTTTTGCTTTCGGTCTAAAGCCAATCAATTTACGGGTGGTTGCCTCACTACCTTCACCGATTTCTTTCTCAACCGGGGATAATTGATAAGTCATTTCTTCTCCCTTTTCTCCTCCTTTTCGAACCGTAAAAGATATCGTTTGATTTGCTTCAGTACTACTTAAATAGGAAACGAGTTGGGCAAATGAATAAATTTCTTGGCCGTCAATTCGGACTGGTTGATCCCCCACTTCAAGACCCGCATTAATTGCGGGCATGTCAGGCTCCAAGGAATCGATAAAGAAGGTCTCTTTCGGACCAATCCCTATGTACCGGATACCTTCACTCCCCACAATTTCAGGGAAAACTTCAATTTGCTGCTGCTCGTCATCTCGAAGAATAGTCAAATCTACCAACCTCCTGCCTTCATCCGTTCGTTGTTTGCCGGTAACAATTCGGTTCTGTATGTCCATGAAGTTCTCAACTTGAGCTCCGTCCACAGATATTATCTGATCATTAATCAGGATACCTGCTCTTTTGGCAGGTCCGGAAACTTCTTCCCCTTTTTCTGTAAATGGATTCCACCGCTCCACATTTTCTGAAACATATCCGACTTTGGTTGTGAGTTGAGAATCAGGAACATCATATCCGAAAAGGGAGAGGACACATGCGAGGGCGAAAGCGAGTAAAACATTAAAAACTGCACCCATAACGGAAACAAGCATTTTGTCGGTGTAGCTAATCTTGGGTAACGGTTTCTCTTTTTGATTCTCCTCTTCTTCGTCCCAAGACTTGAATGGTTTTCTCTCGTTCGGCTTTTCATCTTTTCCTTCCAGCCTTCCCATATCTACCAGTTGAGGTAGGGCGACATAGCCACCGAATGGAATAGCAGAAAGACGATATTCAACGCCGTTTCGAGTCCATCCAAAGATCTTTGGACCGAAGCCGATAGAAAAGCGCGTAATCAGCAATCCTCGTCTGCGAGCAGCTAAAAAATGACCTAGTTCGTGAATGAAAATCGTGAAGCCAAGTGCAAACAAGGCGACGAAAATAAAGGCAAAATCGTAAAGGAGGGACATAAATTGACTAATGACCAAGTAAGGCGATGGCTTGCGAAGCAGTTGAGCGTATCACGGTATCTAGTTCCAACAAGTCAGCGAGACCAGTGGGTTCATTTGTGTTTAGTTTATTCAAAGATTCTTCAATTATGTTCGAAATTTGAACAAAGCCAATTCGATTCATTCGAAAAGCATCGACGGCCACTTCATTGGCGGCATTAAACGCGAGGGGATAGGGACCACCTTGGGATAAACATTCCCGGGCGAGCCTCAGACAGGGGTACCTCTCATGGCAAGGCGGAGAAAATGATAAATTAAAACTTTGAGAAAAATCCAAAGATTTTTCCACCCCGGCATGCCTCTCCGGAAAGAGGAGCGCATTCTGGAGGGCAAAGGTCATGGACGGTGGGCTAAGTTGAGCAAGACAACATCCATCAATAAATCGAACCATTGCATGCACAATACTTGAAGGATGGATGACCACTTCCATCTTGTTGGAAGGAAGCCCGAAAAGCCAGTAAGCCTCGATCAACTCAAGCCCCTTATTTGCCATGGTTGCGGAATCGATGGTAACCTTTGGTCCCATCGACCAGTTGGGATGTTTTAGAGCTTGTTTGAGGGTTACATCTTTTAATTTTTCGAGGGGCAAGTCACGAAAAGCCCCACCCGAGGCAGTTAAAATGATCGATTCGAGTTCTCGTTCTTCTTGACCAAGTAAGCATTGATGAATCGCGTTGTGTTCGCTATCAGCAGGAATAATTCGGGCACCAGACTCACGGGCTGTATCCGTTACTAATTTACCGCCTACGACCAGAGATTCTTTATTGGCAAGAACAACATCTTTTCCTGCTTTTAATGCAGCCAACGTCGGGCGTAGTCCTGCAGAACCAACGATCGCAACTACAACCAGATCTGCTTCTGGATGAGCAGCCAGTTCATCTAGCTGGTCTGTACTTTGCCCAAGGATAGTTTCTTTGGGGAAAGAGACTGTTTGATCGCTTTGGCAAGCAAGGTGAGCATTTGGAACCTTGAATTCTTCTATGATGGAATGCAGTTTTTCAGCCTGTTTGTGAGCAGAGACTCCAATCAGTTCAAGCTTTTCCGGGTGTTTGCGTAAGACTTGAAGTGTACTTTCCCCAATGGAACCAGTCGCTCCCAACAGAACGAACTTTTTGGCCGAGCTCACGGTTGCAGAATAAGTAAAATAAAGTAACCGGTAGGAGCGGCAAGGATTAAGCTATCGGTTAAATCCAACAAGCCTCCGATTCCAGGGATGGCACCACCAGAATCTTTCATGCCTGCAAGACGCTTTAAAACCGAGGCAATTAAATCTCCAATTACTGAAGTTACTGCGATTAAAAGACCCCAAACTGCACCTTGTGCGGGGGAGAAATCGAAGGAGCCAAAGTTTACTACCGTCGGCATGTAATTCAAGATAAGCCAAGGAATGAGAGCCCCTATTCCTGCGGAGGCAGCTAATCCCCCGATAAGACCTTCAATGGTTTTACCGGGACTAATCGAAGGAGCCATTTTTGTCCTCCCAATCATTTTGCCAATTAACAACGCCCCGATGTCACTGAATTTTGCGACGACTACCACCCATAAGGAAAAGAAAAGACCAAAACCGAGGCTTTCATTGGTACTCTCTACATCTGCAACTTGAATAATTTGAACGAAATAGTGGAGCAAGAAGGTTACGTACAATAAGCCGAAAAAAGTGGGCATTAATCGTTTTACATACATCCCACGCTGAGCCTGGGGGAAAAGTACGCAAGCGGCGGAAGTGAGAAGGGCACCGATGGCAAGAACATCGACTCCCGCCCCGGGGAAATAGAATGCAACAGGAATCATGCAACCTCCGGTGATCAGTCCTGACATTCTATTTGCAGCAAAACCAAGCCTTCCAAGAATGGTATAAATTTCAAAAAGCGTGAGGGTCGAGCAAAGGTTTAGAATCCACATTGCCCCCGCCTCCTTGGTTGAATATACGACTGCTCCCATCAGAGACCAAAGTATAATAGTGGATAAGGTGCGAATAAGCATAGAGGAGGGATCTAGGTGAGGGAAACTACTTGTTCTCGGGTTTTGCCAAAACGCCTCTCTCTGTGCACATAATCCTTTATAGAGTCAATAAAAGCATTGCGGTTGAAATCAGGCCAGTGGAGGGGAGATACAAAAATTTCAGCATATGCGGCTTGCAGAAGAAGAAAATTACTCAGGCGAAATTCCCCGGAGGTTCGCACGATCAGATCGGGGTCGGGTAAATCTCTAGTTTGAAGATGTTGGGAGAAATCATCCCATTCAAGACTTTCAGGATCAAGGTTTTCGCTTTTAGAAATTGATTTAATTGCTTCTAAGACTTCCTGCCGACTTCCATAATTGAGTGCTAAAGTAAGATTCCAGTCCTGATTTGCCTTCGTCTTTTCAATAGTTTGCAGGACCATTTTTCGGGCGAATTCCGGGAGTCCATTGAGGTCACCAATAGCTCTAAGTCGGATGCCGTCCCGAACCATTGACTTAAGTTCGATTTTTAGAAACTCTTCAAGTAATTTCATTAGGCCTGACTTTTCCGCAACTGGTCGACTCTGATTCTCCTGACTAAAAGCGTAAAGAGTTACATAAGGAATACCCAATTCTCGGGCAGTGTTAACCACACTTCGAACATTCTCGACTCCATTTCTGTGGCCAAAGAGTCTGGGTTTTCCCTTGGATTGTGCCCACCGACCATTTCCATCCATAATGATGGCCACATGCTCGGGCATTCTTTCTTGTTCTTCGATTGTGAAGGGATTCATGTAAGAAAATTCATTTCAACGCCTTCTCGGCAAATTGACAACGAGGAAAGCAAATTATACCTTTAGAAAATATGAATCATGCAATGAATCAAAATGAAATCGAAAGTCAGTTGATCCAATTTCCCACTTGGAGCTTGGAAAATGAAAAACTTACAAAAAGCTTAAAAATGAAGGACTTCCGAGAGGCTATGTCTTTTCTTGTAAAGTTGTCTTATGAAGCGTAGCAGAGGGATCATCATCCAGAAATATTTAATTGTTATAACCGAATTGATATTGCTTTAAATACTCATTCTGCAGGGGGGGAAGTAACGATGAAAGATTTCGAACTGGCAGCTGCCATAGACGCAATTTCTTGCTAACTAGCCTTTTTTCTTTTTCTTCTTTACTCGAGGTGCTTTGGTAAGTGGGCGGGTATCTTCGGGTACCTTATATTGATTACGAAGCCGAATAAGTTCCGTCTTGAGCTCGGCGGTTATTTTTTCAAAACCAGGCTTTCCGTAAAGAGAATATAATTCGTTGGGATCTTCTTCCAAGTCGTATAATTCCCATCCGTCCAGCATGTAGAAATGAATGAGTTTATACCGGTCCGTTCTTACCCCATAATGGCGACGGACCGAATGGGCACCGGGGTACTCATAGTATTGATAATAAAGGGACTTGCGCCAACCCTTGGGTTTTTCCCCTTGGAGGAGGGGGACAATAGAGGCACCCTGCATATCTTTCGGAGATTTAACTCCACAAATATCAAGGAATGTCTGGGCATAATCAAGGTTTTGGACAAGATCAGTATTTTGCGTGCCAGGCTTGGTGACTCCCGGCCAGCGAACGATGAGGGGCGTACGGAAAGACTCCTCGTACATCCAACGCTTATCATACCATCCATGTTCACCAAGATACCAACCTTGATCGGAAGAATAAATGACAACCGTGTCCTTAGCCAGACCACTTTCATCAAGATAGTCGAGCAAGCGACCAATATTTTCATCCACGGAATCGATGCAGCGAAGATAATCTTTCACATATCTCTGGTACTTCCATCTGAATAGGGCATCTCCTTCTAGCTTTGCTTTTTCAAAGGCCTCATTTTTTGGATTATAGGCAGCATCCCATTTTGCTTTCTGCTCGGGAGTGAGGTTGCCTGGAGCTTTAAGTTTTAAATCAGTGACTGAAAGATGCCCGTCGATTGACATGGCCTGAGTGGAAGCGGGTTCGAGACGATTTTTGTACTCATCCCGTAAGGTTTCTGGTTCCGGGATATTGATGTCATTATATTTGGTTAAATACTTGGGCCCTGGCTGCCAATTACGGTGAGGTGCCTTGTGCTGACTCATAACAAAAAAGGGTTTGTCTTCATCCCGGTCATTTTTAAGCCAGTCAAGAGTAATATCAGTAATCACATCCGTGGTGTATCCGGTAATCTTTTGGACGCCCTGAGCGGTGTTCATTGGAGGATTGTAATAAGGACCCTGACCTTGCAGGACTTGCCAGAAGTCAAAACCTGTGGGATCGCTTTTGAGATGCCATTTCCCAATCATAGCGGTTTGATAACCTTGTTTTTGCAAAAGTTTTGGAAAGGTTTGTTGCTCCCCGTCAAACCTTTGCCCATTGGTGAGTTGTCCGTTCAGATGGCTGTGTTTCCCCGTGAGAATAACCGCCCGACTAGGAGCACAAATCGAGTTGGTGACAAAGGCACGGTTAAAAAGCATGCCATCTTGGGCAATACGATCAATGTTCGGGGTTTTATTCCGATTGGAACCATAAGCAGAAATGGCTTGATAGGCATGATCATCGGTAAAGATGAAGAGTACATTCAATGGCTTTCCATCAATAAAAGAGCATGTGGATATAAAGATTAACCATTTGGTAAATATATTTTTTAACATTTGTTATCTTCAGCATAAATCGATTTCTCTTGGCAATTGGAAAATCGGATGTGAAATGAATTTGATGAGGCGAGGAGGATACTTCATTTGATCATGAACAACCGGGCAGAAAAATCATTTAAGGTTGTTTGGCCGCTGATGATTTCTCAAACCATTGGAGCTTTTAATGACAATGTGATGAAAGCAATGCTGCCAGTAATGGCTGCCGTTCAATTTGGAAAAGCAAGTATGGATACGGTGAATCAACAGGTTTCGATTCTACTGATTTTGCCCTTTGTTGTCTTTGCCCCTTTTGCGGGATGGGTCGCGGATCGCTTTTCTAAGAAAAAGGTCATTGTCTGCTCTCTTTTTGGACAATTGCTTGGACTCGGTTTGCTCGCGGGTGCCCTATATGCCCAGAATCTGGAGTTTTCCCTAGCCGGGTTCTTTCTTCTTTCGGTCCAATCGGCTTTTTTGTCTCCGGCTAAAAAGGGAATCCTTAAGGAGTTGGGCGGAACAAGCAGATTAGGAAAAGCAGTTGGATACATGGAAATGTTGGCGATGGTAGGCATTCTCGGAGGAGCATTTGTGGGAGCTATTGCGTTTGATCACTTGGTTGAGGAGCGAGGGGGGTGGGTTTCAGCTCTCATTATATGCGGTTTTGTCACGGTTTTTGCACTCGCTTCTTGGGTTATTGCTTGGCCGATTCCGGAAACCCAAGTTATTCGAGGGAAACCTTTTCATCGCAGTCTTTTGGTTAGGCATTTTCACGACCTTTTTTATCTTTTTAAGCATAGGGGCTTAAGATATGCCGCTTTGGGGGATGCTTGGTTTTGGGGAGTCGGAAGCTTTTTTTATCTGGTTCTGGTTAAGCTATCCGGTGAAGTAGTGGTAGGAAAGATAGGAATGGGCTCGTTATATGGCTATTGGTTTCTGCTGGTTGGAGTTGGAATCATGTTGGGCAGTTTGTTTGTTGCTTACCTGAACCGCGGCAGGATTGAAATCGGGCTCACCCCAATTGGTGCTTTGGCGATTCCCGTCCTTTATTTTGCTCTATATTTTGCGGAACCCATGGCGCTAAGCTTCGATTGCTGCTGCTTTTCCTTGGGTTTTTTCGGAGCGTTGTTCTTTGTTCCTTTAAACGGATATCTTCAAGACCAAGCCAAGGATGAGGAGCGAGGGAAAATTCTTGCTGCTTCGAATCTGCTGACCCAACTTTGTGGAATTGGGCTAATTTTATTTCACGCTTATCTTTCCAATGTATTAAAGCTCAGTGCCAAGGAGGAAATATTAGTGATCATGGCTCCTGCTTTGGTGATTGGCATATTGACGGTGAGTAAATTGTTTGAGGACTTTTGCCGGGCTTGGTTTCATCTACTGCTGAAGGTTTTCTACAGAATTAGAATTGTTGGGATGGAACAATATCCGCAAGGAGGTTGCTTGATTGTGAGCAATCACCTTTCCTATGCAGACCCTGTTTTTATCGGGGCTGCTTTTCCTGGTAAGGTCCGGTATCTTGCCTACTCGGGTTTGGCTAGCTCTCGAATTATGCGATTTGTTTTTCGTCTTACCGAGACCCTTACTGTGTCCCCTGAGAAATCATTTAATAGCATCAAGAAAGCGGTCCGGAAACTTAAGGCTGGGGTTCCTCTGTGTGTTTTCGCCGAGGGAGGAATTTCAAAGCTTGGTACAATCCTTCCCTTCATGAGAGGATCAATTTTATTAGCTAAGCAGGCAAAAGTACCTATTGTACCCGTTCATTTGGATCATGTTTGGGGTTCAGTCTTCAGTATGCATGGAGGAAGGTTTTTCTCTAAAAAGCCATTATGTTTTCCTTACCTTGTAACCGTAAGGGTTGGAGAACCTATAGAACCTGAAGGAGAATCAGTTCAGGTGGTTTGGAATGAAGTGATGGAATTAGGGAGGGAATCGTTTAATCAGCGCTTGAAAAAAGAAGAGCATGCCTTGAGGTTTTTAAAAAACCGAATCTTTGCCTGTCCGGGTGCCAGTTTCTTCCAATCTACGGACGGGAGAGTATGGGGAAAATCAGATTTCATTCAATGCCTCGAGGATCCGATGAGCGAGTCGCCTCCTGAGTTTTCAAGCTGGCTTAAACAAGTTCGGGATCTTTTCGCTGGTGATTACCAAGCTGCTGAAAGAATTTATGCAGGATGGTTACGGGTAACCGAGATGAATTTGTGGGACCATCCAGGGTTATACATCGGTGAAGGTGAAGGTCCATGGCAAGAGCATTGGTTTCCTTGGTTTCCCTTGCTTGGGAATCGGGTCATCCGACCTTTTAAAGATGGAATGGTAATGGGGCAGGACCTAAGCAGTTTGGAGAAATCGTCATTTCCTGTAACCGTCGGCTTGGCATCCTTTCATAATGGATTGATTTCGGTAAATGGTCCGGACGTCTTTCATGCTAAGGCCAGTCCTCCGGAATTTAATCATTCCGGATCGAAAAAAAATACTCTTGGTCGCTTAATGGTGGGATATTCTTATTTTCAATCGAAAGCGGGTTTTTTCTTGAGAGGAGTTGGCGAAGCTGAGCAACTTCATCCAGTTCAATCCGTTGACGAAGAAGGTTTTTTGGTAGAGCTTTAAAAGCTTTCCATGCTTTCCCTTCGCTTGGATAAGTGCTATAAATAATATTTTACCTAAGATTTATATTTTATGACCCATTTCCTCTCGGAATCCGAATCTTTCTCCAAAGTACTACAATCCCTTAAAAACAAATCCGTTTTGGTTTTGGGTCATCGCAGACCAGACGGAGATTGTATTGGTTCGCAAGTTGCCCTAACCAGAGTGTTAAATCAGGAAGGTGTGCTTGCTCAGGCGGTAAATGCTGACCCTGTTCCTCGCACCCTGCAGAAGTTTCTTGGGGATACTCCATTATTGAAGCCAGATGAAGTGGCGGGAGATGATTATCTTATTATCACCGTGGATTGTGCCGACCATAAAAGAGTGGGTATGGATCTCATCGATCGGTTTCCTGAAGTTTTCCTGAATGTTGACCATCATGTATCAAATACTGGATTTGCCGAAAATAATTTTGTGCTTTCAGAAGCTTCGGCAACTGGAGAAATCCTGGCTAAATTCTTTTTTGACTCTGGTTATGTGGTAGATAAGACCACAGCAGATGCACTTTATTTAGGTATTTGTACCGATACGGGTCAATTTTGCTATTCTGGAACCAATGCTTCGGTTTTTGAGGTTTGCCGAAAGTTGTGTGAAGCTGGGGGTAGCCCATCTGAAGTAGCCCATGAATTGTATGAACGGGAAAAACCCGGTCGTATTCAGTTACTGCAGAAGTTCCTTGCTAGTTTTCGCATGGAATTTGATCAAAGGGTTTGCATTGGAATCATCCATGATGAGTTCTACCAAGAAACAGGAACTAAATCAGAGGATGCAGAAAATTTTGTTGATTATGCTCGTTCACTGGAGGGGGTAGAGATTGGAGTCTTGATTGAGGATCGTAATGGTATGTTAAAGGGCAGCTTTCGAGCCAAAGAAAAAACTTATCGTGTTGATTTGTTAGCAAAAGAATTCTCGGGGGGTGGTCATGCGTGTGCTGCAGGTTTCAATGTGGAGATTCCATTTGAAGAATTTTATCCAACCTTAGTGCAGGCAATTGGCAATCACCTTAAGGTTGTCCAAGGCCGTAGTTTGCTATGAGTTTGCAGGATTCTCCATCCTTTGAAGGAATTCTGTTGGTCGATAAGCCATCTGGAATAACCTCGCATGACATCGTTGATCGGCTCCGGCGAAAATTAAAAATGAAAAAAATCGGACATGCCGGAACTTTAGACCCTCTTGCAACTGGCCTGATGATCATGTTAATCGGTAAAGCAACCAAGGTATCTCAATTCCTTATTAGTTTGGACAAAAGTTATGAAGGTGAATTTCGTCTCGGAATTGAAACAAACAGCCAAGATTCAGATGGCGAGGTAGTCTCAGAGAAGTCAATTCCTGAGGACTTAACCAAAGAAAAATTAGCTGAGACCATGAAAACTTTTCTGGGTGACCAGTATCAGACTCCCCCAATGTTTTCTGCCAAAAAGATCGATGGCGTTCCGCTTTACAAGATGGCTCGAAAGGGAAAAGTTGTGGAGAGGGAGCCAAGGTTTATTAGAATTAATGAATTAAATTTAATAAATTGGACTGCACCTACAGGTAGCTTTTTTATGTCATGTAGCAAAGGAACCTATGTCAGGACTGTGCTTCATGACTTAGGTAATAAGATTGGGTGCGGTGGGCATATGAGCTCATTGAGGCGGACGCAAATAGATCAATTTTCAATCGAAGATTCAAAACCATTGGAAGAAATTCAAGAAATGGGCCTGGTTGAAATTCAAAACCGATTGATTCCTATTCATCAAGCGGTGCCCACTCACGTTCTCTGATTATTTTATGGAGATCATTCGCTCCATCGAAGAATTTGGGCTTAAAAACAAGAACCAATCGATTGTACTGGCTATTGGAATGTTTGATGGTGTTCACCTCGGGCACCAACAGGTTTTGGCCGCAACTTGTCAAAGCAGCTTTCAAATTTCTGGCCTTGCAGCTGCCTTTACCTTCCCGAAGCATCCGGCAAGTTATTTAAGACCTGGGAAAGAGCCCCCTCTCTTGATGGATGCATCAAAAAAAGCGGAGAAATTATTGGATTGTGGAATGAAAGCTGTGGTTATGAGAGAGTTTAATCGAGAGTTCTCCAGTGTAGAGGCGGAAGACTTTGTACCATTTTTAAAAGATCGCATTCCTTCTTTGCATGGAATTTGTGTAGGTAAAAACTTTAGATTTGGTAAAGATAGAGTAGGGGACAGCGAGTTCTTGAAATTGAAAAGTGAGGAGATTGGAATCAATGTCGAGGTCATCGATTCTAAAGTCTTGGATGGGGAAGCCATAAGTAGCTCTAGGATACGAATTGCCCTCGCTTCCGGGGGAATTGAACTTGTTAACGAAATGCTTGGTCGTCCTTATTCGGTCCATGGAATCGTTCAGCCCGGGAAGGCGATGGGGCGAAAGATTGGGTTTCCTACTTTGAATCTCGATTGGGAACCTCAGTGCAGGCCAGTTTACGGGGTTTATGCGGGATTTTTAACTCGTGAGTCGAGTGCAAAGAGGTTACCTGCAGTTGCAAATTATGGATTACGGCCAACTGTGGAGAACCAAGCTTTACTTCCGAGGCTTGAGATTCATTCGATCGAAGAATTGGACCACATGGAGTGGAAGACCGGAATTTTTTTAAAAATGGAGCTTTGTCATTTTATTCGAGCGGAAAAGAAATTTGATTCTTTAGATGACTTAAAATTTCAAATCTCCAAGGATAAAGAACAAGCTAGGGAATTATTGGATAAGCTTAGCTAGTTGAAAACTTGAATTTGTGGACACCAGCAACTCGTGCGTCCACCAATTTTTTCCCTTCTTAAATCTTTTCCGGTTTGAGGACATTTACCACCATCTTTCCATCTTACATGAAAGAGCCATCCTCTTGGTGGATCCCCACCGTGCTTACCGACTGACTGCATTGCACCTTTTGCAACGAAGAGGATCTGTTTAAATAATACCTCAATCTTGGGGGCGGAAATTTTTCCACATCGAAGCCCAGGATGAATTTTGGCACGCCAAAGAACCTCGTCGGCCATCCAGTTTCCCATTCCAAGAAAATATCTTTGATCTAAAAGCAATGCTTTTACGGGCCTTTTTTTGTGTCTAATTAACGCATCTTTAAGGATTTTAATTTTAAATGTTTTGTCCAGCATTCCGATGGGTAACTCACTCCACCAAGATGGAACATCTTTCCCTTGATGCAGTCGAATTTTACCAAATTGTCTAGGATCTCTAAAGATCAGGGATTGTTTGGCTTGTCGTATGAGCAAGGCGTCATGTTTATGAGCAAGGTAAGAGCTTTTTTCTGATGCAAGGCTTCCAGTCATCCCCAAATGTAACCCCAGCCAATTTCCGCCTGAAAAGCGGAAAAGCATTTGTTTTCCCTTGGTAGCCGAAGAGATCAATTTGGTTTTGAGCAGCGACTCTACAAGTTGAACCTGATTGATTTCTCTGAATACGCGGGATGATTGCCTAAGCTCGACCGCTAAGACATTTTTTTTCAAGCCTCCATTCCAAAGAGTGCAGGCATACGCGACTTCAGCTAATTCAGGCATTAATCTGCACCAGAAATTGCCAGAAGATTGTCGCGAAGCTTCTTGTTTTTCTTGCGGTCTGTCATGACTTCGATCAGACGGATACCCGAAGGGAAAGGGCTTTCAATCTCTTGGATAATCTCCTCCCATGTGGAAGGAATTTTATAATCAATTTCATGTGCTTCACAGAGTTTTTGAAAGGAACAGGATTGGGGAGTAGCGAAGCACTTTTCGAAGGCTTCATGCTGGGAGATTGGAAGATGTTCAAAGATACCCCCACCATCGTTGTTGATCAATATAATGGTCAGACTTCCTTTGAAGAAGCTAGAGAAAAGCAAGGCATTGGAGTCGTGCAGAAAAGCTAATTCACCAGTGAGTAAAAAGGTAGGTTTCTTTGACTGGTGGGCGAGACCCAAAGCAGTTCCCAAAGTCCCATCAATTCCGTTGACACCTCGATTCCCAAAGAGGTTGGCATCTACTTGCCCCGACCTCCAAAACCATTCTAGGTCCCGCATGGGCATGCTGTTTGCAATATGTAACTGGGAGTTACGGGGTAAGTGATTGGAGAGCAATCGAATTAATTTTGGCTCATTGATCTCGTTATCATGTTCAAAATGGAGATCCAACTTGTCTTCAATGGATTTCTCCAAGTTCTTCCAAATATCAAGCCATGTATCCTCTAGTTTCTCAAAGGATAATTCGGGAAGAATTGAGTAGTTCACTTGAAAAGAAGTGCTGGTACTAGCAAGGGGGTCTACATTGATCCCCCTCGGTTCAATGATGACTCTTTTAATTCCTTGGTGGTCTAGCCAAGTCCGAAGTAATTTTGATGTTGGTAAGGGTCCCAAAGTGATAATTAAGTCGGGCTTTAGACTTTTCGCCAGTTTTGAGTTTCTGAGAATATTTTCATATCGAAGAATTCCATTAGGGAATGATCGATTTCGAAGATTAGAAAGTGAGTCGCAAAGCACTGGAATCGGGTAATTTTCAATCAGAGATAAAATCGGTTCGGGAGGGGCCATTTCACCGGCGATCAAGAGTGGCCTTTTGCAATTCTTTGTGAAGGAATCGAGTAGTTCATTCGAATCAACTTCAATCTGTTTACCTACGGAAGGTTTAAAAAATGAAGGATAGGAGTTTTCCTTCAGGAAATTATCAATAAATAGTGGTTCACGAAACGGGAAATTCAAATGAACGGGGCCAGGATTTGCACCTAATGCTTGACCGTATGCAGTTCCCATAAGCAATTGTAGTTTGGAAATCTTTTCCAGAGAAAGAGAGGGTAAGGGCACTTGATGAAATCCACGAACGAAGCTACCAAACAAGTTTTCTTGATTTATGGTTTGTCCAGCCCCACAATTTTGCAATTCAGGGGGGCGGTCTGCGGACAACAGAAAGAGTGGGATACCAGAATGGCTTGCTTCGGTCACTGCAGGAAACCAGTTGGCAAGTGCAGAACCCGAGGTGCATAAAAGAGCAGTTGGTGATTTCGTCCGCTTGCTGAAACCTAAGGCAATGAATCCAGCGGAGCGTTCATCTAATATCGGAGTACATTCAATACGCTCATGATTTTCAAGTGCAAGGACCAGAGGAGTAGAACGGGACCCGGGAGAAAAAAATACTTGGTGGATACCAAGCTCGTAAAGTGCATCTGCTAAGATAATTCCCCACAGATGATTGGCATGTCCAGTTTCTTCTTCGCTTAAATTCATGTCTCCCCAGAAAAATCACTTTTTCCGGTGATGACATCAAGCATAGCTTTCAACTTCCAATCCGTTTCAATTTTTTCCTGGGCTGGACTTGATCCAGAAACAACTCCAGCACCTGCGTAAAGGGTGAGGCTTTTTTGAGATAATTTTCCACATCGAATGGGAACAACAAACTCTCCTCGCCCACGATTATCAATCCAACCCGTAATCCCCGAATACCATCCACGTGGAGAATTTTCCAATTCCCGAACCAAAGGAAGGGCAATCTCTCTAGGGGATCCTCCCATTGCTGGGGTTGGGTGTAATGCAGCGAGAGCATCAAAGGGATGAATGTTATCACGACTTTCAACCCGAAGTGGAGTTCGTACATGTTGGAGGTTAGCAAGACGCAATAAGCGGGGCTTACCTTCATGACAGTTTTCCAAACCGATCGATTTTAATCGTCGAAGAATACTATCAATCACGACTCTGTGTTCATGGACCTCTTTTTTTCGTGCCAGTAAGGTTTTACCCCAATGAGCATCTCTTCCGGCAGATGGACCTCTGGGTGCTGAGCCAGCTACCGCTTCGGTTTCAAGGACGGTGCCAGATGCACGAAGTAGCGTTTCGGGAGTTGCTCCAACCATCATTCCAGAATTTGGAGTGGATAAGCAAAAAGTAAAGCAGTCGGGGAACCTTTCTCGGAGAGCATGAGCGATCGAAAAAGGAGGGAGTTCTTGGTTTGTTTGAAAAGTCAGCTGCCTGGCAAGAACCACTTTAGAAAGTTTCCCTGCATCTATTTCTTCTAAGGCTTTCTGAACGGCCTGTTCATAGTGGAAGTTTTCGACTGGTTTCCCGACTGTAACCTGTCCGGGATCCATTGCTTTTGATAATGCAAATCTCATACCATTGAGCTTCCAAATGCGAGAGGAAAGTTCAGCGTCCAGATCTTTTGGCGAGGAATCGGGTGAGATTTTAATATTTGAGATTAGGTAGTGGAGTCCACCTTTTCTTACGACCTGCCAACGGGGTAAAAATATTTGGAGGGCAGGGGGGCAATCAACGGAATCCTTGGTGGTTTCAAAGCTAGCCGCCAAAAACATAGTCGGTCCAGTACCAGGTATCTTGTGATCACCGGCGACAAAAGTCTTTTTGAAAATATTTTTAGACCATTGCTTTGCCTTTTTGAATCGATTCAATCCTTCAAATTTTGCATCCGCAAGAAACTCCCCACATGCGATTGAAAACTCATTGGCTGGTCTTTCTAAATAACAAACAGCTTCGTTGGGTTGATGGATTGCTTCTAAAATGGCTAATGGATCGGAGTAACCAATTTCGGTCGTTACAGAAAGGAATCTGGACTCCCCAATAGCTTTAACCTCTTGACTGAGCTGCTCTACATAGGGAAGAAGCTTGGTATCTTGGTTGCAAAAGGTAGGAGCATTGCGAACTCGAACATTCATTTTTTAGAAAGTTTTTCGGAATCCGGATTTTGTTTTGGGGAAACGGGATCGTATCCACCAGAATGCATGGGATTGCAGCGACTAATCCTAAGGAAAGACTTAAAGAAAGCTTGGTGAAGCGGCAGTTCCTTAAAGCATGCTAGGGAATATTCCGAGCAAGATGGATAGAAACGACAGCGGGCATAGGGTCCGAGAATCAACTGTTTTAGTGGTGAAACCAACTGATAAAGGCGAATCAAAGCGATTATGGGCAACTTGATGAGTAAGCTGATTTGATTCAAAAAGTAATTCACAACAAATAATCTATTTGGCAAATGGTGATTGGCAAAATTTGATTTGCAGAACGAAGAAATAATCGAATCTAGTTTTCCGTCATGCTCTCCCTTGGAGCCGGTAAGGCTTTGGTGTCGATTTCATGGAGAATTTTTTCGGTACATTCCTCCAGACTGTAGGATCCGTCAAAGGAGGGATTGTTTCGAGAACGCACAGAAACTTTTGAATCCTCTGCTTCTCTCTTACCAATAATGATCATGTGTGGTATTTTATCTGTTTCTGCTTTTCTAATCTTAGCACCTAGCTTTGCTGACTGTTGATCTACGGAAGCTCTAATTCCGTTCACTTTAAGGTGGTTTAAAATTTGATGCGAATGCTGGTTTAGGTCATCGTTCATCGGTAAAATACGTACTTGTTCCGGAGCAAGCCAAGTTGGGAAATTCCCAGCAAAGTGTTCAATTAACAGTCCACAGAATCTTTCCATTGACCCAAATGGAGCACGGTGAATCATGACGGGTCGATGGTTTTGGTTGTCCGAGCCAACATAAGACAAGTCAAACCTCTCAGGGAGGTTATAGTCAACCTGTACAGTGCCTAGTTGCCATTCGCGCCCAATCACATCTTTGACCACGAAATCGATCTTGGGACCGTAAAATGCTGCTTCTCCTATCTCCTCGACATATTCAACTCCCAGAGTTCTAACGGCTAGTCTTAAGGCCTCTTCCGCTTTGTTCCAACCTTCGGCATCCCCAACATACTTGTCGGAATCCGGATCTCGAAGGCTAACACGGACTCGATAGTCGCTCATTCCTAGAACCGAGAACACAAGCTTAACTAAGCCAAGGCAGCCTTGGATCTCTTCTTGGAGTTGTTCTTCTCTAAGAAAAAGGTGAGCATCATCTTGAGTGAAGCCGCGTACTCTAGTCATTCCATTGAGTTCACCCGATTGCTCCCACCTGTAGACAGTTCCAAATTCAGCGAGGCGGATGGGAAGTTCTCGATAAGATCTTTGTTCGGATTTGTATATGCTTATATGCATCGGGCAATTCATCGGTCTCAGCAGGTAGCCGTCGATATCACCTTCATCTAATTTGTCTGCAAGTTCGGCAGTGGATCGGTCTTCATCTGCAAATTGTGAAAGGCATTCACGCTGGATGATGGGGGGGTACTGTGAGTCTTGGTAATATGGGAAATGACCAGAAGTACGAAACAAATCAAGCTTTCCGATATGAGGAGTATAGACTTGCGAATATCCCTGTTTGGTCAGCTCAGATGTTATGAAGCCTTCGAGCTCTTGTCGTATAATGGCACCATTTGGTTTCCAGAGAACCAAACCTTGACCAACCATTTCATCAATATGGAAAAGCCCTAAATCTTTTCCTAAATTTCGATGGTCTCTTTTTTTTGCCTCTTCGATTTGTTCAAGGTATTTGTTCAATTCGTCCTTCGATGCAAAAGCAGTACCGTAAATTCTCTGCAGTTGTTTATTTGAAGAATCCCCACGATGGTAAGAACCAGAAGTGTGCAATAATTTGAAAGCTTTAATTTTCTTAGTGTAGGATACATGACTGCCTGCACAAAGATCGCGAAATTCTCCATTTTGGTAGAATGAAATTTTTTCACCCTTGGGTATGTCTTCCAGGCGACCCAGTTTGTAAGTTTCTTGATCCATTTCCTGAATGATGGAAATGGCTTCTTCCCGACTTACTTCCAATCGCTCAAACCTTTGATTCTCCTTAATCACTTTCCTCATCTCATCCTCTATTTCATCGAGGATTTCGGGCGTGAAAGACACCTCCGAATCAAAGTCATAATAAAAGCCCTTATCCGTGGGTGGACCAATATCAAGTTTAGTTTTAGGATACAAACGAAGTACCGCGGTTGCTAGAACATGAGCAGCTGAGTGGCGAATTTCCTCCAAGGGTGACATTTCCTTCATCCAATCTATTTACTTTTACAGGGGGCATCCTGCAATGCCAAAGGCGGGGAATTACTCATCGAAACCCAAATTGGGTCGCAACCACTTCATTGCCATATCTTTATTCCAACCCTTCCGGAGAGCATAATCTTCGACCTGATCTCTACCAAGTCTTCCGACATTGAAGTATTGTGCCTGCGGGTTCGCAAAGTAGAGCCCAGAAACCGAGCACCCTGGATTCATTGCACGGGACTCAGTCAATTCAAGCCCAATTCTTTTCTCCACATTGAGGAGTTCCCAGATGGTATCTTTTTCGGTGTGATCCGGTTGGCTCGGGTAGCCTGAAGCTGGGCGAATACCTTGATACTCTTCGCGAATAAGGGCTTGGTTATCAAGGTTTTCATTCATTCCATAACTCCACCACTCACGGACCTTTTTATGGGTAAGTTCTGCCATCGCCTCAGCAAATCTATCTCCCAAGGCTTTGACCATGATTGAAGAATAATCGTCGTTTTGATCTTCAAATTCCTTGGCCAGCTTTTCTACCCCCTGCCCAGCACATACCGCAAAGGCACCGAGGTAATCAAGTTTTTGGCATTCTCTGGGCGCGATAAAGTCGGAGAGGCAGAAATGTGGTTTGTTGGGCAAGGATTGTTGGCGGCGTAAAAAATGAAAAGTGTCTAACTTTTTGGACTTCTCCAAGTCTTCAAAGATTTCTACATCGTCGCTGACAGAATGGGCAGGCCAGATACCAACTACTGCTTCACACATAAAGGAGTTTTCCTTTATTATTCGCTCCAGTAGTTTTTGAGCATTCTCATAAAGCTCGCTGGCTTCTTTCCCAACCTCTCCACGCTCAAGAATATCAGGAAATTTTCCTTTTAATTCCCAGGACCAAAAGAATGGAGACCAATCAAAATATTCCAAAACTTCGGGCAGTTTGGCTTGGAAAGAATGAACTCCAAGTTTTTCTTTAAAAGGCTGAGGGACATCTACTTCTTCCCAGTCTACTTCAAATCCTAAAGTGCGGGACTCAACGAGAGGCACTAAGGGCCTTTCACCGCGCTTTTCATGTTCCTCTTTGATTCTCTTTTGATCTGCTTTCAACTTGGTGACATAATCCTTCTTTTTATCTTCTTGAGTTAAATCGTTGCAAACATTGACCACAAGGGAAGCATCGGGAACCTGAACAACAGCATTGTGGTAGTGATGTGCTATCTTGATGGCAGTATGAGCTTTGCTGGTAGTGGCCCCGCCGATTAAGAGCGGAATCGCAAATTCACCCTTTTGCATTTCCTGAGCATTGTGGATCATTTCGTCTAGGGATGGGGTAATGAGTCCGCTTAAACCGATAACATCGGCATTGTGTTCCCGTGCAGCTTCTAAGATTTTATCGCAAGAAACCATCACTCCTAAGTCAATAACTTCCCAATTATTGCATGCCAAAACTACTCCGACGATGTTTTTGCCAATGTCATGGACATCCCCTTTTACGGTTGCGATGACCATGGTGCCTCGCTTCCCAGAACCTTTTCCGTGCTTTTCAGCTTCCATAAAAGGTTCGAGGTAGGCTACTGCCTTTTTCATAACTCGGGCACTTTTGACAACCTGAGGTAAGAACATTTTACCGTCACCAAAAAGGTCACCTACGACTTTCATTCCGTCCATTAACGGGCCTTCAATCACCTCAAGTGGTCTGCCCAATAAGGCTCTGGCTTCTTCTGCATCTTGTTCCGCATAATCTCCAATCCCTTTTACCAGTGAGTAAGAAAGCCTTTCAGATACCGGTTTTTTCCGCCAGGAAAGATCTGGACCGTCTGATTTTCGATTGGAATTCTGGTCCTTAACTTTCTCCGCATATTCAAGTAATTGCTCACCCGCTTCCGGACTCTTGTTCAAAATAACTGCCTCGACACGATCACGTAATTTTGGGTCTATTTCGTCATAAACTGCAAGCATTCCAGCATTTACAATTCCCATATCAAGCCCTGCTTGGCAGGCATGATAAAGAAACGAGGCATGCATTGCTTCTCGTACCATGTTGTTTCCACGAAAAGAAAACGAAACATTGCTGATTCCACCGCTGGTACGAGCAAAGGGGCAACGTTTTTTGATTTCCCTGAGTGCATCAATGAAATCAAGCCCATAGGAGTTGTGTTCTTCCATGCCAGTTGCCAGAGTTAAGACATTGGGATCGAAGATTATATCGCTGGGTGTAAATCCGACTTCATCAACTAAAATAGTATAGGCTCGCTCACAAATTCGAACCTTGTCTTCGAGGGTCGCGGCTTGTCCTTTTTCATCAAATGCCATCACTACAACTGCAGCCCCATATCTCATCGCCAGTCGAGCATGATTTTTGAAGGTTTCTTCCCCTTCCTTTAGGCTAATCGAATTTATAATGCATTTGCCCTGAATGACCTTTAAGCCCGCTTCGATCACTGACCATTTGGAGCTGTCAATCATGATTGGAACCTTTGAAATATCGGGTTCTGAGACAACAAGGTTTAAAAACTTGTCCATACAAGCTTCCCCATCGAGTAAAGCGGCATCAAAATTCACATCCAATACATTTGCCCCATTTTCAACCTGTTGTTTTGCAACTTTGAGTGCGGCGTCATAATCCTCAGCCTCAATCAACTTTCGAAAACGGGGCGACCCGGTAACATTAGTCCTTTCGCCTACCATGGTAAGTGAAGTTACTTGCCCTTTGAGTTCAAAGGGTTCCAATCCACTCAATCTCAGGGCTGGCTCAACTTCGGGTACTTTTCTTGGCTCCGCTTGCGCAAGCTTCTGGGCAATCACATGGATGTGTTCGGGGGTGGTGCCACAACAGCCTCCGGCCATGTTTAAAATCCCCTCGTCGGCAAAGGTAAATAAGGACGAAGCAGTATCTTCCGGTTTTTCGTCATATCCAGTTGCTGCAAGTGGGTTGGGCAAGCCAGCATTTGGGTAGCAGTGGACATAGCAATCCGCATTTTTAGAAAGTGCCTGCAAGTAAGATCTCATGGCATCTGCACCCAAGGCGCAATTGAGTCCAATTCCCAATGGTTTTGCATGAGCAATTGAATTCCAGCAAGCTTCAGTTGTTTGACCCGATAAAGTCCGACCTGAGGCATCCGTAATCGTAATGGACATAATAACTGGAAGCCTACTACCTAAATCATCAAAAAATTTTTCAATCGCAAAAATTGCAGCCTTTAAGTTAAGGGTGTCAAATGTGGTTTCAGGAAGTAAGATATCTACGCCTCCTTCAACCAAAGCTTTGATTTGGTCATAGTAGGAAAGTACCAATTGATCAAAATTTACATTGCGTAAGGACGGGTCGTTAACGTCAGGAGATAAGGAAGCCGTTCTATTGGTTGGGCCAATAGCCCCGGCAACAAACCTTGGTCGACTCGGATCTTTTTTCATGGCCTCGTCCGCTGCTTTTCTTGCGATTTTAGCTGAGGCAACATTGAGATCATAAACGACTTCTTCCAGGTTGTAGTCGGCCATGGCAATGCTAGTAGCGCTGAAGGTGTTGGTCTCGACCATATCACTCCCAGCTTCATAGTAAGCTTTATGAATATTGTAGATAACATCAGGCCGAGTAAGGCTTAGAAGATCATTGTTTCCCTTGAGATCTCCTTTGTGGGTTTTGAAAAGTTCGCCCCGAAAATCATCTTCAACCAATTTTTCCTGTTGAATCATAGTCCCCATGGCACCATCCATAATTAGGATTCGTTCCTGAAGGAGGGCTCTTAAATCCTCTTCACTCGGTCTTAGTTCTGAAAAGTTTTTCATAAACGTATCAACATATCATGATATGTTGATATGATATAAGGGCAATCTGAAAAAATAAAAAAACAATTTTCTTTGCCAATTTTAGATTAAAGTCTATTATATCTCATTTTTACGGGACGTAGCGTAGTCTGGTTAGCGCGCCTGCTTTGGGAGCAGGAGGCCGAGAGTTCGAATCTCTCCGTCCCGACCATTTTTCGAAAATAATGAGCTTTCCAGGTAGTATTTTGATTAACTCGTTGTAAATGGTAGATTTTGAAGAATTTACCTTGGGTGAAGATAAAATCCTCGTTTCAAGAATCTCAGATCACAAAATTTGGGCTTCTACATTACTATCGGAGTACAATCGAAATAGGGGAAAAATTTTCACTAGCCACAAAATTAATGGCAGATGGGAAAATTCTTATCTACCGGTTGATTTGGTTCCAAGTGTCAAGAAAGCTATGCGACATGCTCGTGATCTAGGCACAGAGGTTTTCAAAGTTTCATCCATGATTTTATTTAAGCCTATATCGATCGAAAAAAACTCATTGCCACCTTTTTGGTTCAATGTAGCAAAACCAAATGAAATGACTGGATTACACCATCACTCTGGTTTGTCTGTACTTTCTGCGGTTGCCTACCTCCAAGCAGATAAAAATTCTGGTAATTTATTCTTCAAAAATGAAGAAGAATTTGAATTGGAGCCTGCCGTAGGAAAAATAATTATATTTCCACCTCATTTAAAGCATGGGGTTCGTCTGAATGAATCAAGGAATGAAAGGATTTCAGTTGCATTTAATTTGTTTCCTTTCCCCTTAGTAAATCCAGATTTATGAATATTTTACACCATTATTTCCCATTCTTTAATATTTGTTAGAAAATAAAGCTTTTTTTAAAAAGATTTTCGTTGAGATTCATTCAATAAAGTAGCAAAATTATTGAACCAATTTGGTACCTTTTATTTTAACAGCCAATTTTCATGAGTCCTTCCACCGATTCCTTCGAAGAAATCGAGTCCGCTGTCGTTCGATTTGCCGGTGATTCCGGTGACGGCATGCAAACCATAGGCGAGCGCTTTACCGATTCCAGTGCTTTTGCTGGGAATGATATTGCAACCCTTCCAGATTTTCCTGCAGAAATTCGAGCACCTGCTGGAACCCTTGCAGGAGTATCCGGTTTTCAATTACAATTTGGCAGCCGAAAGATTCTTACCCCCGGAGATGAGCCCGATGCTCTTGTGGCAATGAATCCAGCAGCGTTGAAGACAAACATTGATGACCTGCCTGAAGGGGGAATGCTTGTTGTCAATATTGATTCATTTAAAAAAATGAACCTCGCCAAGGCTGGATATGATAGCAATCCACTCGAAAATGAAGATTTTAGGAAAAAATATCACCTTGTCGAATTGGATTTGACAAGCTTGACCAAGGATGCCCTCAAGGATAGCCCGTTAAAACCGTCTGATAAAGCAAGATGTAAAAACTTTTTTGCACTTGGTTTTATGTATTATGTTTATGGTAGACCATTGGAACCAACCCTTAAATTTTTTGATGATAAGTGGTCCAAGCGACTCCCAGAATTAGCCGAGGCAAATTCGATTGCCTTAAAAGCCGGGTTTAATTTAGGGGATACCATGGAGACAGCGAGGAACCGGTATCAAGTATCAAAAGCTCCAGTTAATCCTGGCTTGTACCGTAAAATTTCAGGCAATGAGGCTCTTGTATATGGATTGGTTGCTGGGGCTGAAAAGTCAAAACGTGAGCTTTTATATGCTGGTTATCCGATCACCCCGGCATCCCCCATACTTGAAGGATTATCTGCCCTTAAAAAATATGGAGTGAAAACCTTACAAGCAGAGGATGAAATCTCAGCCATGGGAATGGCGATCGGAGCAAGCTTTGCAGGTGATCTTGCGGTGGTTGCAACCAGTGGACCGGGAATGTGTTTGAAGAGCGAATTTATTGGTCTAGCTTCCATTACCGAGCTACCCGTGATTATCATCGATGTACAAAGAGGGGGCCCCAGTACCGGATTACCTACGAAAACGGAACAGAGTGATCTTTTGCAAAGCTTGTATGCTCGTCATGGTGATTGCCCGCTTCCTGTCTTGGCGGCTCATTCCCCTTCGGATTGTTTTGAGTGTGCAATGGAAGCCACAAGAATAGCATTAACTTACATGACTCCGGTCATCTTGTTGAGCGATCTCTATGTGGCGAACGGATCTGAGCCTTGGCAGATTCCAAATGTAAGCGATTTGCCTGAAATTAAAAATGAATTTGCGAAAGAAGGGGAAGATTTAGTGGTGTACAAAAGAAATCCAGATACCCTTGCCCGTTCCCAGGCAATCCCTGGCCAAGTTGGTTTAGAGCACCGTATTGGTGGTCTTGAGAAGTCTGAGGATGGTGGTGTCAGCTATGATCCAGAGAATCATGAAAATATGACCCATTTACGGTCTGACAAGATTGATGGCATTGCCAAGAGTTATCCACCTATTCAAGTTCAGGGTGAAAAGGTTGGCGATCTTTTAGTCATTGGATGGGGGGGCACTTATGGTGCCATTTCATCCGCGACCAAGGCTCTTCAGGATGAAGGGTTTTCCATTAGCAGTATCCATCTTAGGTACTTGAATCCATTTCCAAATGATCTCAATGATTTATTGTCTTCTTTTAAAAAGATTCTTGTACCAGAGCTCAACCTTGGCCAGTTAAGCACCTTGTTGAAGGCAAAATATATTAAAGAGGTCATTCCTTATAACAGGATACAAGGTAAACCATTCAAGGTTACGGAATTAAGGGAAGAGTTTGTTAAGCATTTATCCAAAGAATAAACCATTTAATATGAGCACATCTACCGAAGAAGGATCCTTAACCAAAAAAGATTTTGTTACATCTAACGATGTGAGGTGGTGCCCGGGATGCGGAGATTATGCTATTCTCAATGCAGTGCAACGAACACTGCCTGATCTCGGCTTGCCTAAGGAAAAATTCGTTGTGGTCAGCGGAATCGGTTGCTCCAGCCGTTTTCCATACTACATGAACACCTATGGTTTTCATACCATACATGGACGTGCCCCTACGGTGGCAACGGGAGTCAAGGTTGCCAACCCAGACTTATCGGTCTGGATGATTACTGGGGATGGAGATGGCTTATCCATAGGTGGAAATCACCTGATGCATCTTTTAAGGAGGAATTTGGATATTAATGTCCTGTTGTTTAATAATCGAATTTATGGACTTACCAAGGGCCAATATAGCCCAACTTCCGAGGTTGGGAAGAAGACGAAGAGTACACCAGCTGGTTCGGTTGACTACCCCGTGAACCCCCTACTTTTTGCATTAGGAAGTGAAGCAACCTTTATCGCAAGAACTACGGATACAGATCAAAAACACATGCTTGAAACTTTTAAGGCTGCCCAAGCACACAAAGGAACCTCCTTTATTGAAGTTTTTCAGAATTGCGTGATTTTCAATAATAAAACTTTTGACCCCATAACAGGACGAGATGTGCGAAACGACCAAGTTTTATACCTCGAAGAGGGAAAACCTCTGGTTTTTGGTCAAGAGTCTGATAAAGGGATACGATTGAATGGACTTGACCCTGAAGTCGTTTCCGCTGAAACCGATGATGAAAAAGCCAAGCTGCTCATCCATCAATCGAAAAGCCCTAATGCTGCATACCCTACGCTTCTTGCCCAAATGACATATCCCACCTTTCCCACCCCTCTTGGTGTCTTACGACAGTTAGAAGGCCGAGAAACTTATGAAGAATCTGTGATTGGCCAAATTCAATCATCTCAATCCAATGGCAGTGGATCTTTGCAAGAACTTTTAACTGGAAAAAATTCATGGGTCGTCGAATAAAGCTTCCTGTGGTTGACGAATTTCAACTCCTAATATAAATTTAGAAAATGGAATTTATCGATAATCCCCAAATTGGTCACAAGTATCTCAAATTACCTGTTTTTTTGGTTCCTGTTCTTATGTTTTTGATCCTCTTTTTGGGAATACTCGCATCCAAGTTTTATGTGGACAGTGTTCTGTATTCTTCGGATGAAGAATCTCAAAATTAGGTAAGGTTCTTAAATTTAAATTATAGAATCCAATTCTCTAGAAATTGTGATATAAGATTTTTAGAGTCGTGGACTTCCTTCTTTCCACAACCCTTGGTAAGAAATCGTTCCTTTTTTGGAGAACAAGGTCCCGTATCCGTTTTCAATCCCTTGGTGGAAATCTCCAATATATAATTGGCCATCATAGGTTAGCTTCTTACCATATCCATGGGGCTTCCCATCCAATATCTTCCCTTGATAGGTGGATCCATCTTCCAGCACGATTCGGACAGTACTTTTTATTTTGTCCCTCTGCTTGGTTGCCAAAGATGAATCATTAATTTCTGAAACTCTTTGCCTAAGAATTGAAATCTTTTCAGCTATTGTATCCTCAGAAATGGTCGGGAGGTTGGTCTTAATTTCTTTAAGGCGATAACCAGCCTCTTTTGATTTGTATTTTTGATAGGCTAATTTGTAAGCAGCGACTGCTTCCAAGGGTTTTTGATCTTCTTCCAAAACTTTGCCTAAAAAGGAAAGAGAATCAGGGTCCCCCAAGGCATAAGCTTTTAAAAACCAGTCTTTTGCTTTTAGGGAATTTTTACTGGTTCCTAGTCCTTTCCAATATGCACGGGCAGTATATTGGCAAGCGAATGCGTTTCCCTGCGAACCCATCTTTTTTATCCAATACAGGGCTTGTTTTTCTTTGGTTGAAGAATTGCTGTAACAAAGTTGAGAAAAATAAAATTGGGCTTTTGTATTGCCAGTGGGAACAAGGCTATCAAGCACAGGGTTTCCCCTAAGATCATTTAACCAAAGAGAAAATAAGAGCAGAAAAAGATTAATCCGAGCCAAAGAAACGACCGAAAAAGCCTTTTTTGGGAGTGGATTGTTTTGAATCTGTATCCTTGCTTTTCCCAAATTTCCAGAGCTGTAGATTTTCATTAGTGGTAGCGTCCCCGATTAATGCATCATATTTACCCTTTAATTTCAACTCCTGTATGTAAATTGCTAAGCCCATTTTATCAAAAGTTGGTAATGGGGTAGGGTAGGAATTGATCAAACGACTAGATTTAAGAAGTAACATGATATCGATATCATAAGCATCCCCAAAATAGGTTGGCTTTCCAAGTATCAAAAGCATTCGGCCACCAACAATTTCTTTTGTTCCCCCTCTCTCTGTGGTAATGGTTCCTTTTCCTTCGAGTGGAATGAATTTGAATCCTCCATTTTTTGTCGCCTCTAAGATGATGGTTCCACGTCCCTGGAAGGTTGCATTAGATTCAGTGGTTGAAAATTGAATGGTTTGAGGGATTTCAGTACAAAAAAGAGCACTGCCAGAATTTAACCAGAATTTAGAGTCTGAGTGCCATGTGCCCATACCTTCACTCCCCATACGCCAGTATTTATCATTCACTATGGACTCAATCCTGCCTTGTGCTCCTGTAGCAATAAGTAGATTAGGAGATAGCGATTGATTCAGATCAATTTGAAAGGTTTCGAACGAATCTTTGAGGCTGAGGTCAACGGCATCGACTCTACCCGTTTTAAAAGTCAATTTAGGACTTTCAGCTGATAAAAAAAATGCCGCTGTGAATACAGCGGCAAATAAAATGGTTTTTGTTAAGAGCAAATCAGAATCGAGCGGTTAAACCGAGACCCGAACCGATATCAAACTTTTCAAATTCATACAACATTTCATGGGATCCAGATGAAGTACGCTTTGCATAATCAGTAAAAAGCATGAGATCGAAAGATTCGCTTATAGGATAATCAATATGTAAACCTACTGAATGCAAGGTATCTTTACGGTCAAAGTTAAAACCATTGTCATATTTTCTGTACGAGATGGAGTAAGATGGACGAATGGTGAAGTTATCCATTGAGTAAATAATTGAATAGCCAACAGTTAAATCAATGTGGTCAAGTTCATCAGATGTATGGGTGGCAACACTACCATCAACATCCGTGATAGTTCCATAATGGGAACCAAATGAAGCATCTAAAACACCGAGTGCGTTATCATTAAGTGCATAAGCTTTAGTTACTCCGATACTGGGATAAAATTCACTATATTCTTCGGTATCATCTTCGGTACTACGATCGTTAGCATACATAACTCCACCCCTAAATGCCCATCCGCTTTCATGCTGCATGAGAAATAACAAATAAGCAGTAGTGGTATTGAAATTTAGTGTGCTTAAGTCCTTAACGACATCATTATCGTTTTTGTATGTGAAGTCAGTCATCGCCCATGAACCGCCTATGAATGGGGTGAAAACGGAAGAATCCATGTCATATACGCCTAATTTTGCCCTGCCATGAAAACGGTTTTCCCAGACTGCATCTGCTTGTTGGTCTAAGATTCCAGGAGCACCCAACGGATTTTGTTTGTAGGAAATCTTTGAATCATAACCGAACTGAGCGGAGAAACCTGACTTTTTTAAAAGTAATGGACGTTGGGCGCCTGTATCAGACGCAGAAACATCAGATGCTCCACCGGAGCTAGCTTGTACTGCTTCCTTTGCAGGGGATGGTAAGTCTCGATCCGTCGCGTCAATACGACCAGCTGCACTCTGTCCGTAAGTGAATGTAGACGATGCTAAGAGAGCGACTGTAAATATTTTAAGTAGTTTCATTTTAAAAAGTAGTTTGAAGAAACAGTTATTAGTTTAGATTTTGAGCTCGAATTCTAATGTAAGGGGTACCGTTAGGTAATGTACTGGTTGAATTGATATGCCCATCAACTCCACCATCAAAATGAGTTGCCTTTTCTAAGTAAGAAGAGCTATCAATACCTAAATGTTTGACTTTGTGGAAATTGACAGCACCTGCGGCTGTTGGTGCGATTGTATTGTTGATGTTTAGGGAACCGAGTCGGCTTCTTAACATAACTTCTGATGTAGCAGGAAAATCAGTGTTGTGAATATGGATGGTTTTGGATTCCATATAAATATCATCCACTCTACCCGAGAATCCCAAACTATTGATGTTAATGACTTCATTGGCGTAGAGGTAAACATTATCCGGGTCTGAAGTAGTGCTGTTTGCAGTGCCGACAGATAAGCCAGCTCTAGTGATATTCAATGTTCCCAGAGAGCCAACAGCTAAATTACCCCCTGTTTTGATGTTGGTATCGACCAGATACATACTGTCAGAACCGGTATCTCCCGAGCCAATTCCTAAATTGGATCCAGTGTATTCAATATTTATGGGCGAATCTGCTGTACCGCTTATCATGACATCATCAGCCGCTCCTAAAACAAGAGCATGATCTTCGACATTGTTAGTGTTCGTAAGTTTGACATTGCCCGCAACATTCAAATCTTTCGCTGCACCGATAACTAAAACTTGCCGTCCTGAAACTGAACTAGCCTTTGTGGTTGAAAGGGTGGGGTTGACGCTGATTTCACTGTCGGCACCACTTTGCCCAAGAGTGATAGTGGAACCACCAGCAAGCATAACATTGTTCATAGGTACACTTAAAACAGTGGATCCGACATTCTCAGCTTCAAAAGTTCTTCCGTCAGTTAGGGTGTTTGATGTATCGTATGAACCGGTGAGTGCAGAAAGAAATTGCAGATAATCAGAACTGGAAGATAAAGTGGAGAGGGCAGCATCGCTGGAATAACCGCTGTAGTCAGTACCCAGTACGGTCGAAACTAGGTTTTCACCATTCGCACCAAATGCTCCGTAAGCGGAAAGTAATCTGGCAAATGCAAGAGTATAACCTGAAATTGAATTACCGGTTATAATGTTGCTGGGTAAAGTGTCGGTGGAGGTGATTGTACGGTCTGTCAGTAGAGTGGTCGCAATAGACAATGCAGTAGTAAATTGTGAATTCGAACTATCATATGAGGATCCATATCTTTGTAAAACAAGAGCCTTCGCATCTTTAATAAGCAAGCTTGCATCAGCAACTTTGTCATTGTGCTGCTCTTTTGCAGAACTGAGAACTTCGTCTAGGGAGAATTCCTGTCCTGCATTTGTTGGATCATCATAATGAGCGTTTAGGTATTCTCCGTAATTTATAGAATCTTCAATTGAATGCCCCTTCACAACAAGTCTACCATGTGTGGCAAAATCTCCGCCTGCGGCAGCGACATCATTGTAGGCCTTCGAAAGATCACCAAGATCTCCGCTCCCAGAAATCATATTCTTAATATCTTCAACACTGATTCCGTGTTTGTGCACTGCAATGTGCAAAACTCGCAATTTTGAATTCGCTTGTGCAGCTTTGGGAGCACCTTTTGCAGGTGCAGCTGCTGATCCAGTTGCAGAAGCAGAAGCCGCATCTTCTCCTTCTTGTGAAAATACAAAAAAGATAGGGATGAATAGAAGTGATGATAATATTGTGTTTAGTACTTTTCTCATTGTAGGTAAAGTTGCAGTTGAATTAACTGAAATTATAAAAAAATGTGTGAGTCACAAGCTTTTTCTTAAAAGATATTTAAATTTTCTAAAATTACTTTTTAATTAATTAATAATATTATGGTGCCGAGGGCGAGATTTGAACTCGCACATCTTTGCAGATACTAGATTCTGAGTCTAGCGCGTCTACCGATTCCGCCACCCCGGCATTAGATATATGTAATGTACATATTTTTAGTTGTAGGGCGATTACAAATTTATGAGAAAATAATTGGAATGGTTCGGCAGCGATTACCATTGGGTAATTTTTTTAGGTAGCAGTCCTGATCCGGTGAATCGTTATCTTCAAGAAGTTCTGAAGGTTCAAAGATGTGAGTAATTCTACGGGGAATGGTGGACAGAATTTGATTGAGAGGAATACTTTTTCTTTTACTTAAGATAATACTTTCAAGCGGATAATGCATTGATTTGTAACGCTCAATCAATTCATTTAATTTTTTCCCGTTTGCATTGGTCCTGTTGGAAAAACATAAGATGTCAGAAAAGTGTGCGACTCCATCCATCCATTCAACGATATCTTCATGATCCAATTCATCACAATTAACAAAAGAAATAACTCTGGCTAGTTCAAGTGAACTGTGGGTATTTAGAAGTTCCAAGCTGGCTTCAAATTGATCAGCAAGATTAAATTGGTTAGAAAGAAAAAGAAACCACTCTTCGGTTTCTTCATCGGTAGAACTCTCAAAAAAGAAATTTTCTTCTACCCATTTCCAATTTGAATGGGAACAAATTTGCTCTGAGTTTTGAGGGGGTAACAAGATTTGAAATTGGTCTGCTCCTTTGTCTTGTTCCGCATGTTTGGAAAGAATGGAAATCCCATCTGAATTCGGCGTACCGATAACCAAATAGAGAAGACCTTTCATTTGGATCTACAATTCGCTGAAGGTATCACATTGTGCCGCGTGCAACATTTGATGATCTATTAAGACCAAAGCAGTCATAGCCTCGACGATGGGAACCGCCCTTGGCAAAACGCAGGGATCATGTCTGCCTCGTCCCATTAATTCAGTTTCATTTCCTTCCTGATCTACTGTCTTTTGAATCTGTAAAACGGTGGCAGTTGGTTTGAAGGCGACCCGAAAAAAGAGTTCTTCCCCATTGGTAATTCCCCCTTGTACGCCTCCAGAGTTATTGGTTTGCGTTCGCACTGAACCGGCACGGTTTTCAAAAAGGTCATTATGCTCAGATCCTTTGAGCCAAGTACCTTTAAATCCACTCCCCACTTCAAAAGCCTTGGTTGCGGGCAGGGAAAGCATGGCTTTGGATAAATCGGCTTCGATACGGTCAAATACTGGGGCACCCAACCCAGTCGGAAGGTTTGAGGCCCTGCAAATTATGGAACCACCGACGGAATCTCCCGATTTTTTCATTTCCAGAACGCGATCCTCCATGGCTTTTGCAGTTTCAGGGTGAGGGCATCGGGTGGGGGATGCTTCGACTTCTTTCAAAGCAGGGGGATTTTTCAGGTCCGGGCATTGAATGTCATGAATTCGTTCAACATAAGTAGAAATCGAAACATTCATGGTCGTTAATAATTTTTGAGCAATTGCACCTGCAGCGACTCTGGCTATCGTTTCTCTGGCAGATGAACGGCCTCCTCCTTCGTGATTACGAATACCAAATTTGGACTGATAAGTGAAATCAGCATGAGATGGACGAAATTTTTCTTTCATTTCCTCGTAGGCTTGAGGGCGGGCATCTCGATTCCGAACCAGCATGGCTATCGGAGTACCTAGTGTTTTACCTTCAAATACCCCGGATAAAATTTCCACCTTGTCCTCCTCGTCCCGCGGAGTGGTGATTTTACTCTGACCAGGTCGTCGACGATCTAAAAAGGGTTGAATGTCGTCCTCGGTAAGAGGCAGACGAGGCGGGCAACCATCGATAACCACACCGATTCCTCCCCCATGACTTTCACCCCATGAAGAAATACGAAATAAAGTACCAAATGAATTTCCCATTTCACCTCATTATTTTAAATAAGTTCTCTGAAAGCAAAACAATTTGAAAAGTTTGATTTATAAGGGGTGAAGAATACCCTAGCTTGATCATTCATTTTGATTCCCGATTTCATTGTCTGTCTTTTTAAACCAAAAAAAGATGGGGATAAGAAATTATTTGCATGATCTAATTTTTTTGAGATACTAAGAAACTTAAGGTCGGGTCCCATGCGACGCGTCTCAAACGAACCCCGTCAGGTCCGGAAGGAAGCAGCGGTAGTTGTGAGAAGTGTGTGCTGTGGGGTGCCTGGCCTTTTTTTTTGCTTGGTTCAATGGAAGTTGCCCTTCTATGATCCTCATTTTTTTTGACTTTTTCTTGCCTGCAGATCAGGAAACAAACATTCTGACGAATGGTGACAAATTCCTCATACCAAGTAATTGCCCGTAGGTGGCGACCCACTCAATTCGCAGAGCTTGTCGGTCAGGATCATGTGATACGTACTTTAGGCAACGCTATTGAGATGGAGCGAATCGCTCACGCATATTTGTTTGTTGGTCCGAGAGGAACTGGGAAAACTACCTCTGCTCGACTCTTTGCCAAATCTCTCAACTGGGAGGATGGACCCTCCTTGGAAGTACCTGAGGATTCTGAAATTGGACAATCAATTATGGAGGGCCGTTGTCTTGATGTGATTGAAATTGATGGAGCCTCGAACAATTCGGTCGATCAAGTCCGGGACTTAAGGGATGAATGTCAATACGCACCCGCACAATGCAGGTATAAAATTTATGTCATCGATGAAGTTCATATGCTTAGTCAGGCAGCTTTTAATGCTTTGCTTAAGACTCTTGAGGAGCCACCGAAGCATGTAAAATTTGTTTTTGCTACCACGGAAGCAAATAAAGTATTACCAACGATCGTATCCCGATGCCAAAGGTTTGAATTTCGGTCTATACCGGTCGATCTGATTGTGGATAAACTATCTCAAATCTGTGATGTTGAGAAAATCAAAGTTGATCAAGAGGCATTGAATGCGATCGCAAGAATGGCACAGGGTGGTATGAGAGATGCACAAAGTATTCTAGACCAGATGATTTCTTTTTGTGGGAAGGAAATTAAGCAAGAGAATGTGTTAGAAGTCTACGGGCTTGTCGCCCGAGAGCGTATTGTGAAACTTGGAGATCATATTTTTGAAGGAAATTTTGAAGAAATTCTTAAAGAAGCCGATGCCTTTGCTGTAGAGGGTGTTGACTTCTACCGTGCCCTTTTGGATTTGGCGGATTATGTCAGGGAATATCTGGTGTCATCTATGAAAGACGGAAAGAATTCTTATCCAGAACAAGCAGTTCGTGTGCTTGATTCCTTGAAGGAAGGAGAAGATTTAGTTCGTTCTGGTTTATCGGAGAAAACAAACTTTGAAGTTACTCTGCTCCGAGCTGTTGAAGCTGGGAAATCCAGATCAATAGACAAAATCATCCGGCAGATCTCAGGGATTCTACCGGATGAGGCGAAAAAAAAAAGGGTCAGCACTGAGCCGGATTTAAAAACCGACAAGAAAGGGGGAGCGAACTTCCCGAAAGAAGATATTTCGGAATTAGTAGTCTCCAGTTCTTCTTATGATACACCTAGTCAAAATTTAAATGAGCTGGAAGTGAACGAAGTAAGCAATGGCCTGGCGGAAAATGTTGAGGATAAAAATGAGAACGAAGCCGAAGATGGTTCAAACAAGGTTCAAGAAAAGCTAAATACAGAAACTGGAAAGTCAGGAAAATCCAAACAAAAGCGCCAAGAAAAAGATCAGAAATTAATTGACCAAAGATCAGAATCACTTCCAGATGAAGTAAAACAAATACTTCAAGAAAAATTTCGTGCTGAATTTGTTTCTATTGAAAAAATTGACTCTGATCTTTTGATCTAAGGTTTTGTCTCAGGGAATGATCTTTTTTACTTCGTCGGACCTAATCCAGCCTTTTTTGCGGTCCTTAGAAGTATGGACTAAAAACCATTCCAATCCAGCCTGGCTTCTGTGACTTTGTATGCTTAGGTCATTTTTTAAATGGACCCACAAGCTTTCGCCGGGTTTAACATGAGCATTTGCAGAGCTGCCTGAACCAGCAAATCTACGGAGTTGGATCAGCTTCGAATGATTCTGATCGTTCGCTTTGGGTTCAATGGCAATCATTTCCCTTTTTAGTAGACTCTGGTTCCCGCTTGAGGTGTAAATCGCCCAAGTAGTGAAAGATAAGAGCACAAGCCAAATGGAGACGGGAATAAAGAATCTTTGCTTATTCCAACCAGCAAAATAAAAATAAGAAAAGGCCAAAGACCCTGTCCAAAAAATGACGGCTATCATGATAAACCAAAAATCTATCGACTCCGAATTTAAGTAGTTGCTGAAAACCCTTTGATTCGTTGGAACATTCGCAACTTCAAGCGCAAATGATAAGTTTTCCCTTATTTCACGATTGGATGGATCCAGAAGAAGGGCTTGCCTATAATTAACAATTGCTTGGCCGTATTTTCCCAACTTGAAGTAAAGGTTGGCAAGATTCCCATGTAAGTTGGGGGAGTGGGTCCCTGTCGCTACTTTTTCATAAAGAATAATTGCGTTTTCTAAATCGCCTGAAGCCTCGGCCCGAACCGCATCATAAAAGATTCTATCTTCAACCTTTGAGCACACTTCTTGTTGAATACCGAGAAGAAGAAAAGACATGAAGAATAGAATTAATTTTTTCATTTTATCCTTTTTAAAATAGAAAGTGCTTCTTTGTATTCTTCTTTTAAATTTGGTCTGCTTTCATCATTCCTAGCAAATTCAAAATCATCAAACTTTTGAAGGAGGGAATTAATCATTCCAATGAGTTGGGGGCTTTCATTTCTCTCCTCTAATATTTGAATTAGTTCTTCACTGGAAAGAGAAAAAGGATTGGGGTGATCGCTATAAAATCCAACCTTGAACTGAATCAAAGCCCGATAGGCACGGAAGAATCCACTGGCATCATTAAACCCATGGCATTTTTTTAGTTCTTTAAACATTCTGGATTCTTGTTGCTTCAGGCTCTCAATCCCATGGGTTCTCTTCTTGAATCCGAGAAAAATAAAAAGGCATAAAGCAGAGAATGGAATGGTTTGAACAACCCAAAAAAGAAAAGAGTGTGAAATGCTTGCTCTTAAGAAATCTTTTCTCCATGGACCGGGTTCACTTTCTGTCTGAAAAAGGGTACTTTGAGCTGCCTCAGATTGTCCCCCTTCGGTTTGTTCTTCGATTCGCTGAACGGGTTCATTCCACTTCTCTCCTGGGTCTACCCGGATGGTGTGTTCAAGATTAGGCAAAGTGATGTATTCTTCCTGTATTGGATCAAAAAAAGAAAAGTTTGGAGAAGGTAGTTTGAGCAGACCTGGTTTGAGAGGGGTAATGATATATTCAAAGCCTTGGGTTCCTGAGAATTTTGTTTGTTCATTTCCTGAAAAAAAGAATGCAGGCGGGCCGAACTTGAAATCATTATTTTGGGTAAGGGTAGGGGCAGGCATTGCAGAAAAATTTCCATTTCCGGAGATTGAAAAAGTTAATCGTACTGGATCTCCAAGAGAAACCGTCTCAGAATCAATCGAGGAAGAGGTTTTAAAGGTTCCAATTGCACCGGAAAAAGATGGAGGCCTTCCGTTCATTGGCAGGGGACGGATTTCAATTTCCCTCACTTTTGAACTTACCTTGATTGATTCCTCTCTTCCAAAACCAAAGAAAGGATCGTTGAAAAATGGGCTATTAAAAGGTGAAGTTTTTTGGTTATTAGTTCTTATTCGAACATTTGAATGGTAGGAAAGATCATGCTTCCCTGAGATTGCAGCGGTTAATCCAACGGTCCAGGAATATGAAGAATAACTTTTGTTGAATTTTATAATATTGCGCTTTTCATTGGGCTGGCCCAAAGCGGTTAAGGAAAAAGAATCTCCCACTTTGACCGGTGCATTCTCAATTCGTGTGAATGGCATCCGGTCCCATAGGAATAAACTAATTTCGGAAACCATGGTTTCTCCCTCAAATAAAAATTTTCGTGGCATTGAGTATTCAATGAATGCAGCTTGTTTTAGATCCTCATCTGCTTTTTGTTTTTGCTGTTTTCTCAATAAATCCTGTTGGCTTGGTCCAAGAACCTTTAGGTTAGCCGGAGGCACAGTATGGCTTTCCCCGTCAATCGTAAGCTGCCAAGAAGGAATTTTAAAAGATCCTTGTCTGCTTGCACGGGCAGAAAAGCTGAGTTCTAATTTTATGGAGGTAACTCCATTTACTAAACTCACTTTTCGAAAGGTTTGGGGGTTGTTTGAAATATTTAAGCCTGGAACTTTTGGAATCGAACCTTTGGGAGGGTTCTGGGAGCCTTCAATAACAACCTTGTAAACGGTAGAATTACTCAAGGTAATCGCAGCGGGTTCAAAAGAAGATTCAATTTTGATCTGACTAGTTTGTCCAAGTGTAATAGATTGAACGCCAAGAAAAAGGGTTGAGAGTATTATTTTAGTGGAGAAGGAACTCGTTTGATTTTTGACAAATCTTTTCACTTAATAATCCCTTCCGTTGTTTAACACCCTAACAGGGTTGGCTTGTTGATCAAGAGGCTTACTTTTGGATTCCATTTCTTGGAGTAAACGTTCATACAAGGCATTTACTTCTTGGCTAGAATCATCTTGTGCAGAACTCTCCTCTTCTGGATTTTCTTCTGGTTGCCGGTCTTGTGGGCTGGTCTGTTGATTTTCCTGGTTTTGCTCTTGATTTTCTGAGTCGTCTTGAATTCCAAAATTAAGATTTCCAGAGGATGTTTCAAAATTCACCCAAGTTAAGTATGCTTTTTTTTCATCCAAAGGAAAAGTAATGTTGGCATCAGGGTTTTCGGGAGCTATGCAGACTGAATGTTGCCCAGGGGGGACGGCTTGGTTGAACTTTCCATCTTGGTCAGGAGAAAAAGTGGACTCATTTTCATCGAGGGCAAAATTTCCATTTGTATCGATAAAGATTTTAGCCCCGCTAAAGGCATTTTCCTCTTTTTCTCGTTGTCCATTTCCATTTTCATCGGACCAAATTTCACCGGAAATTAGGGGTGCTGCCCGATACGGAATCGCCAAGTTTGTCGTACCTGGTTTTCTAATTGAGATTTGATGGTTTAGCACAGAATCTGATTTAAGCGGAGGTGGAGGAGGGGGGAAGAAAGGGACCAGTATTTTACTATCAGTCTGGTTGCCTTCATTTATTTTGGACCCAATTTCAATAAGGGTTGGATAGGTTCCCGAAATCCATTCAAAAGCAAACTCTCCCCTTTCTGTTGTGGAAATTTTTGGTTCCAGAGTAGCATTCAATTCGCCATTATTATCCTTATCCCAAAAAATTATTCCCTTCAATCTGGGCTCAATCTTTTGAACTTTGCCGTCCCCATTCACATCCCTCCAGATTATACCGCTGATAACGGTCACGAGGGATTGAATTCTTTCTTGAATTTGTTTTTTGAGAGATTCAAGGTTTGCGGCAGCTTTTTGATTCCCGTTTAGCTGAAAAGCCGAGTCATAATATGCCAATGCCTTGTTCCAAGTTTTTCTTGCTTCGCTTACATTTTGGCCATCAAGCCAGGCATTTGTCTTTTTGTAAAAAATATTACCCAAAGCATTGAGAGCAATGGATTGGAGCTCTGGGTCATCCACCGAGGAATCCAATGCGTTTTCCAAAAAGGCTGTAGCTTGTTCGAATGAGTTTGCTTCCATGTGAGCAAGTCCAGCATTTAAAAACAATTTGGGCTCAACAGGTTGCCCCTCTTTTTGAGACGCATTAATTTCAAGAGAATAGAAGTTTGCGGCATCCGAAGGATTTCCTTCTGCAAGTGCCATCTCTGCTCTTTTGACATTATCTTGCTTGAAGCAACCCAGAAAGAACAAAGGAAGAGCCAAAGCAAATGTTTTCAGGATGATTTTCTTTTCTGAAGGAGTTAGCATTTCAAGAAATATTAGTAGCAGAGCAAAAATAACGAAGGGCTGAAACCTTTCGATTGGAAGATCAGTAGAAAGTTGAGCCCTTCTCCTTTGTTGCCCTTCTTTTTGAAGAATTTCAAAGGTCTTCGCTAATCCCTCTCCAGTAGGTCCAAGGCTGAAATACCTTCCACCGGTTACCTCTGCAATGTTTACCAATGACTTTTCATCTAATTTAGTAAGCACCGTGGTTCCATCTCGATCTTTCAAGAAATTTCGTGCAGGCTGACCAACTGGGTCCGTAGAAATAAAGGAACCACTAGGCGAGCCAATGCCAATAGTGTAGATCTTGATTCCTTCCGCTTGTGCAGCTTTAGCTCTCTTGAGTCCCTCGCCTTCCAAATCCTCTCCGTCGGAGAGAAGGATCAAAAAGCGGTCGCTATCGTCTTGGGCAAAAGAGCGGGATGCTTCGTCAATGGGCTGAGCAAGATTGGTTCCGGGAGTTTTGATAATTCCCACCTGAAGATCTTCCAAGGTTTTGATGAAAGCCTGGTGATCTAATGTGAGCGGGCATTGTAAAAAGGCAGATCCAGAGAAAGCAATAAGACCCAAACGATCACTCTTAACTTTTTCCAGTAAATTTACTACTCCTAATTTTACCCGTTCAAGTCTGTTTGGCTTAACATCCCGTGCGAGCATGCTTTTAGATACATCCACCGCAACGAGGACATCAATTCCGCGGGGATTGGAAGTTCTCTGCTCCACTCCCCATTGAGGACGAGCTATCCCTAAGAGCATTAGGGTAAGAGCGATAAAAACCATTAGAAACCGTAAGTTTCTTTGGGTTTTGGAATAAGTTGGAACCAACTTTTTGAAAAGTTTTCTTGAAATAAATCGATCCATTTTCTTCGTCTTCGCTTGTTCAGAAAATCTAAAGAGTAGAAGCACCAAAAAAAGAATTCCTAGACCTATGAAAATTACATTGAGTTCGGCAAACATAACTAGGGGATTTTCATAAGTAGGGTACGAGATAGTCCAATTTCAAGCAAAAGTGTGAAAACTGCAAAACCAAGGGACCATTGGAAAAGATCTTTGAATAAGGTGTTTACTTTTAATTCGATTTCAGTTTTTTCAAGCCTATCAATTTCGTCATAGATAGAGGAAAGAGCTTTTTTATCTTTGGCCTCAAAAAAGAGGGCATCTGTTTTAAAAGAAATTTTCTTGAGAATATCTTTGTCTACAGGATAGTCTGCAACCTGAACCACTGGCTTTCCGTTTGTGTAACGCATCAGATCCCGAGTAGAAGGATCAAACAGGTAGGTTCTAGTTCTGCTATTAGTTCCAATGGCGATCGTATAAATCTTTACTCCATCCTTGGAGGCACCATCTGCATATATCAGGGGGCTGTTTGGAGGAGGTGGTTCATCTTTTCCATCGGTCAATAAGATGAGGATTTTTGATTTCGATTCCAAGGGTCTAAGCCGGTTAATTCCCTCGGCTAGTGCGGCACCGATATTCGTCCCCGTTTGGTGGGTTAATCCAACCCGAAGCCTTGCCAAATTTTTTTGTAAGTGCTCTTTATCCATGGTCAATGCACTTACTAGGTATGGATTCACGGAGAAGGCAATTAAACCAATTCGATCGTATTTTCGTTTTTCAATAAAGTTTTGAATGACATCTTTTACTACATCCAATCGGGTGACCTCACCTTGTTGGTCGTCACTCATATCTAAGGCAAGCATCGACGCAGATAGATCAATCGCTAAAACAATGTCAACACCACTGGATTGAATGAATTCAGTGCTTTGATCGAGTTGCGGTCTCGCTATGGTAATGATCAGTGAAATAATGGTCAGGAATCGGAGAAGAGAGGGGATCCAAAGATATCTGCCTTTGCCGGTGAGGCGTATGTTTAAGATGTTTTGAAGACTTGAGAATCGGATACTTGGAGATTTGTTCGATTTTAAACTTTGGAACCACAAAAGGATTGGAATGAGTAACAAAAGCAACAGCCAATAAGGTTCAGCAAATTGAAGTTTTTCTACATCCGAAAAATTCATTTATTGCCAATCTTTAATTTGCTTGGTTCTTCTCCATTTATCTTTTCTTCAACAAGTCTAGCATGAGTATCTTTGACAAAATGAAGTGCTAGTTCAAGCAGTTGATCTGTAGTTCTTTCTGAAACTAATTCACGAGAATACTTTATGATATCTCCCTGAACTACAAAATCCCTCAGGGTATTCTCGTAGCGATTTTTGAAGAATGAATGAGATACGATTTCTCTCATGAACTCTTCTCCGGTCAATTCCAAGGCGGGAAAGTTGAATAGTCTTTCCACATAAAGTCTGAGAATTTCAGAAAGCTTGAAAACAAAAGGCTTGGGTTCGATTTGTTTCTGATTTTGCAATTCAGTAATTGCCTTGATTGCATCTTCGAAAGGATCGCTCGGAGGGGTTGTTTCTATCTTTTCCGAATTTAGCTTTTTCTTTTTTAAAATGCGCCAGATTAAGAGACCCAAGAGTATGCAAAAGAACAGGATGAGGACGCTGTAAAGATTTTCCTCGAAGATTTGAAGGAATGTTTTGTAAACAGGCAGGGGCGAATCTGTCTGGAGGTTGGAATCCAGAAGATAGGAAACTTTTTCTGAGTTTAGTAGGTAAGGATTCATTATCGGTTCCTCCTACTTTTCCTCATTTGGAAGAACTCCTTTAGAACTTTTACGAAATCTGAATCAGTTGAAAAAGAAAAGAAGTCTATACCTCTTCTTTTGAGCCTTTGAACAAATCGATCTTGGAATTCCTTTCTCTGTTTTGAATACTCTTCACTGAAGTATGCATTGGCGGAATCAATAATAACCCTTTCTCCAGATTCAGCATCCTCAATTTGAACAAGACCAAGATTTGGAAAATTTTCTTCACAAAAATCAAAGACTTGGCCACAAACGAGGTCATGCTTTTTGCGGGTCGAAGAAATTTCCTTGAAAAATAAATCCTCGGCAGAGTGGTTATTCTTTTTATCCTCAGGTATGATAAAGTCTGACAGAAGAAAAATAACTGCTCTTCTTCTTAAAACATTATTTACAAATCGTAAGCCGTCATTGAGGTCGGTACCAGATTCTTTATTTCGGTGAAATAAAATCTCGCGAAGAATTCTAAGTATGTGTTTTTGGCCCTTTGCAGGAGGCAAATATATCTCAACTTGGTTTGAAAATAGAAGCAGACCAACCTTATCGCCATTTCGGTTCGCTGAGAAGGCAAGCAAAGAACCTAATTCAGCTATTCTTTCTCGCTTGCTACGATCTTTCGAACCAAATGAACCACTTTCACTTACATCGATAGCAAGCAAAATGGTTAGTTCTCGCTCTTCACGAAATTGTTTTACAAATGGAATGCCCATCTTTGCGGTTACATTCCAGTCAATCGATCTTACCTCATCTCCAGGTTGATACTCTCGGACTTCCTCAAAATCGATACCCTGTCCCTTAAACGCACTATGATAGGATCCTGCAAGAGCTTCCGAAACCAATCGGTTTGAACGGATCTCGATTTGCCTTACCTGTTTAAGTATGTTTCGGGTGAAATCTTGTTCCGGTTCATCCATTTAAAAAAGCAAACGGTAAGATGGAATGTTCAATCATGGAACCGGAACGGTTTCAAAAATTGTTTTAATAATATCGTCGCTTGATATGTCTTCGGCTTCTGCCTCATAACTGACAATGATTCGGTGCCGCAAGACATCAAAACCAATGCTTTTAATGTCTTGTGGTGTAACAAAACTTCTACCTTGCATAAAGGCAGATGCTTTGGAAGCAAGGGCTAGGCTAATCGTTGCTCGCGGTGAGGCACCAAAGCGTATGAAAGCACTCAATTCGGAGGCCCCGAATTTCTCTGGATTTCGAGTAGCAAGCACAACATCAACGATGTATCCTTTCAACTTTTCATCCAAGTAAATCTGATCCACGAGCTTCCTAGATTTGAATATAGTTTCCGCATCTACTACAGGACTCACATCGTGCCGAACGGAAACATTGGCATTCGAATCAAGGATTTTTAACTCTTCTTCTCTATTGGGATAATTTACGAGCAGTTTTAACATGAAGCGGTCCATCTGAGCTTCGGGTAGTGGATAAGTACCTTCTTGATCGATTGGGTTTTCGGTAGCAAGCACAAGGAAAGGTTGAGGTAAGGGATAAGTTTCGTCTCCAATGGTAACTTGTCTCTCTTGCATGCCTTCTAAAAGAGCACTCTGAACCTTAGCGGGTGCTCGGTTAATCTCATCAGCAAGCAAAAGGTTTGTGAAAATAGGACCTTTCTTGGTAGTGAATTCTCCTTTGTTTGGGCTATATATAAGAGTACCTATGACATCCGCAGGCAGTAGATCTGGAGTAAACTGAATCCTTTTGAATTCGGCTCTCAGGCATTGCGAGAGAGTTTTAACTGCTAAAGTTTTTGCCAAACCCGGGACTCCTTCCAACAAGACATGGCCGTTGGCAAGTAAGCCAACGATTAATCGATCGACCAAATATTTTTGCCCAATAATAACTTTACCTATTTCCTGGCGTAACAAATTTACCCAAGAGGCTTCGTTCCTTATTCTTTCCTGATCTTCTGGAGCAGGCGGTTGTGTTAGTTTTTCAGTTTCGCTCATCTGTAATTTTGAAATTTAAAAAGAATAGCGTAAACAAGGTTGAGATTTGTCCAAGTTTAAAGCGATTGAAGGAAATTGTTTTTTTGGCTTGCCGATATTTCTTGACTGGAGATTCTTAACGATCATTTGATCAATCCTATTAATTACCAAAGCCAATGATTAATTTAAGCAAAGAATCAAAAATCACTTTTATGTTATTGTTGGTGATTCCTTTTGTTTGGATAATTCTCAATCACCTTGGTTATTTAGACTATTTAAACACTAAAACACTTGACTGGCGTATGCAGTTTAGAGGGGAAATCCCTCAGGAGTTGGAGCAAAGAATAAAAAACCAAATCCTCGTTGAGGACAATAAAAGTATCCCCAGAATACCTAAATTGACCTATGTAAATTTCGATGCTTCCACCTTGGCAATGGACGGGGTTGGCGAGAGACCTTGGGATCGTGCTTTTTTTCGGGATACTGCCTTAGCTTTATTGGAAAGAGGCAATGCTCGAGTACTAAGCTTTGACTTTGGTTTTACGCCTAAAAGTATGTCCAGTATGGTTCCGAAAGAAAATTCCTTTCGGAGTGATTTTGCTATGGGTGAATTGATAGAGAAATACCCTTCTCAAGTTGTATTAGGCTGTTTATATTCTGGCGTGCCTACTCCGTTCGTGAAGCCAGCAGGTGCGAGTGCATTTCCTCCTTTATTTCATGATGGTTTTTCTCTTGAAGCCTCGATTGATTCGAAAAAGTTTCATTACCCTGAGTCACCGACATATCCATTGCTTAGCTATGGTGATGGTAAATACTTAGGGCGAATGGGATCTTTTACGGTTCCGCCTTTCCGTGCTGTTGATGAAATTCCGCGTTGGGTCCCACTTTGGTTTCCATCAATGGGTAAGGCCCATGCCTATAATTTGCTCGGGGGAAAACAGAGTAAACTTGAATTTGAGTTACCTGTTGAAAATGTCGGTCAAATTAAAAAATTAACCTCTAGTTTACAAAAAATTACTTCCACCAAGGGCTCGTTACAAAAAAAACTCACGGCGACTGCTTTAGCGCTTTCGAAAAACAGCGACGAAAAAGCGGAGTTTGAAAAAACATTAAAAGAACACTTAAGGGATACGGAAAAAATCAAAGAATTAACGAGCACAATTTCGAACTTACAAAATGCACTTAAGGGGAATCCCGCTTTATCAGGAGTTTTGGAACCTCAAATTTTCAAGAATGTGAGTGAACGTGATGCTATTTTAGTCCCTTTTTTGGACTTGGATTCCAATACCGGACCTAAGAAAAGAAACCGAGAAGAGTTAAGTGAAAAGCTTAATGATCTTGAAAAAGCAATTGCAAATTTCACGGCTACTTTGAATGCAAATCCCGCCTTAGAAGCCGTGATCAAGGTTCAATTAGACGCTCGAATTCAGGAGAAGGAAAAGATAAAATCAGAATTAGGAAAATTGGAGGAGTCCATAGATTTTAAACTATCTCCCGCAGATATTAAAAAAGCTTCGGATAACCTTTCGAAACTAATAAGTTCTGCTCAAAACAGTTTAAAAAAAATAACTACAGAGGAAGCAGAGTTTGCACAAAGCCTTTCGGGAATTCGTAAAGAAATGGAACTCATTTCGAATGAAGAAGCCCAATTTAATTTGGATTTGATTCGATTACAAGGGAAGGGGAATACTGAGATTATTGAAACCAACAACACCCTCCGCTTGATTTACGAGAGGAAGCAGGGGGATCTGACAAAGGGAACATTGGTTGACAGTCTTCCAAACGAAGTACCTCTGAATCGGGACAGAAATATGTATACCTTGGGCGTGGAGAGCTTGTTAGCCTATTACGGCTTGGATTCTTCAGCAGTAGAAATTCTCGATGATGGAAAACATTTCGTAATGAAAGCCAAAGACGGATCTACGCTGGTCGATTGCGAACTAACAGAAAAACAATTTCTTGAAGTTAATTGGTTTTCGAAGTGGACGGAAGAAATCGTTGAGAAAAAACTGATGATGGAAGCAAAAAGGGCTTATGGAGACGAAGATTATGAGAAATATCTTGAATTGATTCCATCTATATTAACGACTTTCCTTAATCGGGTTGATAATTTGGAAGTCAATGATGAGTCTGATTTGTTGGAAGAAATGAGGAATCTTGGTCTGGATGAAAAATTAATCATTCATGCTGAAAATTTAATCATACAAGCTGAAAAAATGCTGGATAACGACAACCTCGAAGAGGCTTCAATCCTTGATCAAATTACACAAATCGTGGAAGGCATCGCCCACTATTTCACCCAAAAAAATCTTGATAAAGAACTGTTGAATAACGATAACTTCGATGATATTCCAAGTTTTGATCAACTGACACAAATCGTGGAAGGTATCGCCTACTATTTTATTCCCCCAAGTCTTGAATCTTCATTTAATCCGATGTGCGGCATGCGTGATGTTTTGCAAAATGCGAAATTTCAAGACCAAGTTAGTTCGACCATCCAATTATTAGAGGAAAAGATCCAGTTTTTAGAGGGTTCTGGTGCCATGGGGAAAATTGAAAAAGCATTATTGGAACAACCAGAAAATGAAACCTTGCTTGCTAAGAAAATGGAAGTAGAGGCTGCCATTGCAACCAACAAAATTAATTTGACTGAACAAAAAGAAGAACTCTCAAGAATAAATGAGTTCTTTGCATGTTTCGAAAATGCAATTGTCTTGCTCGGACCCGAAGAAAAAACATTTCAAGACTTGGCTCCTACACCATTTGATAGTGCTTCAGTTCCCAAAGTTAGTGTTCATGGGAATCTAATCAAAATGCTAACAAATGATCTCTTTATTTCTAGATATCCAAAAGGTTTCGATCACGCTGCCACCTTGGTCATCTGCTTAATTATGGCCATACTTGCAGTTTATCAAGGAAATCGAGCAAGTTTGGTTCAATCCCTAGGCATCCTTTTCTTGATCGGTTATGTTTACTTTGGCTTTGTGGCATTTGAAAAAACACAAGCGGTTTGGCCAATCGCGGCACCTGCATGTGCTGGATTGAGTACATCTTTCATCGGACTTGCAGCGATGGTGGTGATTGAACAAAAAGCAAAAGGTCGCCTGAAAGGAATGTTTGGGAGCTATGTTTCTTCTGATCTTGTTGAACAAATGGTGGAATCGGGAGAAGAACCATCTCTAGGAGGCGAAGAGACTTCTATCACTGCATTTTTTAGTGATGTGCAAGCATTTTCAAGCTTTTCGGAATTGCTTTCGCCAACCGGCCTGGTCGATTTAATGAATGAGTACCTAACCGCGATGACAGATATTCTTACCGAGGAACGGGGAACCCTCGACAAGTATATTGGTGACGCGATCGTGGCGATGTATGGTGCTCCTGTTCCAATGGAAGATCATGCCTACCAATCGGTAAGAACAGCCTTACTTATGCAGCAAAAGCAATTAGAATTGCGGGATAAATGGTCTACGGAGGCTGAAAAATGGGGTAAATGCCATGATCTCGTTTGCAAGATGCAAACTCGAATTGGTTGTAATACCGGTACCGCAACCGTTGGTAATATGGGTGCTCTCGATCGCTTTAATTACACCATGATGGGAGACATGGTAAACTTGGCTGCCCGTTGCGAGAGTGGAGCCAAGGCGTATGGTGCTTACATCATGATTACCGAAGAAACCAAGCTTGCATCCGTACAGACCAAGGACGATATAGCCTTTCGCTACCTAGACAGGATTGTAGTCAAAGGTCGTTCCCAACCAGTAGCGATGTATGAGCCTACCGGTTTCATGGACGAGCTTTCTCAGGAAACTCAAGATTGCCTCGATTGTTTTAGCCAAGGAATAGAAAAGTATTTGGCTCAAGACTGGGATACTGCACTCCAAATGTTTGAAAAGGCCAAAGGAATGGAGCCAAATAAACCTGGTATTACCCCTGGGGTTAAAGATAACCCTTCAATGATTCTGATTGATCGTTGCCAAGTAATGAAAGAAAACCCGCCAGGTGACGACTGGGATGGGGTTTATGTCATGACTACAAAATAATTGAAGTCGTCGTGCTGAAATTATAACGAACTACTTCAAGTAATAATCCGGTTCGCTGTTCACTTTCCATTTAATGTTACATCCCAAACTTGGCTTCTGAACTTTTGGTGGTTGCTCGCCATCAACGAGTAGTCTCATGGCTTCAATCAAGTCTTCCCCATCTACTTTGATCGAGTTCCCAGGCCGGGATGAGTCATATTGTCCTCGATAAAAGAGTTCTTTTTCCTGATTGAAGAGAAAGAAATCCGGGGTGCAAGAAGCTTGATACAATTTGGCTACCGATTGATCGCTGTCGTGGAGGTAGGGAAAAGAAAAGCCTTTTTTCAGGCCCAAGTCCTTCATTTTATCTGGTGCATCAGCTGGGTAATTCGCTTGGTCATTCGAGCAGACTCCAAGCACGCAAAACCCCTGAGAATGCCATTCGTTTAATTTGCTCCCGAGATGATCCAGTAAATGAATAACATAGGGACAATGATTACAAATAAAACAAATGAGGTAGCCTTCTGAAGCTGAAATTTTTGAAAAATCGAAAGTTTGACCGGAAATTGCATCGGTTAAAATGAAATCTGGTGCATTACTGCCGAGTGGCAGCATAGTGGAGGATGTGGCGACCATAAGAATTTTTGGTATTTTTACTTGGGTTAATTAGAGGAAGCTAATCTCTTATTATATTTTGAAAAATAAGCAGCTAAAATTTCTCGAGCAACGGGAGTAGCAGTAAGACCACCTTGGATTTGGTCTTGGGGGATAACTCCTTCCACAAGGACTGCAATCGCAACTCTTGGTTTCTCAACGGGAGCAAAACCAATGAACCATGCTAGATTTAACTCCATGTTTCGATTTCTCCATTGTCCGGTTCCTGTTTTACCGGCGATGGATATACCTTCAATCTGGCATCTTCTTGCGGTGCCTCTAATTGTGGCAAGGTGCATGCCTTCTATAATCGCTCCATAACTTGTTGCGTTTACTTCAAGGGGAGGGAGTACTTTAGGCTTTATGCTATTTTGTTTGATTATAGATGGTTTGAAGTGGGATACTTTTTTTCCGATTTTGGCTGCGAAGCAAGCCATCTGAAGCGGGCTTTGTCTGAGCCCACCTTGGCCAATAGAAATGTTAAAGGTATCTTCCAAGGTCCACTTGACCCCTAGGGTCTTTTTTTTCCAAAGTGGATCGGGTACGATTGGTGAATCCCTAAGAGTCGGAAGTTCCAAGCTTGGATTTTCGCTAAACCCTAAATTTTTTGCCTCCTCGATTAATTTTTCATGTCCAATTTTTTCGGCACATCTGAAAAAATAAACATTACAACTTTGTGAAATTGCATCTTTTAAATTCAATTCACCGTGTTTTCCTGGGAAAACATGACACTCCATTCCCCTGTAAATCCCTTCACAAAGTAGTTTTTCTTCTGGATTCAGAAAATGATTCCTCGCTCCGGCAAGTGCAGTCACGAGTTTAAAAGGTGAAGCAGGTGCATAACCAGGGTGATAAGCTCTTGGAAGCCATGCCTCTTTTCTTTGAATCTTATCGTACGCAGATTGAGAGATGAAGGGGGTAAGGTTTTGTAGGTTGTATGTGGGCATACTTGCCAGAACCAAAACTTCTTGCGTTTCTAAGTCTAATAAAACAGCAGCCGCTGGAGGAAGCATTGGAGGAGCCAAAGCAAACTCTTCCTTTTCATCATTAGGTTTGGAAAGTACGCCTTCGGCATAAAGGCGTCGAAGCAGTCGGTTTGCATCGTTTTGAGTACCTTTAAATCCAGCAACCGTTGAAGCTTGCTTTCCGCTTAGTGGAAAGGGAGCATCGACAAAGGCAGAAATTAAGAGCTCGGCCCGAACTTCAGTTTCATGATTTCCTTGCAGTGCCTTCTTGGTTCTTCGTTCGATTGTCTTTTGCCAGTCTTCGTCTGGTAACACTCGGTTACTAGCAACCTTTTGAACCATTTTATAAAGTGATTTTTCTGCAATATTTTGTAAGTCTTGATCCAGACTAAGTTGAACTGATTTGCCCTTTTGCGACGCTTTCTTCTCCATTCTCTCGAAGCGATAACCCATCGGGTTTACACGCCAGATATCACTTCCATCTTCACCCCGAAGGGTTTCATCGAATTTTTTTTCAACTCCCGCTTTTCCCGTCCTTCCTTTAACTTCAAAAGTGGCAAGGTCTGAGCCTGATAAATTGGAATCTTTTGCTTGGTATCCACTACCAACATAACCAAGTACATGGGCCGCGAGAGATTTTTGAGGATAATGACGAACTGATTTAGCTTGTACTTGTAATGGAGAATCAGTCGGAATGTTTTCTACTAAGGCAGCATATTCCGAGGGGAACAGATCGGTAGCAAGTTCAAGCGGCATTACCAGCCTCCGATTCCAATGCTTTCGAATTTCTTCCATGGAAATATTTTTTTCCCTTTTTGTCATTCGGTTAACGGTATGGAGATACTTTTCAACCACTGACAATCGTGCTTCCCAATCCAGCGAAAAGCCACTTGTTGAAAATTCATAAGTAGAGGATTCCTTATCAATTTGTGAAAATAATGAGGCAAAAAGATTTTGGTTTGTGGATTTTTCCTCGCCTAAGTTGCTGGGAAAACCATTCTTTCCAAGATCGAAATCCAAACTGAATAATCCAGCCGCATTTACCCTGATTCCTTGTTCTGCGTTTAGTACCCTAAACTGTTCAATTTGAGAGAAAGAAGGTGGGATTTCACAGCTCCAAGTTCCTTTGTTATCAATATCAACATCGATTCTTTGATTTCCCAGAAAAACTTTGATTCTATCGAAAGAACCTTGAGCAGACAGAGATTCTCCAGAGATCCTGATTTTTCTATGCCTAATGAATTCTTCTTCATAACACCGAATGATTAGCTGACCCAATGACAGATTCTCTTTCTTGTTTAGTATTTCTCTCAATTCATAAGCCATTCGTCTCAGATCTACTTTCCTTTGCCAAATTTCCTGCTTCAATTGCTCAACATGTAGAACTGCAGCAAAATTTGCTCGATTGCCAATCAGCAAGTTTCCATTTCTATCAAGCACATCACCTCTTGCTCCTGGGTTTATTATTCTTCTTTGACCCTGTTTCCTTTCTTTTATTTGGTACTCATCGGCTTGAAATACCTGCCTGAAGATCAAAAAGATGCAAATGGTTGAAAAGAGTACCGCATAAATCATCTTAAATAAGAGGAGTCGTCGTCCCTCTGGATGATGCTTTTCGATAATTTTTGTCATTTTACTTTATCTTTTTCGAATGTGGAATCGAAGATCAAAAGAGATTGTGAATTTAGTTTGCTGAACCAAGGGCAAAGCACAAAGAACAGCAAACTTGAAATGCTTACATCAACCATAAAACGAGAAGCATCCCAAGAACCCAATTTGAAATGGGAAATATATAAAAGTAAAAATAAACCGCAAGAGATCAAAAAATTTATTATTAACTGAATTATGTAAGGTCTGGATGTGTTGTCGTAGGTTTTCGATTGCAGTGTGAGTTTTAAAACAAGAGAACAAAACAAGAGACTAAAAACATGAAAGCCAAGGGGCGTGTTGTAGATGTGATCTAATGAAATTCCTGTTAAAATAATAACAATTTTGCACCTTGTAGGATCCAAGTGTATCGACGCAGGAAATAAGAAAAGGGCAGGTAGATACAAAAAAATCCCAAAAGAACTTACACTGTGGTTAATCAAACCATTGAGATGTAAAATAATTTGGTTAAGAATTAAGAGGATGGTTGCATGAAGGTTTTGCTTCACAATTTAATTTTGTGGGACCAGCACCGTTACCTCTTGTAAACTACATAATTCTTTACTCATTTCGACCTGGCCCATTTGAAAAAGACCATCCTCTCCGCCTTCTAATTCAACAACTTTTCCAAGCAATATACCTTTGGGAAAGGTTCCACCCAATGGAGAAGTAATTAGTGGAAGAGGTTTTGTTTTTGAAGCAGAAAGATCTTGTGGCACATCGTACACAATTCCACTTGGGATACCTCCAAAAGAAATGCCATTTCCTTGAAAGGTAACTGGCCTTTCATCTCCTGCAAAATGAGCCACGATTCGGAAGCTTGTATTGGTAATTAATTCTATCTCACTGCTCCTTGCCCCAACGGAATGAATTCTACCGACAACTCCATCTTTAAAAATAACCCCCAACCCTTTTTCAAGGCTGGAACTTTTACCCTTCCTTAAATAGATACTCTGCCACCAACTCGGTAAAGAGCGCCGAGTTATTCTTGTAATTACAGGTTGGTATGCTACCGGCTGATCTAAATCTAATTCTTCCTCTAGGTTTTGAATGCTAAGTTGGAGGCGACGGAGGCGGTCTGCCTCTTTTGAAAGAGATTCAATGTTTTTTAATTGAAGTGATTGGTTATGCCCAATCCGTTGTATTTGTTTTCCTTTTTCAATTAAAGTTTTTTTGGAGTCGCTAAGGTGACCCCAATAATTAGAGAGGTCATCAAGTCGGGAGGAAACATCCCATAAAGGAGCGTGGAACTCTGAGAATCCTGACTTTACCGCAATCTTCCAAGATGAGGGAACGCCCCACCAAAGCAGGCAAAACAAAGCGAGGTAAAAAAAAGGTCTAGATTTTGATTTTTCTCTCAGATTTCCCAAGCTTTTGATCTTACTGAGTAACCAGCCGATCTACTTGTTCACGACTCAGCGTTCCGAGCAAATTAAGAAATTTACCCGTTCCATTAGCGACACAACAGAGTGGATCATCCGCCTGAATGACTGTGAGCCCAGTGGCATCACTGATGACTTGATCTAAGCCCCTTATCAAAGCACCCCCGCCAGCCAGAACAATGCCACGATCAATGAGGTCAGCTGAGTGCTCCGGTTGACATCGATCTAAAGCATTTTTGACAAGATCCACGATTTGGCTCACGACTTCTTTTAAAGCCTCTTCCCTTATTTCTTGAGAAGTAATATGTTTAGTTACAGGCAATCCTGCAGTAGCGTCTCTGCCACGCACATCCATGGAAATTTCACCCGTATCGAGCGGGGCAGCCGAGCCCACGGTAAATTTTATCTCTTCTGCGGTACGCTCCCCGATCAATAGCTTATACTCCCTTTTCATATAAGCCACGATAGCCTCATCCAGTTCATCTCCACCGACTCGTATACTCCTTTGATAGGAAACACCCGAAATAGAAATGATAGCGACTTCGGTCGTACCCCCACCGATATCTACAATCATATTTGCATACTCTTCATCAATCGGTAGCCCAGCACCAATGGAAGCAGCCATAGGTTCACCCAAAAGTAGAACCTCTCTGGCACCAGCTCTAATAGCAGAGTCTTTAACCGCCCTTTTTTCAACAGCGGTAATTCCTGAGGGGACGGCAATTACCACACGGGGTGGTACGAGTTTTCTCTTATCCACTCTTTCAATGAAGTATCTAAGCATTGCTTCCGAGATTTCAAAATCAGCAATCACTCCATCTTTCATTGGACGCAGAGCTTCGATCGTACCGGGAGTTCTTCCAAGCATTCTTTTGGCATCGGCTCCAACCGCACAAACTTTCTTGCTGGTCTTGTACCTAGCCACCACGCTAGGTTCACGCAGGACAATTCCACGGTCGCGAACGAAAACCAAGGTGTTGGCAGTGCCTAAGTCGATTCCAATGTCATTGGAGAGAAAGCCGAAGAAATTTCCTATCATAGAATTATTACAGTAAGAATGTTTTCTCTCTGTTTTCTGTCCGAAGTCAAAGCCAAACAACTAACATTTGATAATTTAGTACATTTTCTTGCAAAAATTTTCATTTTAATTGCACCGATCTTGATTTAACTTTTTTGCGACTTAGCAAGATTAGTAGTATTCCACCGAAAAGTAAAAACAGAGAGTAAAATTGCCCTCTGGATAAATTCATAATTGGCGATGCATCTGGCTGTCGGAAAAATTCATTCCCAAATCTACAAATTGCATACAAAATCAGAAATTCACCGGAAAGATGCCCTGGAGTACTTTTAGTAATACTGCTA
>Ga0213863_10000072_pt1 | contig 74589 bp, 72 predicted proteins | sample PICome_8_FD_160128 | JGI IMG/M metagenome (GOLD analysis project Ga0213863, IMG submission 160128) | Coastal seawater microbial communities near Pivers Island, North Carolina, United States - PICO497 | ecosystem: Environmental > Aquatic > Marine > Coastal | place: USA: North Carolina...
GCAGCCAACGCTGCGACGGCTCTGGCCGCTATCGATGCGGATATTGCTACGTTGAATAATCAACGCGCTGTTTATGGTGCGGCGATCAACCGCCTTGAGCACACCGTCGACAACCTGAGCAACATTTCTACCAACACTCAGGCTGCTCTGAGCCGCATTCAGGATGCGGACTACGCTTCCGAGAGCACTGAGTTGGCGAAAACGCAGATCATCGCTCAAGCTGGTACAGCAATGCTGGCGCAGGCCAATCAGCAGGCACAGTCTGTGCTCGCTCTGCTGAAATAAAAACCTGTAAGACCACTGAGCTTGGTTAGCTCATCTAAAACCCGATGGGGCGCCATCGGGTTTTATTTATTTCTCTCTGTTGCTTTTAGTCGTTTTTATACATATTGGACAAGGATTCCAATTGTCCCTCAAGATAGGATTTGGTGGTATCAAGGCTTGCCATCATAGACTCCATCGCCGCAAATTGGTTGAGGTACCGCTGGTAGACCCCTTCCATTCTGACCTCTAATTTGGTCAATTCCTCGCGGTAACCTTCCAGGCTGTCCTCAGCGCTGTCAGATCGATCTGTAATTATTCCTTCACTATCAGTCATACCCTCTAAAGTAGTAGCAATATCCTGAGCCAAGCCCTTACTTTCGTTACCATAGAGACTCTGATTGTCAGTATTTGCCGACAGCATCATTGCCACATCGTCATACTTTGAGACAATAATACTGTCATAGGCAATCTCGTCGAATGTAAGCTTGCCATTTTCGTCAAGGCTAACACCAATATCTCGAAGACCGTCTATAGAACCAGAAGGAGTCGATGAATCTTGGAATACCGCCGTGCGAACTTGATCCTTCACATACCGAATCAATGAACTATCATCAGCCAGAGCGGCGCCTAACTCAGCCTCTGAACCCGGGGAAGCAAGCTCCGTGATTATCGTATTCAGGTCATTATAGGTACTGACCATATCTTGCAGACTAGTTTTCAAAACAGATTTATCGTTGGTCACCGTCAGTCTAACTGCAGAGGACGTCGTGGCATTGAGGGCGATTGTCGCACCCTCAATCACATCCGAAAATTCATTGCTGGCTCTGGTTATAGGCAGGCCCTCAACAGTAACAATCGCATTCTGAGCACTCTGTATGCTGTGCTCATTATCGGAGAACCCGAGATCCGGAGTTGATGACAGACTAAAAGCGCCCTCGCTACCAGTCGGACCGGACAGCACTATTCTATAGTTACTGCCATTAATACCACTGTCGATTAAATTCGCCGTGACTCCTGTATTTGCATCATTGATAGCCGAGACCACGCCTGCTGGTGTCGGTGTCGTCACCGCGATCGTAGAAGAGGTTGTAGCAGTGTTGCCCAGGGTCAGGGAAATATTGAATGATGAGCCATTAAGAGTCGAATCAGTTGAGCTATATTCGTCTGAGATTAATCGCTGCTCCTGAGCCAATTGAGTCACAGCAATATCATAGGCACCGGCGGCGGCCGAGCTATCCAGAGACACAAAACTAACTGCAGAGGCGTCAGAACTGGTTCCATAGCTTTCCATCAGCTCACTTACATCATTGAGCTTTTCAAAAGCAGACTGAAGCAACCCAACCTGATAAGACAACAAACCGTAACCAGAGATAGATGCTTCTGTCTCAGCAATCACGCTCTGAATTGCCTCCTGCTTTGGTATTTTTTCCACATCAGTAAGGTCCTGAGCCAGTTTGAATACATCCAAACCTGAGCCCACTCCCAAAGTGGTTAGTACCTGAGACGAAACACTACTAGCATCGGCCATGATTCAATACCTGATTAGCGAATGTAGTTAAACAGACTAAGCTGAGAAATTTTAGCAAAGCTACTCTGAGCAGCCTCTAGAGACAAAAGCTCTGCGGAAAGCTCAGTGACGGCGGTGGCATAGTCCAAATCCTCAGCATTAGACAGCAGCTCTTTGTACCTCATCTTGGCATCACTCAGTACATCTCTCTGAGAATCCATGACCCCCAGGCGACTACCTACATCAGCTTGTGAAAAAGAGATATTTGCAGATAATTTGTCAATCTCCCCAAGGCTGCGCTGGATAGCGCCAATATCATTGCTTTGAAGTGCCCTCGAAAAATCTTCAATTACATTAAAAAAGCCGACTCGAACCTCGCCGTCGGCCCCAATGCGCACAACGCTAGTAAAGACCTCATTACCCGGACGATTCATATTTATCCGGCGTTGTTCCGACACATCCACTGAAACCAGATTGTCATCGCCCTGATAGGTGATGTCACCAGAAGCATTTTCATTAAAAGGCCGAGTGTGCACCGCAGAGCCGGCAAATACATAGTTACCGCTGACGTCTTCAGTATTGGCCAAGGCCAAAAGCCCCTCTTTAAGGGTGGAGACCTCAATAGCAATGATCTCTCTATCCTTTGCTGACAGGGTATCTGAACTCGCTCTTACGGAGAGCTCTCGCACTCGCTGCAAAATATTATCTGTAGCCATCAAGGCAGATTCCTCTGCCATAAGCCGGTCTTCCACTTTGGCAAGACTCGCCTCGTAGGTTTCCTGGCGATTGTAGGCTGTGTTCAAACGCTGGATCAATCCAGCCTGATCAGGGTTGTCGCTGGTCTGCATAATCTGCTTGCCAGAGGCTAACCTAGCCTGCATTTCAGCAACCTTAGTCTGCTGAGTACTCATTTGAGTTACCGCTCGGTCAAATAGCTGTCCTGTAGAAATCTTCATCAGTAAACGCCTTAACGAATGCCTAAAATAGAGTCAAATATCTTCGATGACATCTGGATAATTTGAGCTGAAGCCTGATATGCCTGCTGCAGGCGAATCAAATCAGCCGCTTCTTGATCAAGGCTCACACCAGACACCTGATCTTTTGATTGCACGGCTTGGTCATAGACCACTGCCAATGCCTCTTGGGAAATTTTGCTCAATGTCGCCTTGTTACCGACAGTGCTGACCAAATCGATATAGCCATCACTCAGCGTGCGGCTACCCTGCAAAACCGGCTTGTCTTGCAGTGCAACTAGCATCAACATATTGCCGTTATCGCCAACGCCATTCTCATTGCCGTCAACTACAAAAGAGTCGCCAGCTTTTGGTGCACTATCAAATGACAGCGTTAGACCCTGATATTGGATTTCACCGCCAGCAACATAGTCTCTGGTCGCTACAACCGTGCCGGTGGACGAGTCGATGATGCTATATTGGTCTGCCGACAGAAAATCAACTTTAAACGGGCTCTCGCTGGGCGGCAGATTCATCCCCGCGGTGCTAAAGCCAGCGGCAACGGAGGCACTGCCTGTACCGGTAATAAATACCGCTAGATCTTCATCTGCTGCATTATTTATATACACACCGGTGCGCAGACCCAGCACGCCTAGGTCTGTCGGCCCGCCAGCACTGCCAAAAGTAAAGCGAATCTGATCGCTGCTCTGCATCTGCAACTGACCGGCAATAACCTGATTCGCCATGCCCAGTGCATTGGTGGCGGATGAGCTATCCGGGTTACCCAGCGCAATAGTCTCACCCTCATTGCCCGCCGTATTAAGCATCACCAAGCCGCCAGTGCTCGTGACATAGGCCTGCACATTGGTTGTGTCGGACAGGGCATTGATGGCACTGGAGAGAGCTGCAACATCCGCCGGCAGAGCGCCATTGCCAACCAATTGACCATTGATGGTCAGCTGCTCAAGTAAGTTGATGTCCTCTGCCGCAACGCTAATTTCATTGCTGGCGGTAACTGTCACGCCGGTGTTTGCGCTGGCACTATTGAGCCAGGTGGCCATGGCGGCGGCTGAACTACTCTCACCATCAGCAAGACTGTATGCCGACAACGCCTGGCCGTTAAGGATCAAACTGTTGCTGGAAATCATATCAATTGGAATGCCAGCATTATTCTGCTGCAAGCGCACTGGCGAAGAGGCTACTTGAGCAATCTCTGTCACCGTCTGAGCATACATGCCATCGCCGTTTACATTAGGCACCCAGTCCTGACGCTCAAAACTGCGCGCCAAATGACCATAGGTCATATCCAGATTGCGGTAGGCATCTGTACCTGTAGCATTTAGGTAGGTGCTGCTGTAACTGCTCTCTGCATGGAAAGCCGGATCACCAGACATTAAAGCTGACTCTGTGCCTGAATCAATACTATGGCCCAGCAAATGGATCCCTTCGTTGGTCATTACCTGGTACTGCAGATCACTGCCCTCTGGAACATCCATCATTAGAGCAACCGAATCTGCGCCTCGCGGAATAACAAAGGCTGGCACAAAGTTGCTGGCATCCACTGTTACTGCCGCGGCACTACTGTCATTGTTGCCAAGACTGATAATGTTGGTGCCATAATTAAAGCCCTGAAACTCCTGCTCCAATCCATAATTTAGAGTGGCTTTAGACTCACTGATATTACCGTCATGAGCGATTACTCTCAGACGTTCAGCGGCAGCAATCGCCAGCGGGTCCTTCTGCACCAAATTAAATCCGGCTGCCGGACGCTCTCGGGGCTCAACAAAAAAGGTATCGCCCTCTTCGACTCGTCCCTTGGAGCTAATCTCTAAACCAGCATAGGTAAAACTATCATTGATCGGTTGAGCAAATGTCACTGCACCGCTTGTGCCATCTTCGACGCGCCAGACGCTGTCTTCGCTCATCCAGGTAATCTTGAATGGGGCAAACTTAAAGGCCGCTGGATCTGCTACTTTGATCTCTAGGCTGACATCGCTTTCCACTGTGGGCGCTTCAACATCAAACACCGCGCCAATTTGAAACAGGTCGGTGCCTCTTTGACCGCGGGAATCAATACCAGCACTGTGGATCTGATTTACCTCTGCAACCATGGTCTGAGCCAAGTAGTCAAAATTGTCCATGGCTGGACCCAATGTTTGGGTGCGGAAATTAATCAGCCCCCCTAGTACGCCGCTCGTCACCGAACTAGCAGCGCGGGTTTCTCCGTAAGGTTCAACCAAAATATCAACGCGGCCCGAATCATTGGGATCAAAACTCACACCAAGATCCACTGACGCTTTGCCATCCACCAGCAATGTGCCTGAACTAGTACTCAGGCGCACGGCAACCTGGCCATCCGTAGACTCAGTGACATGAATTTTGCTGATATCTGCCAGATCGCGAAGAATTTGATCGCGCTGGTCCAACAACCCCGGGGGCTGCTTATCAATAGAAATTTTCCCCGACAGTTGAGAGTTAACCGTTACCAACTGCTGAGACAGGGTATTAATGGTACTGACCTGCAACTCGACGCTAGAACGGCTTTCCTGTTCTATGGCACTAAAATGTCCTGCAATCTCTCTAAAACGTGAGGCCAGCGCATCCGCATCACGCACAAACTTATTGCGCTGAATAGTGGATCCCGGATCTGCACTCAAATCGCTAGCGGAAGCAAAAAACTGATCCAGTGCGCTAGATAGCCCGGAGGTTTGCGAACCCAACAGATCAACAATACGGTTAGCATACTGAATCATTGGCTCCTGCGTAGATAGATCACTAGAACTGTTGCGCAAGCTGCTTTCAATAAACTCGTCATAGGCACGAGCAATGCCCTGCAGTCGTGCACCAGTCCCAATAAACACCGTACCCTGCTGGCTGGGCATGCCCTCAGCAGAACTGGTTACCTGACGGCTGTATCCCTCGGTATTTAGATTGGCAATGTTGTTACTGACCGTGGCTAGTGATTGCCGGTAAAGCTGTGTGGCACCAGCGCCAATGGATAAAATATCACTCATAGCTCAATCCCTGGGGCTGGCGGCTGATCCAGAGTCATACTTTTGCTCTGGCCCTGTCTATTTAACTGTTGATAGGCATCCACGGCTTTAGTCGCGCTGCTCTGGCTGTTGACCTGATCAGTGATCCAGTCACCCAAACCAAACACCCCACGCTGAGCCATTACCTGAGATAATTCCTGATGGTACATCTGCTCGAAGGTATCAACCGAGGAGGAGCCCATAAGATCGTTCTTTAATGGAGCATTAGCTTCGCGCATAGACTTAAACACCATCTGCACAAACATGGCTTCAAACTGACGACCCACTTCTTGAGCAGCACCCTGGTCGTTAGCCTTGGCGCGCGTGCGCAACTCGCCGAGACCGGCGAAATCAAGATAACTTTTGGCTGACAAGTTAAGGTCGGTCACTTAGATCACCACCAGCTCAGCACGCAAACTTCCAGAGCTCTTCAAGGCTTCTAAAATAGCAATCAATGACGAGGGTGAAGCACCCACCTGATTAACCGCATCCACAATTTGGCGCAGGTCGACACCAGGCTGAAAAAGGAACATGTTGTTTTTCGGCTCCACCACCATAATATCGGCATTCTGCACCTCTGCAGTAACGCCCTGGCCAAAGGATTCTGGCTGACTAATCTCATTGGTCGCAGAAATGCTCACCGAGATGGTTCCGTGAGTTACCGCAACGGCGCTCACTTTGACATTGCGATTGATCACCGCAGTGCCTGTTCTTGAGTTGATCACTACACGTGCTGGTGGCTCGCCCGGTTTCACGTCCAGGTTCTCAATCATGCTTAAAAAAGTCACGCGCTGAGACGAGTCTGCCGGGGCGCTGACAGCCACAGAAACGCCATCCAAAGCACGGGCAACCCCGGGACCAAAAGCCAGATTAATGGCCTCTGTAATCGCGTTAGAGGTGGAGAAATCGTTACTTTTAACATTCAGTACAATATGGTCAGCGGTATCAAACGGTGTTTCGACCATACGCTCTACCGTGGCGCCATTGGGAATACGTCCAGAGGTCGGCACCCCAATTTGAATACTACTGCCAGCGGCGTCTTCACTGATGCCAGTGACTGTCATAGCCCCCTGCGCCAGAGCGTAGGTTTGGCCATCAACACCGCGCAGCTGAGTTAAAACAAGGCTGCCGCCGCGAAGAGATTCTGCAACACCAATAGCAGACACATTGATATCAATGCGCTGGCCGGGCTTGGCAAAAGGTGGCAGTTCGGCGGTGACCATAACCGCGGCCACATTTTCTACTTTCATTTCTTTTTTGGCATTCTGTGCCGCCAGGGCCGCCATCTGGTCACCCAGATCAAAGTCACTGACCGGTCCATCTACGCTGACACCCAAGCCAGAGAGCATTGTTTTTAACGCCTGGGCTGTGATGGGCAGATCTTTGCCATCTCCCGAACCCTGCAAACCCACCACCAGGCCAAAGCCCACCAGTTTATTTGAGCGCACCCCAGCCACATCGGTCAGGTCTTTAATTCTGTCTGCCCCGCTGATTGAAGAGGCCATCAATGCGGCCATCAGAACCAATAATTTAATCTTGTTCATAATGCTGTCTCCCAAAACCGCTTAAAACGGCCAGAACTTGTAGAGTAATCCGGTGCCCCAAGACGACTTGGACGCAGTGGCCAGCTGGCCTGTACCACGATAGGAAATCTGCGCATGGGCAATTCGCTGAGATAAAATAGTGTTATCTGGCTGAATATCTGCCGGGCGGATAATGCCCTTTACCTGAATAAACTCTGTGCCCTCTGTAAGCGCAAGCTGCTTCTCACCGATAATGACCAAATTGCCGTTAGCTAGTACCTCAACCACCATGGCTGAAATGGACCCCGTTAGAGACGCCTTTTGATCTGCGGTGCCTGCGCCTTCGCTGCTAATAGTAGAGCCAGTTGTGTTAGCGCCTTCAAAAAAGTTTGAACCAAAACCCAGTCGCGCCACGATGGTATCCATCTGGTTGACACCAATCGCATCATTAGCAGACTCACGGCTAGTGCTCAGGCCTGCAGTTCGCGAAGCCTGGGTGGTTTCATTGAGCAGAACCGTGATCAAATCGCCCACTTGTATGTCCGCGGCCTGATAACTGCGCAGGTCACCAAACAGATCACGGCCGTTGGTGAAAATAGCACCAGTGGGCTGACTTGGTTTGGCAGCCGGGATAGGCTGCACCGGCGAATATTGCGCGGTGGGCATCATTTGGGGCTGGCCCGCACAGGCTGACAATACGCAAGCCATTGCAACGGTGATTAGTCTATTGATAAAGGTCATCAGTCTGTCCTAGAGATTATTATTCAGGAAGCGCAGCATGCCATCGGCGGCCGCGATTGCCTTTGAATTCACTTCGTAGGCGCGCTGGGTCTCGATCATATTGACCATCTCCTCAACCACATTGACGTTAGAGGCTTCGAGAGAACCCTGCATCAACATGCCGGCACCGTTCTCTCCGGGGATACTGATAATCGCATCACCACTGGAGTTGGTAGGTAACATCAGGTTGCGGCCTATAGGCTGCATACCCGCATTGTTAACAAATCTGGATAGCTGTAGCTGCCCCACCTGCACCGCGCCGCCACTATTGGCAAGCTCTGCGGTCACAATGCCGTCACGACCAATAGTGATACTGGCGGTGTTCTGGGGAATGTTTATGGCCGGGATAACTGGCTGGCCGCCAGCGGTAACCAACTGGCCCTCTGAGGACAGCTTTAATGAACCGTCTCTGGTGTAGGCTATGCTGCCATCAGCTTGTTGGACCGACAGGAAGCCATCGCCGGTTACGGCGATATCCAGAGCATTTTCAGTGGTAATAATATTACCTTGAGCATGCATTTTTTCTGTCGCCAGCACTCTGGTACCTGTACCCAGCATCAAACCAGTCGGTGTTTCTGACTGAGCATCTGCCTGGCCTCCCGCTGGCACAATGTTTTGATAGAGCAGGTCTTCAAATACGGCCCGGTCTTTCTTGAAACCAGTTGTGTTGACGTTAGCCAGGTTGTTCGAAATGACCTGCATACGCGTCTGCTGAGCCGTGAGTCCGGTTTTAGCAATCCAAAGTGATGCGTCCATTGTCTAATTCCTCTTAATAAACTTTATTCAGCTAAGCCTATTGGGCTTAGGGGAGTCTCATCATGGTTGACCCGGTTTCATCGATTGACCGGGATTCTTTAATCATTTTCATCTGTGCTTCAAAAGAGCGGCTGAAATCCATCATGCGAACCATGGTTTCAACGGGATTAACGTTGCTGCCCTCGAGCATGCCACTCTGCAAGGACGCCACTTTGGGCCCTGTAGGAAAGTCGCCACCGCGCAGATTGTAAGCAAGGGGCTCATAGAGCCCATCGTCGCGACGAACCAAATTGATAGCACTGGCATCGCGCAACATCAGCTGCCCAATCTCTAGGGGCGCAACATCTGGTTGTGCTGGAGATTCAGCGAATAAGGTGCCGTCGGGGCTAATGGTCACTAACTGTCCCTGAGGCACAGTGATAGGACCGGCTTCACCCAGGATCAGGTGACCAGCAGCATTTTCAATCACACCGGTTACAGACACTCGCAGGTCGCCACGGCGGGTGAAGCCAATTTCGCCATTGCTCGCCTGCACGCCCAGTACCGTCTGATCATTGAGCGCAACATCCATCGGATTGCCCGTCATAGTCACAGCGCCCGGTGCAAGGTTGACCATGTCACGCCGACCCACCGCGGGCTGAAAGCGCGTTTCAAAACCTGCGCCATCCAGCTTTACTGCTTCTGTTGCCACCTGATAGCTCTCTTTGAAGCCCACGGTTGAGACATTGGCCAGAGCGTTAGTAATCTGTGCTCTGATCTTTGACTGACTCTGGACTGCTGCCAATGATGTAAATGCTAATTTATCCATTTCGGTTCTCTAATCTATCGAGCCATTAACCACGGATGTTAATAATGGTTTGCGTCAGGGATGAACTTGTTTCAATCGCCTTGGCATTGGCCTGGAAGTTTCGCTGGGCGGTAATCAAATCCACCAGTTCAGCGGTCAGATCCACGTTGGAACGCTCTCGGGCACCGGCTCTAATGGTTCCGAATCCAGCAGCACCAGGCTCACCCAAGGTTGCATCGCCAGACCCTGAAGTTGCGGAGTAACTTGTGTCACCCACCTGACGCAGCCCCTTGGGCGTAGCGAAGTTAGCCAGAATAATTTTGCCCAGAGACTTCTGGGAGCCGTTTGAATAACTGGCAACCACCAGTCCGTCGTCTCCAATATTTACACCAACCAAGTCACCTTCAGGTGCCCCGTTCTGCGCCTGGCTCAAGACAGCAAATGGGCTGTTGAACTGAGTACTGTTGTTGTAAGCCAGCTGAATCGAGCCACCAGTGATGTTGTCACTCTCCAGCTTGGCGCCACCTATAGGCGATACCAAGGTACCACTGGTATCAAAGGTCAATTCGCCTTTGTCGAGGAAGATCGGTGTCCAGTAAGGAATATCTTCATCATCAAAGTCAGCTTTATCCGTGGTTTCAATCCAGTTACCCGCATTGTCCTGGGTTACATAGACTTCACTGGTTCCGGATACATCTGGAACCAATTCAATGTAGGAAGACGTGCTACCAAAGCCGGCATCAATATTCTCAAGGCCCCAGTCAGAGTGACCAGCAACCTGAATAAATGATGAGTCAGATTGAGTCGCACCAGTAATAACGATAGATTCTGTTGATTCATCAAAACCAACACTGACACCGGACACACTGCGTCCCAAGGCATCAGCCATCATGTTAATTTTCGATTCCAGATGCTCAGTAAAGGTACCAATAGAGTACTGGCCAACATCCAGCTTAATCTGCGCTGAAATGCCATCCACAATTACAGTAACGTTTTGGTTGTCCGTATTTACGACAAAGGATTTGCGTGGATCGACACCCATCTGGTTACCGCGCACCACAGCTGGTGACGAGATCTGACCGCGAACTGCAGGCAGGTTATTAATTTGTGATGTCTCAGCTTCCACTAGGTGGCCGTCTGGCGACATGCCAAGCAAAGCCTGAGCCATGCCAGAAATGTCGCTGATCTCAAGACTCGAATCATCACCAGTAGTACCAGAGGAAACAATAAAATTGCCTTCTGTATAGGTTACCGAAATACCGTAGCGCTGATTATTGGCAGCGGTAAAGGTGTCACCAGTTGGGCGCACATTGCCCAGCAACACATCAGCTTCGTCCGTATCCAGCGGTGGCAACAATGTGCCCAGAGAACCATTGGTTCTTGGGCCAACACCAAATACTGTATTTATTTCAGCGTTTTCATCACCGGAGCTGAGGTAGATAGAGCCGGTTGAATCATTCACGTGGGTAAACTGAAAGCCCTGGCTGGCAGCGTTGTAAGTGACCCGAAGATTTTCAAAGCCGGGAACATCATTCAGTGCACTGTTGATAGCAAAAGCCAGGGGCTCCGCTGCTACCTGGCTGTTTTCAAAATCCGCATTACTGAATGTGGTCAGAATTGAGGGAATATTTAGGTCAGTGCTGTAGTCATTTCCCGCACTGTCGCGACGAGCCACGGTCAGGGTTTGGGTTGCGGCTTCACTAAAGTTAAATTTCTTGCCATCACCAAAGCGTTCATTGATTACATTGGTCAGCTCAAAGGCAATTTCTGAACCTGACAGGCTCACGTCTTGCCCTGCTAAATGCTCAAGACCTATGCTGATTGCTGGCGAATCATCAATGCTCAAGCTAAACATATTTGACAGACTGGTGCGATCCATCGCGGCATCAGAGAACTGGATACCATCACTGTTATTGGTCAGGTTTAGATCATCAATGTAGACGGAATCATCAGCGACGCCAAAATTAACACTGGCTGGCTGTGATTCTGTTGGTGTAGCCAGGTTGTCAAAAGAATACTTTTTATAAAGAGTACCCAGAGTTACCAGATACTTTTCACTCTCGGCACTGGTTTTCTGCAGCTCCAAAAGCTCTGACTCGGTTTTTACCTCGCCGTACTTGTTAACAAAGTACTGATCACCGGCGCTGTCAGAGGCCTGAATCAGCGCTGAATCAACAGCCTGATCATCAATGTATACATAGGTCTGCCATTTGTTGAAAGGCACATCAGCTGTTGCTTCCGCGGTCTTCACATAATAGATAGTTGCCAGGTGGCTCGAACCAGAAGTACCGTAAACCGTTAATGATGTGGTCTTGTTGTAGGTTTCAGGCTTGGCCGGATTAAATGTCTCAGTAATTGGCACAGCATCCGAAGGCAGATTGAGACCCAGCTCTACTTCTGTGGTGGGCAAGAACTCAGATACAGTGGCTCGGGGAATAGTCAGTGCACTCATTGGCTCACCAAAATCCGCCTTATTGGTCGAATCTACGGGCAACGCCTGCAGTGCTTGACCAGCGCTGTTCACCATCTGATTTTGTTCGTTCAGCATAAATGCACCATTTCTGGTGTAAATTTTGGTGCCGTCTGGAGATTCCAAAGGAAAGAAACCATCACCGGTAATTGCCAAATCTAGGGAGTTTGCAGAGAACTCAATGTTGCCCTGACTGAATTCCTGGCTCACCTCTTTCAGAGAAACACCACGACCAATAACACTAGACGCTTTCTGGAGTGGAGAGGTTGCAAAAATATCGCCAAAGTCCGCGTCAGAGCGCTTAAAGCCCGACGTACCGGAGTTAGCAATATTGTTTGACGTTACCGACAGCTCTGTCGTGGCTGCGTTAAGACCTGTTAACGAAGTATAAAATGACATTCTTTGTTCTCCTTTCTACCTTTATAGATTCTGTTTTAAATTCCAATTCGCTCGACTTCAGCCAAGGTGACAAAGTCACCATCACCAACTTCGAGGGATAGTTCTTGTGATTGAGGATCCCAGCTCACGCTTTTGACCTCGGCCATTGTGGTTACGGGCGCCGCTTCAAGCTTGCCATTGCGCACAATACTTGCGCTCATCACATAGCTTCCGTTTTCAGCGAGTTCGCCCTGACGGTTGCGTCCATTCCAATTCAACTCCAATCGGCCCGGCATCTGCGGTCCTCGGGCCTCACGGAAAATTAGCTCTCCAGAAGCAGGGTCGTAGATACTTAAAATTACCGACTCAGCGCCATTGGGCAAATCGATAGAGCCTTGGGACATAGCGCCATTGCCTCCATCAAAGTAGCCACCCTGCACTGCAACTTTCTTGCCCACCAGATTGGCACCAGCGAGCATTTGATCCTGACGCATGCCCGACACCATATTTTCCAGCGAGGCCTGCATACCTTTAATACCCTCAACCGACGAGAACTGGGCCAACTGTGCAACAAAGGCTTCGTTATCCATTGGGTCCAGGGGGTTCTGGTTAGTTAGCTGCGTGGTCAGCAGCGTCAAAAACGCATCACGGCCCAGCTCATCCTGTTCAGAGAGCGCGGCTATCTGCTGATCCGCATATTGGTCTGTCGTCAAAAACGAAGAGCTAACAACATTTGTAACCATGTGATAAATCCTTAAGACTTAGTAATTTCTAGGGTGCGCATCATCAACTCGCGCGCCGTGTTAACAACTTCAACATTATTTTGATAGCTGCGTGCCGCACTCATCATTTCAACCATCTCGGTAACTTCGTTGACGTTGGACACATAGACAAAGCCGTCTTTGTCTGCTTTGGGATTTCCAGGGTCATGTAGCTTGCGATTTGGGGTAATGTCATCGACCATTCCCGCAACTTTCACACCACCGGCAAACTGCTGGCTCTGGTCAGTCATCTCCTGATTGAGCAAGGTTTCAAATACCGGGCGCTTAGCCTTGTAAGCCAGCTCTGGAGTGGATGAAATGGTGCCGGCGTTAGCCATGTTCGATGCAGTCGCATTCATGCGCACCATTTGCGCATTAAGCGCGGATCCTGCAATGCCAAAAATATTATTAAATGCCATAGTCTTTTAGTCTCCCGACTTAGTCGCCTCTGAGTGCCTTTCTAATCGCTCCAATATCGCCTTCAATAAAACGGAGCGTGGCTTGGTACTGAGCGGCTGCCTTACCATATTTAGCTTGCTCTACATTGAGCTCTACCGTGTTGCCATCAAGACTGGTCGCAAACGGAATGCTGTAAACCAAATTGCCCTGCCCCACGGGATCTGCAGAAGCAATGTGCCGGGCCTGCGTGGTATTGAGCGTGCGCTCTGACTGGGCGTCATTGAGCACAGCCTTAAAATCCACATCGCGAGCTTTAAAATGAGGGGTGTCCACATTGGCTATATTTTTCGCAATCACTTCCATGCGCTGAGACCGCAAGTCCAGTGCTCGTTCGTGAATGCCAAAAGTCGTGTCAAACAAATTCATATCAAAGCCATTAAAGTTTTTTTTTTATCTGTCGACTGATCACCTGTCGGAAACCAATCTTTTCCAATATCTGTAATGCAAAACAGATGCCAAGTCACCTTGGGCTGCCGCATTTAAATTATTAAATCCTTTATAATCATATATTTAAGGGTATTTGTGATTTTATAAAATAAAGTGTTTGCCGCTTTTGTGGCATTGTTTTGCCGCTGTTTCTTGCCGCTATGTCGGTATTGCGTCAGCTGTACTTGTGGCCCATACTCGATCCATGACGCAAAGACGGACAATGGTTTCTACCGCTTTTTTAACTTTGGCTATCACCCTGTTTTCAGGCGCCTTAGCCTGGGCGGATACCAGTGCAGAACTCGGGGACAACAAGCAACTGCTGATTGAGCAGGTGCAACAATGGGTTGCAGAACAAGAGCAAATCGCCGCCAGCCAGGTAGAGGTCGCAGCGATGGACCGTCGCCTTAGAGTGCCCAGCTGCACAAGCCCTCTTGAAATCAGCTTCCCCTATGCCAGCAGCAACCAAACCATTCTGGCTAAATGCCCCAACAGTCGCTGGAAGGTGTTTGTCGGCGTAAAGATTCATAGCCTAATAGAAGGCTATGCCTTTGCCCGCGATATGGAAGGCAACCAGCCTTTGGCGCCTGCAGACATAATGCTTATCAAGCTGGATAGGCCAGCTAAAGGGCTGATGCCAGGACTTGAGAACCTCGCTCGCAGTGACAAAAATTACAGTCTGACTACCTCGGTAAAAGCGGGGGAGTTGGTGGCCAAGCGTCATCTGATTGAAAGCACGCAAGTGTTTCGCCTGACCAGAGATGTACTTGCCGGTGAGCCTATTGGCCAATCGGATATAGCGCGAGATAACCTCGGGTTGACCATGACCAGCCCCAACCAGCGCTTTCCTGAGCGGTTGCTAGCACAGGCAGTGGCCACCAGAGATTTAGCCAAAGGACAAATTTTATCGCGGCGGGATTTCAGCGTTAAACATATGGTGATGACAACGACCAGCAAACTCAGTCGAGGGCAAAAACTTAGCGCGGCAAACACCCAGCTAAAAGAGTTTTATGGTCGTCTGCCAGATGACGCCCTACTGCTGATCTCAGATATAGTGCAGATGGAGACTATTCGACCTATCAGAGCAGGACAAATGCTGCGTCTGTCGGACTTAAAACCTGCGGCAATGATCAATAAAGGTGACTCTGTCACGCTTACCGTTGAAGCTGGGCTGCTGTCCGTCAGCGTCGCCATGATTGCGCTGGAAAGCGGTAAAATCGACCAACAGATCTCACTACTTAATCCTGAGTCCAATGAAACCGTGCGCGCACTGGTAATTGGCCCAGGGCAGGCCCGCGGACTGTAGGGCTTACAGACCAATCGGAAAATAATTACAAATTAATTCAATATTTCCCTATAGAAATCCATCAAGCTGCCGATATACTGAGATGACAGAGTAATTTGTAGGCGAATTGCCTGAAGGAAGAAAGCATGACAGACCCAATTTCACAACTTGGCCGCGCGTCAGTACAACTGAACAACGCTGATCAAGTAAAAAACAAAAAAGCTGACGAGGCTGCGGCTCAAGAAGCCCAGCAGGTCAAGCCTAAGCCGCAGCAGGACGAAGTGATTCTTAGCGAAGCCGCTGAGGCCGCGCTTGCCGGAGCAGTCTTTGATGCGGAAAAGGTTGCTCGTATCAAGCAGGCCATTGAGGAGGGCAGCTATCCCCTTGACGCCAAACGCATTGCCGAAAGCTTTGTCTCCCTTGAGAAAATGATTGGAGGCAAATAATAATAGCGCGGGTTAAAAAGCGACCTGCGCTTTCTTATTATTTCAATAACACGTATCTTACGTCCTATGGACAACACAGAAAAAGAAGCTCTCTCCCAAGCACTACATAAAGCTCAGGCGCTCAAAGCACTGCTTGGGCAAGAATTCGATGCGCTTAAAAAGCAAGATCTGAGCGACTTCGAATCCCTACAAAACCAAAAACTCGAAATCCTGAACTTTCTGGCCGGTGAAGACTTACTCACGCGGGTGAAAGAGTACAGTGAAGAGAGCCAAACAGCCGCCACCAATCTTGCGCTGTGGGACGAGGTAATGGCGATTGTTGCCCAGTGCAAAGAGCTGCACCAGCGCAACGAAGTATTGATTAGTCGCAAACTCGAATCTATTCGCGGCGCTCTACAAACGATTCAAACACCAGACCCCCTAAGCTCGGTTGAAGTCTATGATCGGCTGGGTAAAATTCGCTCCAATCGCGGCCGTCAGACTATGGGCGACGCCTGAGTGTATTGAGTGCCCCCAGGCCCTAGTGCTGTTCAATCCCTGGGACTACTTTCAGCGCTCCGGCTCCATCCCTTTAAGCCAGTAAACCCATGACAATATCACTGCCACCGCCACATACAGGTTTTCCGGAATCTCCTGATTCAGCTCCAACTGGCTAAGCAGCCCGACCAGCTGAGGGTCTTCGGCAATATGCACCCCCTGCTTTTTTGCCTCGGCAATAATAGCCTCTGCCACGCTGCCCTGACCTTTAGCCGTCAGCAGAGGCACGGGGTTTTTGCCGTACTCAAGGGCCACTGCATTTTTGCCAGGCTTGTAACTCATGTGCGCACGTCCACCACATAGCCGGGGCTGGAGAGCTCGGGATCCAGGCTCGGCCGGGGAACGTCCAGTACGGTTATTTTACTCAGCTGTAAACCAAAGCTCTGCAGTTCGTACTCCAGCTCTGAAGAGGCAGCACGAGCCATTTCTGCCACTCTGGTTTGCGCCGCCCACATGATCATCTCTAAGCTATCGTCAGCTCTCAATATGGTTTGCAGCCACAGCTCGCCGAGATCCTCAGACTCGGTATGCAGATTGATTACCCAGTCCGATTCGCTCTCTTCTTGATTGTAGCCACCTCGCTGGAGCTGCACATCAACTGGATTTGCATCGGTAAATGGCAGCGTGAAGTTATAGGCAATTTCGCGATTCAGCTGGCTCTGTAAGCTCTCCAACTGGCGGCCCTCGATCTGATCTATAGTTTGCTCAATATCGGCGATCGCCTGAGTTTGCGACTGGGCAACCGCCATTCTCAATAAGCCGCGAAGAAACTGTTTGAGATCGGGCCGCACCTGGGCCTGACTACCCAATAAATACTCGCCAAATAAACCGGAGCTGAGCATGCCATTTTTAATTGCATCCGGGCTGGGGCGGGCCATACTCTGCATTAACTGGCTCAGGCGCTGGCTTTGATCACTGGCGCCCAGTTGCCCCAACAGGGCATCCAGCCCCCCGGGCTTTAATAACTGTGTCCCTGACTGGTCTTGGCGAAATAATAGGCTTAGCAAGCGGGCTGAAGGGCTGGCAGACTGAGCGCCAGTATCGGCAACCGCACCAACGATGGGGCTTAATACACGGCCGTAAACTGAGGTTTCAACACGAAAGTCAATGCGGTCGCCGGGCCGGAATCTTCTGCTGCCTGCCCAGTCGATTTCACGATTATTAAGAATCAATTTAAGCAGATCGCCGCGGTTTTCTATAACGCCACGGATAACTTGGTTGTCCTTAAGACCCAGCTCTTTGGACATTTGTTCAGAAACCCGAATTGCCACAACCCCCTCCAGATAGATTGGATTGGGGCGGGTGGATAGGTTGATCAGTTCTGGGCCGAGCAAATGACTACCTTTAAATCAGGGGAAATGTACCCAGTTTTTGCGTTCATCACGCGCCGCTTTGGCTTTATCCAGCTTATTGCTTGGCTGGGTAAATATCACCTTGTGAATATCATCGCTATCCGGCAGCTTGATGCGTTTGCCGGCGTACATCCAGTTGGGATTTTTGCGTTTAAAGGCATGGGGATTGGCTGAGATTATGGCTTGACGCAATATATTTTTGCGCACCGGTGCCTGAGGCAATACTCGGGCAATAATGCCATCGAGAGAGTCTCCGCGACGAATCATATAATAGCCATCGGCAGTTACGGTTGCACCAGCAGCTTCTGAGCTGGCAGCGAGAGCCGGCCGCAACAGCTCAATATCTTTCACTAACCGAGCCAAGGCCTTCTCAGAGGAAAGTGAATCTGCATGAGCCGTGCCAGCCATTGCCGCCGCAAAAAGTGCCGTGGTCAGGGCCGAAATCAGTGCCACCAAACAGGCTCTGCGAATCTTATCCATCTTATTATCCCCCGCTGTTTTTGTGCTTTTCATATTAATATCCTCTAACGCCACCCGGTTTACAAGTGCAGGGCAACGCGATTTCGCAATTCAGGGCCGTCAGACCATTTGGGCCCAGCGACTAGTTTTAGGGCCGCCGAATGCGCCGTCACAGAAACAACCTGTGCCAAACCCAAACCATTTAGCCCTGCACTGCTCAATACTTCGTTGATAAGGTCGGTACCGCCGCTCAATAGAAACTGATCGCCCACTTTGACACCGGCAATCAACCCGGCATTAATCTGAGCATAACCAGCGCTGCCACTGACCGGCATTAGTGCATAGGCTTCCACATGGCAATCCATGGATTCCGTAAGCTCTGCAATAAACTGCTCGGTGACTGCTTCAATTTCTCGCTTAAACTGAATCGGCATCACCGTTTTGCTGTAGCCACGATCCACCTTGGGGTACTGCAGTGGCGACACACCAGTCCACAATGGTGTGCCCGAGACACGGTCAACCAGTCGCAACTCATACTCCAATGGCACCGCAGGCCAAGGCTGGCTGTGATCTACCGGCAATTTTGTCGCGGCCCAATCCCAGATATCCTGACCTAGGCGATGACTGTGGTAGCGAATCCGATCGCGCCTTTTGGTCAGGGCCTCAAGTGGATTGCGATCGCGCAGTACCAGTTCAAATCTGTAGGGCACCCTATCTGCACTAGTGCCTGTGACAAAACGATCATAGACTGACCTGTGGCTCACTTCCGATCGCACCGACCAATCATCAGAGGCAGCCAAACTGTCTTGTAGAACCTGCTCGGTCAGAGCTAGCAGCTCTGTGGTGTAGTGATCGCCAACACGTAAATTGGGGCTGGAATTAGAGGCATCCAAAACCACTCGAATGGCCGCCTGGCGACGAATATCTGGTCGCGAACCCGGACAGCTGGTGTCTGACAACATACTGGTATCAATAGCAGCTGTGGTAATCCCCGCCTCTTCCAGATAGGACAATACGCGAACGCCGCGCACCCTGTTGTGGCTCGATAGCACTGTGGCCTCGTGGAGAGCGCCACTGCTGTCCAAAAATGCAGCAGAGCCAATTTTGACATCAGTATCTATGGCCAGATCAACCAACGCCTGCTTGACTGCTTCGAGCTTGTCGGCAGCATTGGGATAGTAACCCTGTGCCACAGCACTTGAAGTCGCAATGCTTCCCGCCACAAACAGCCACAGCAATGTCAGAGCAGTCCTCATGGATTATGCGCCTTTAGCAACAGCGAGCTGCTCGAGATACAGCAGGCGCAAGTCATCGACGATATCGCGATCCAATGACAGGGTTGTCTCATAGGTGTCCTCACCCACCGGAGAGATACTGACCAGACGAGCGCCATAAATAACCCCCTGCACCCGAGCACGGAAGGCGTCGCTCTCAACAACCATCTCAGCAACTGTTGTGTTGGCATCTAAATACTGGCCGTATACTTGCTCCATCAGGGAGCGGTAGGCATCAAGCTTGGAGGCACGAATGGACAACAGCCGCTGCTGAGCCGGGTTGTCATTGTTCTGCACACTAATAACCGCATAGCCGGTAGCCAAAATGCTCTCTTGCTCATTCACTATGCTGGTTACCATGGCTTGGTTGTATTCTTCCATATTCATGGCACAACCAGTCAGCAATAATACGGCTAGGCTCAGCCCCACCATTCGGGTAATCCCTTGCAGGCGTTTGCCTAGTTGCTCTATGAAAAAATTTGTCATCGCTTTTCCTACCGTTTTATTCGAATTTTAATCTGCTGGCCACCTTCTGTTTAACCGATGGGGCCACCGTCGCAAAGATCTTCCTTTCTTTAATATCGGCACAACAGCCCGGGGCTTTAGGGTAAAAATTGCTTGGGAGCCCTACAGACAAACAGGGATATTTGGTGGGCTGGCAATGTCTGGCATAGTTTTTGCTGGATAGGGATTAGAAAGCGAATAAAAGACGCATCACAAATTTTATAGTTACACGAAAAATATGTAACTAATTGTTTTTATTAGGGTTTTAATTCAATGGCTATTGCAACACTGTCAACCATACGACAGGACCTGTCGAAAATTGAACTATCCGGGCTGGGCATTCCGTTCCTAGTGTTGCTTATTATTGCAATGCTGGTGCTCCCCTTGCCGGCATTTTTGCTCGATTTTTTGTTCACCTTTAATATTATGGTGGGCTTGGTGATTATTATGATCGCCATCAATAGCTCCAAACCTCTGGATTTTTCTGCGTTCCCCTCTATTTTGTTGATGGCCACCATGCTGCGGCTGGGGCTGAACGTTGCCTCAACCCGGCTAGTTCTGGTCAAGGGCCACGAAGGCCCCGACGCTGCGGGTAAGGTTATTGAGGCCTTTGGCGAGTTTGTTATCGCCGGCAACTACCTGGTGGGTTTTATTATCTTCGCCATTCTGATGATCATTAACTTTATTGTTGTGACTAAAGGCGCGGGGCGCGTTTCTGAGGTTATTGCGCGCTTTACCCTAGATGCCATGCCAGGCAAACAGATGGCGATTGATGCCGATCTCAATGCAGGTGTGATTGATCAGGCCACGGCCAAAGCTCGTCGAGAAGAGATCTCTCAAGAGTCTGACTTCTTCGGCTCGATGGACGGTGCCTCTAAATTTGTTCGCGGTGATGCCATTGCCGGCCTGTTAATTCTACTGATTAATATTATCGGTGGTCTGGCCATTGGACTCTCACAGCATGATTTAAGCTTTGCTGAAGCGGGACGTATCTATGTGCTGCTGACCATTGGTGATGGCCTGGTTGCTCAGATCCCCTCGTTGCTACTGTCTCTATCCACCGCAATTATTGTGACGCGGGTAACCACTTCTGAATCAATGACCGATCAGGCCAAGAGCCAGCTTAACAACCCGACGGCACTGTTTATTGCCGCGGGCATTTTAATGCTGCTGGGTCTGGTGCCAGGCATGCCCCATCTGATCTTCCTGACTCTGGCGTTTGCCGCAGCCGGTCTGGGCTATATGCTGTCAAAAGACGCCAGCAACCGCGCTGTGACCATTGCAGCGGAAAGTGCCGCACAGAGCAACGCCGCCCAGGCTAGAGAGGAATTGAACTGGGACGATGTAGATCAGGTAGATCTGGTTGGCCTGGACATAGGTTATGGGCTAATTCCTCTGGTCAACCCAGAGACCGGCGGCCAATTACTGCCCCGCGTAAAAGGCGTGCGTAAAAAACTATCTGCGGAACTGGGCTTTTTAATTCAGCCTATTCGCATTCGTGACAATCTGGATCTGGCCCCCGATGTCTATCATATCGTGATGAACGGAGTGGTCCGCGGCAAAGGCGAAATTAAAGTCGGCCGTGAAATGGCGATTAATCCTGGCCATGTCCATGGCACACTGGAGGGCATCCCCACCAAAGAACCTGCGTTTGGCCTAGACGCGGTGTGGATTGATCCTTCCCAGCGCGACTATGCGCGCACCCTTGGCTACACCGTTGTTGATGCTGCCACTGCAGTAGCCACTCATCTAAACACCTTGCTGCGCGACAATGCCGCTGAATTACTAAGCCACGACGAATCGCAGCAGCTGTTAGATAAAGTGGCTAGCCGCTCACCAAAGCTGGTTGAAGACCTGGTGCCGGGCAAGCTACCTTTGGCCACTATTACTAAGGTATTACAGAATATTCTCGATGAGTCGGTATCGGTTCGCGATATGCGTACCATTATCGAGGTGCTGTCCACCGAGAGCAGCCGCACTCAGGACCCTGATGAGCTGACCGCCGCTGTGCGACCCCGACTGGGACGCATGATTGTCCAGAGCATAATTGACGTTGCAGACAGCCTGCCAGTAATCACATTGGATCCTTCTCTGGAGCAGATGTTGCACAATGTTTTGCAGCAGAGCAGCAGCAATCAAGGGCTTGTCATCGAACCCAATTTAGCCGAGGGGCTGTTCAAGGCCCTTGCCGAAAATACTCAGGAAGTTGAGAATCAGGGGCACCCTGCTGTACTGGTGGTTTCTCCTGGCATTCGCCCCTGGCTAGCAAAAATTATTAAACACCGCCTGAGCGACCTAACCGTGCTGTCCTACAGCGAAATTCCTGATGATCAGGCGGTAAAAGTAGTCGCAACTGTTGCGGTCGATAACACGAATTAATCTGAGGTAATAAACAAAATGGAACTACAGAGAGTGCTAGCACAAGACAGCCGCCGCGCAATGGAGAAAGTAATTGAGCTCTATGGCCAGGATGCGCTGGTTGTCTCCAACCGGAAAAACAAAGGCCAGACTGAAATTGTGGTGGCCATTGATTTGGCGGCCAATGCCAGTGCCGTACTGGACGAAATGCAAGTGCCGGCCAAGCAGGAGCCCCGCGTTGCACTGGGTAATATGCCCAGCTTTGACGATGTGATGGAGTCTCAGGTATTTAAAACCACCAGCCCTCAAGAGCAGATTCCTGCAAAACTGGCCGCGGAGCTGGTGGAAGAATTTACTCAAGCTAACAACGGCATATTCCAGCAAGAGCTGGATCGTCAGATTGAGATTGAGAACCAAGCAGTTAATGCCAAAGCATCTGAAGACAGGGAAAACTTGAAGGCTCGAGAGATTGTCGATCTGGTGAAACAGGAACTGGCGATGATGCGCCAGGAATTCAAACTGTCACAGCAGCTGGATGCCTGGAGTGGCACCCATTCTGTCTCTGATGAGATGCGCCCATTGATCGAAGCCTTTAACGAAACCGGTATGCCGGTTGGCCTTCGCGCAATGGTGACCGACATTATTAACCAGCACACCGATATGGCCGAAGCATTGGCCACCATTGCAGAGACATTGGGCAATGGCATCAAACATTCCAACCCTCTGGATGATATGTCTGGCATTCATGTCGTCGCTGGCAGTTCTGGGTCGGGCAAAACACTGATGGTTGGCCGACTGGCCAAACAGACGGCTCTTAGCTATGGCGAGCATGCAGTTGCCATTGTCAGCTTTAATGACACCAGATTTGGCGCCTGGAATCAGTCGCAACTGGTGGGCTCTCAGGCTGGTGTGGAGACTTTTCGCGCCAACAGCCCGGAGATGCTCGAACAGCTTTTGCAGGAGCTGGACTCCCGCAAACTCATTATTATTGATACCCCAGGTGAAGACGTTGAAAACAACAGCAATAGCCTGTCAGAACTTCTACCCCAGGCTAAAAAGCATTTGGTGGTGGCCTCAGACGCCTCAGAAGCCTCTGTAAAACGGTATCTTCGCCCTGCAGGGATTCCCTGGGATTCAGTTATGTTGTCGCGGCTTGAGCCAAGCGCTTACCCCTGGGCTGTGATCAATTCATTGCTCAACAATGACACACCGATTTCTTTGGCAGCTGCAGAGCCATCGATTGTCGACGCGGCAATACCCCTTACAGGGCAAGCGTTAGCGCAACATGCGCTGGCTAATCTGCCCATTAGTTTTGTTTGACTCCCACAAGGCGATCAACGAAAATGCGAGTAAACATTAAGTCTCAATCCTTTGATAACCGCGCAGGGAAGCTGGTAGAAGTTTTGCCTGTTTCCATGTTTCCTTTTGGCATAATCTCTGCAAAAAACGGTCTGGCATTTATGCCAGCAAACAGCATTGAGTCGCGCGCCTATAAAAATACATTCACCAGAAAAAAGGTGCAGACAGGGTTAAAGCATGTCCAATAGTAAAGCCACACAAATAATTGGCGTTGCCAGTGGTAAAGGTGGCGTCGGCAAAACGACCGTCTCGGTTAATCTCGCCGTGATGCTCGCCTCTATGGGCAAAAAAGTCATGATCTTTGATGCTGACCTGGGGTTGGCTAACGCGCAGCTAGCGCTCGGATGCCGCACCCCCTTCAATTTTAGCCATGTGCTGTCCGGTGAGAAATCCCTTAATGAGATCGTGATTGAAGGCCCAATGGGCGTAAAGCTAGTGCCTGGAGCCAGTGGCATACAGCATATGGCGTCTCTCAATCAGATGCAGACTGCCTCTATTATTCAAGCATTTTCTGGGATCGACGAAGAGCTCGATTATTTTATTGTGGACCTGGCCGCAGGCCTGTCCGATACAGTGATGTCCTTTTTGCGCGCCTGTCAGCACCGCTTTATTGTTTTAAAGAATGAGCCATCTTCCATCGCCGACGCCTATGGCACGATCAAAGTCATGATTCAGGACTATCAACTGGATAATATCGGTTTGATACCCAATGGGGTTTCCTCTCAAGATGAAGGAGAGCGCCTGTATGGGAGCATCAACTCAGTGATTCAGAATTTTTTGGGGTCTCGAGTAGACTATCTTCATTCGATCACCCAGGATGAAATGGTGCTCAGGGCAATCAAAGCATCTCAGCCGCTGGTGTCATTTGCCCCATCCAGTATCGCCACTCGGGATTTCAAGGCCCTTAGTAACGTAGTCACCAATCTCGACGCCAACACTTCTCTCAGCGGCGGCCTGCAATTCTTTATCGAACGCCTAGCCACCCAACAGACGAGCAGCGGGTAACGATCTATTATGGCTGACCTGAAGGTTTACGAGGATATCCAAAACGACGATGACTCTAGCGAGGAACTGCTGGCTCATGTCGGGCTGGTAAAGCGTGTCGCCTTGCACCTCAGAAGCCGATTGCCCAATTTTATGGAACTGGATGAGTTGATTCAGGTGGGCATGATTGGCCTTATTGAAGCCAACGGTTCTTATGACGCATCCAAAGGTGTTGAGTTTGAAGTTTTTGCCAAAAACCGTATCCGCGGTGCCATTCTAGATCAGGTGCGCAAGCTGTCTTACTTGCCACGTTCGGCGATAGTTAATATCCGCGATCACAATGAGGCCACTGCGGCGCTCAGCGGCGAGTTGGGCCGAGAGCCAACACAGTCCGAGCTTGCAGAGTTTATGGGCAAAGATATTGAGAGCTTTCAAAAAGAGCGCGCTCATGCCCACAGGTTTCAAACCGTTTCATTAGAATCTCAGCTGCCGGAGAATGTCGATCTACCTGCCAGCGAGATCAATGAGCCGGAAACGCAGATGGCGGAAGACCAATTTATGTCTGCTTTGGAAGGCTCTATTGAGAGCCTGCCTGAGCGCGAGCGAACTGTGGTTTCTCTGTATTATGTAGAAGAGATGAACCTGAAAGAAATTGGTGCCGTACTCGAGGTGAGCGAGTCCCGCGTAAGTCAAATTTTATCAACCAGCGTGCAGAAATTACGCAAACATTTAGAGGTCGGAGAGTTATAAGCAATGGCTTTATCTATTTTTAAAAACAAAGCTAATCGAGCCGCCAAAGCGAAAGCAAAAGCGGACTACTATAAAGCGGCCGAACTGAAGGGCGACTCTCGTGAGGCGCGCTCCTACAGAATACGAGTAGGTATTCGCTGCCGCTCCCATATAGATAAAGTGTTTATTGAAGGCGCGAAAAAAACCGCTGCTTATCAGGACCTCTGTGCCAGCGCAGCTAATGCAGGCAAAGAGCGCCCGGAACCACCGGTGGTAAACCCATTCCAAAGCGCCAAGACCCTTAATGGCACGGTTTACACCTATATCCCCTTAGAATTTGCCGAGGAAATATTTTCTCTCGGCTGCATGTATCAAACTATGCAAATTGATATATTCAAAGCGATTACATTAGTTCAGGAAGTGGCCGACAAGGTCAGCATAGATTTGAACCTTGAACAGCCGTTTACAACGCTACAGTTTTTACGCGACGAGACCAGCGAAGACTCTGGCACAGAAGGACCTGATAGTACGGATAATAACAATAATGGCGATGAGTAAGCATACTCATTCCATCTAGCAGGTAAGTCAATATGGTTACAGTTCTCCTATTAGCAGTCTTTCTTGGCACCGGCGCTGCTGTGGTGTTGATCATTTATTTGATAGACCGGGTCAATCGCCTGGAAAAGATGGCCTCTATCAGCAGCAGTAGCGAAAAAGATAAACGTCCAAGCAATGCTGACAACACTTTTTTAGGGCTTTCAGGCAAAGGGCTGTGGGATGCCATGTGTGGCAAGCCACCAGAGGGCTTTAACAGCAACGATTTGGTTGCCCTGAAACCACGCTACGAGCATGTACTAAAAAAGCATGTTGAAGAGGTGTTCAACCAAGGTCGAAATCACAGCCAAAGTGGCGATATTTCCAAGAAGCCTCGTCCCACTTTCGAGGTCAAGACCCTCAGAGGGTCGATTGAGTCCTGGATGCCACCTCAGCATGTATCAACTATTTACAATGTGGGCTATGAATCCGTAAACGCCAACGAAGAAGACTTGATGCGGCTTGCGACCTCGTTAGATGAAAGTACAGGTTTGATCTACTCCAGGGCAGACATCACCATGGCTCAGCCTTTTTCATCGCTCCTCCTGGCTGCATCAGCGCAGGAAGAGATTCTTGATGATCTCGAGTCAGACCCAGAAATCGATCAGTCAGAGGATGAGGATATTTTTAATTAGAGCAGGCTTTTAGCGCTCGCTAAACAATGGGTACACCACCACTGATGTATCCACCTCTTCTTCTAACTCCTCTTCCACTGGCAAGCGAGATTCCTCTAGTTCTATCTGACGGCGTAGCAACTCAAGATATTTGTCGCGCTCTAGGGTAATAAGCGCCTCGACATCAGCATTTAGTTTTGCCACATTGCCCACGCTACCTTCAAAAGACTTAATCTGAGTTCCCAGAGCCACCACAGAGTTGGATACAGACTTCAACTGCTTGCCCTGAGCTAACAGAGAGGCATTCAAACTTTTAATCTGCCCGGCCATCTTGTCGGTCTCTTTGCTGACGCTCTTCGCGGCTGCAACTGGCACTTCTGCATTAAGCGTTTTTGTTGCGGCTTCAGCACTGCTTACTGCTTCGACCAGCAACATTTGATTGCTGGCAAATTGTGCTTGCTTGATCGCCAGCTGATTGATGGAGTAATTCAATTTGTCAAAGCTATCCAGAGCGCTGTTCAGTTGCACAACACGCTTAGTCACTGACATCATCATTGAATCAACTTTGGACACGCGGTCAGAAAGCTGGAAAGACATAAATACAAACAGTCCGATGGCAACCAGCAGCGCCGAAACACTGCCCATCAGAATTCGGCTGGACAACAAAGCGCTCTTGGCGCTGGCATCAACTAATTCATTAACTCGCTTTTGCAGGTGGTCGAGGCCATTTTCCAGTGCCGACGAAGCACGGCGGCTGACATCAGCTGCACTGTTGGTCGCATCGGCGGTATCCAGCACCCCAGGGACTAGCACCTCGAGGCGGCCGGAAATTTCTTTGGCGCTTTTTAGCACATTAGAAAACCGCTCATAGTCGCCTTCGGCAGGACCCTCATTGCTGTTGTCCACAATCATGTCTTCCGTCGCTTCGCTGGACTCTTGCTCCAGGCTAGCATCTGCTTCTGTTGGTGTCGCGTCGTCAGTCGCTGGGTCTTTGTTTACTTCGTCTTCTGAATTACTCATAGCTTTTCCGGTATGTCTGTCTCATCTATCGATGGCGGAGAAATGTCATCTATCTGTTTAGAAATATCGGCAGTCACACGCCTTACTTTAGCAATTCGCTGATTAAATAATTCGTTAAACATGGCAATTTCACTGGCCTCTGATGGCTGATCTATATCAAGCATCAGGTTGAGTTCAGCAAGCGCCGTGGCCTGCTGGCTATTAAGGTTTTGCGATTCCAGATCTCCCTTGCCCGAGCCTTGTTTATCCAACTGTTGAGATTTTGGATTGGCGATCGCGTTGGCCGGTGAGGCTATAGAGTCTCCCTCAATCTTTACTGGCCGACTGTAGCCCTCGGCTCTAAATAACTTATCGCTCTCTGAATCCGCCATGCGGCACCTCCGCTGTTACTAATCACATTACGCGCATCCAGGGGCCATGCCGAAATGCTGTCTAGTTATTGCTAATTGCTGCCGCTAAGTCTGGCGCTCTTCTTATCCAATAGTCGGCAGGTCTACCCGGCTCTTTAGCAAAACTTTGTGCGCTGTTACGCGAAGCGAAAGGACCAGAAACCACGGCGTAAGAAGGCTTGCCTGCTGTTTTGATCTCCAAAACCATCGCCGCTTTGATACTTGAGTAACGCTTTATATAAGCGATAGCCTCAGCCCGTTCCGACAACACAATATACTGAACAAAGAAGTAACTGCTCTTGGCATTCTTCACCGTTGCTACCCAGCGCTCAGAGGGGGATATTACCTTGCGCACAGGTGTGGCAGGTTTTTCGGCCATGGGTTTTTCCGCCGCGGGCTTGTCCACAACTGGCGGTTTAGTGACCGGTTGTGTCACAGGCATATTAGCCTCACGCTCTTGCTTGAGCGCTGCCATAACCGCTTTGGTTTCCTCTGCACGATTGGGCTTTTCAGGCGCAGGACTTGCTACCTCTAAAATTGGCTGCGGCGCTTGTTCTGATTGCTTAGCTGCTGGAGGCTCAGACCCAACGGTCAACGCCTTAAATCCCTCTGCAGCCCGGTCGCTATATTGACCGGCTATCTCCGGGTTAAGCTTTGATACCACCAGCCAAGTGGCTACCAGGCTAAAGATAAAGGCGAGCACCATAGCCCAAGCCTTGCTCCTACAAGAGCTGCTACCCTGATCTTCATCGCTATTGTCTGAGTCCTGATCCAACGCATCATCCAGCTCGGTAAAATCTATATCCTTTGGCGGAAAGGGATTGTTATCGGAGTAATCCTCGCCCACATAATCATCTCCGTCATCTCCTAACAATGGCGATAGATATTCCTCTGGATCTTCATCGGAATAGCCACCGCGAATGGCAGCGCCCAGCCCAGTGTGCAAAAGTAGCGTTTCAGTTTCCTTCTCAAAACCGTGCTCCACCGCCGCTTTCATCAGCTGACTGGCTTCGTCTAATGTGGGCGTTTCAACCACCCAGCGATATAGCCTGCGGCCGAATAATGTCAGGGGTTTCTCATAGTTTGGCCAGCCGGTTTTATCTAAAAACAGAACCAGACGCACATTCACACCAGGGAAATCTGACAGCAGACGAACCAGTAAAGCCCACTGCTCTTCATTGACCGCCTTGGCATCATTGACCACCAGTAATTTCACTGGGGTGTCTGGGTCTGCGGGCTGACGAGCTTGCTCCATACTCATGGTGGCGAGCATTTCATTAAAGCGCTTGAGAAGACTGTCGGTGTTGGTGGGAAGAAATATTTCCAGCTGGAAAAGGCCCAATTCCCGCAGGCGAGCAACCAGCATCCGGCAGTAATGGTCGAGCACAGTTTCGTTGGTGCCAATCACTGCCAGACCAAGATTGTCGTCTACAATCGCATCGAGGGCCAGTTGAAAACGCTGCTTGTCTTTGGAGCGATAAAAAATATCACCGCCATCAAACCAGTCCTGAAATTCAAAGGTCGGCTCTTGTTGGTTGTCTCTCATGCCCCTCTATCCCCTCTTAAATTAGTCACTCAATGTGCCATCTGGGTTATATCGCATTCCCGCAGGCACCTCCGGATTGGGCTTCTCGGCCACTCCAGCACCGGGGCCAACAGAATTCAGGCTAAATACATAGGCTATAACCTGCGCCACCGCATAGTATAAAGATTCAGGCACAGACTGGTTAATATCTGTTGTAAAGTAAAGCGCCCGCGCCAGGGTCGGCGACGAGAATAATGGGACCCCAGACTCCCCAGCCTTGTCGCGGATACCCTGAGCTATAAAGTCTACCCCTTTGGCGACCACCACTGGCGCCCCATCACTGGAAGGATCATAGCTTAATGCCACCGCGAAATGTTCTGGATTTACAATAATCACATCTGCATCTGCCACAGCTTCCATCATCTGGCCCATGGCCATTTCCCGCTGCTTGCGTCGGATCTGGGCTTTTACTTCTGGCCGTCCTTCCGTGTCTTTAAACTCGTCTTTGACCTCTTGCTTGGTCATCTTCATTTTTTTGTTAAATTCGTAGATCTGATAGGGCACATCAATTGCAGCGGCAATCAACAGAGTCAGGGTCACCAGTACTGTGCCTCCGGCAATGATCTTGCCGGCCTCGGCCATGGCCGGTTCTAAATTCATAAAGCCGAGTTGGATAAAGCCATCAAAATTCTGGCTCACCACCAAAAACAGCACCCCTCCCACCAGACTGAATTTGGTTAATGCCTTGGTAAGATCAACCACGGCCTTCATACCAAACATGCGCTTAAAACCCTGCAACGGATTGATCTTGCTGGCTTTGGGCGCTAAGGCTTTCATTGAAAAAAGGTAGCCTCCCAGTGCACCAGCCGAGCCTACAGCAATCACCACTGCGAGCGCGAACATAGGGATCAGTATCAACATACTGTCCAGCGCATGGACGCCAAAAGCCGCAGGTAATAGGTTGTCGGAGAACACCGCTTTACGATCAAACACAAACCCGGAGACAAAGTTGTCAGCTAATTTAACCAACAGGTAGCCGCCAAACAGATACATAAACACAGAAACGCCAATCATCATCATTGCCACTGACAATTCTTGAGATCGCGCAACCTGCCCATCTTCCTGCGCCTTTTCGAGGCGCTTGGCGGTGGGTTCTTCTGACCGTTCTTCGCTAGTATCCTGATCTGCCATCAACTCAACCCCAATGCCTGGCTAAGAATCTCAAAACTCTGGCGCCACAGCCATTGAATACGATATCCAATGCTGTTCATCGTCATAGCTAGCAGGATAATACCTGCCAAAATCATCGCTGGAAATCCCACTGCAAAGATATTAAGCGCTGGCGCGGCTCTGGTAATCACCCCCAAACCTAGGTTGATAAACAACAGCGAGACCAGAATTGGCATCGCCAGCAAAACCGCCCCCAGGAATACCATTGAGCTCCATTGAATAACCAGCCCCATCAGGGCCTGATTGGCGATCATTTCACCAATAGGCAGAATCTTAAAACTCTCTAATAACAGCGTTATCACCAGCACATGGCCACCGAGCCCTAAAAACAGCAGTGTTGAACAAATAATCAAAAACTGGGCGATTACCGGCACATTCCCCATGTTGGGGTCGACCATATTCGCCATACCCAAACCCATAGAGGCAGAGATCGCCTGACCACCCACAACCAGTGCGGCGTTGACCACCTGGAGAATCAGTCCCATCAATACGCCAATAAATACCTGATTGAACACTTCTCGCAGGCCCAGAGCCGAAAAAGGATCTAGGGTTGGCCAATCGGTAAGGGGATAGACCATCCAGGTCAGCAAGATGGCCAAAAGCACGCGAATGCGAACGGTAACAGATTGCAGAGAGAAAAAAGGCGCGGCTAACAGAAATGCCGATATGCGTATCATCGGCCAGAGCAGCATATAAAACCGCTCAACTACTTCTGCAACCAGCAGGTCCATCAGGTGAACAAAGTGGGGATACGTTCAAAAATTCGCTGAAAAAAGTCAACCATCACGGCGATTTGCCAGCCGCCAAATATGACCAGCGCCAAAACCATAATCGCCAGCTTAGGAATAAAGCTCAGCGTCATCTCCTGAATGGAAGTGGCAGCCTGAAGTATGCCCACCAGCAAACCAACGGCCAGAGCCACACCTAACAGAGGCGCGGCAACCTTAACTGCGATCCACAGAGATTCACGGCCTAAGTCAATTACCTGTGCTGCGTCCATAATAGTCTCCTATGTGACCATAAAGCTTGCAGTAAGAGAACCCATTATCAAGGTCCAGCCATCCACCAGCACAAACAACATCAGCTTAAACGGCATTGATATCATCATGGGTGAAAGCATCATCATACCCATGGACATCAATACACTGGCTACAACTAGGTCAATCACCACAAACGGTATATAGATTAAAAAGCCAATCGCAAAGGCGCTCTTTAATTCTGAGGTAATAAACGCGGGAACCAGAGTAACAAAGGGCACATCTGCCGGGGTCTCAATATCATCATTGCCGGCAATTTCCGCAAACATGGCAATATCGGATTCTCTGGTTTGATTGAGCATAAAGGTTCTGATGGGAGCCTCTGCTGCTACCACAGCAGCGTCAAAGCTAATCTGCTCTTCAAAATAGGGGGTAATGGCGTCATCGTAAACAGCGCTGAGAACCGGGGTCATGATAAACAGAGTAAGAAACAGCGCCAGCCCCAAAAGCACCTGATTAGGTGGTGTCTGAGCGGTGCCCAAAGCCTGCCGCAAAAGCGACAGAACAATAATAATACGAACAAAAGAGGTCATCATTAACAGCAGAGAGGGCAACAACGTCAGCAACGTCATTAATGCGATAAGCTGTAATGTCAGGCTGTATTCGGTTCCGCCAGTGCCATCATCAACCATATTGACAATGGGTAGGCCGGCTTGGGCAAAAGCGGAGCTATTAAATGAGAAGAGCAGAATGCCCAGCACTAGACTCTTGATAATGGGGAGGTGCCTGATGGTAAAAGGTCGAGCCAAAATTTAGTCCTTTTGTCTCTTTGCCATATGGGAAAACAGCTGCTTAAAATTTTGTATTTTGTTTTGTTTCTGGTCTTCGCTCTGGGGCTCTTCAATTAATGGTTCTTCATCAACCTGCCAACCGCCCAACCGAGTCATGCCCTGTGGTGACAAACCTACCAGAATTTGCTCCCCATTGACACTTACCAACAAGAGTTTCTGCCGCGCACCAAGGTTTTGAACCTCTAATATGCTAAGCCGCCTCTTGCCTGCGCCAGTGACAGTGGGACCCAATTTTTTTAGCGCGAACAATGTACCAACCAGCAGTGCCATCACCAGTAGGAATGAGGCAATCATTGATAGCCATTCGGCCCAACCATACTCTGCTGCCATACTTGTCTCTGTTTATAGGTTTTTAACGCGATCCGCAGTAGGTACAACACTGGTCAACCGCACGCCATAGCGCTCATTAACCAAAACCACTTCACCCTGTGCTACAAGGGTATTATTCACTAAAAGATCCAAAGGTTCACCTGCTAGGCGGTCTAGTTCGACAACACTACCCTGGGTCAGGCGCATTAAGTCACGAATCTTAAGGGATGCACGCCCTACTTCAACTGAAACAGTGACCGGAATATTTTGCAGCACTTCAGAATTGATTTTGTTTTTTACCACATCAGAGTCTGACATTGGTGCTTGCTCAGCTGCTGTATCTGTATCTGCCATACTTATTTACTCTCTATTTTGAGCTTATTAAATTTATTTGTTGGGCGTTAATGCTTTAACAATCTTGGCCGCCATGTTGGAACCATTGCTACCTATCTCCGCATCGAAGATAGGCACATCATTAACATGAAGGCGTGCAAAATCGGCTTTGTTCAGATAGATGATGTCATCTTCACGCATTTCTTCGAATTGCGCGATAGTGGTCTCGATATCTGACAGGGTCACTTTGACTTCCAGTTCGGCGTCTAAGGCCGCTGACTGTAGTTCGGAACTCCACACTTTATCTGACGCATCGTTGCCGTCGCCGGTCTGAACACGGCCGCGCAGCAAGTCACGGATTGGCTTTAGGGAGCTGTACGGGTAGATCAAATCAATATTACCGGTTACATCCTGGCCGAGTTCTGATGCGAATCGACTCACTACAACCAAGTCATTCTCATCGGCAATCTGCGCGAACTGCGGGTTGATCTCTGAACCAACATGCTCGCATTTTATTTGCATGATTGGCGCCCAGGCTTCCTGCAATGAGCCAAACAGTACGTTGAGCATGATTTTGATAATGCTTGATTCTGTTGGCGTAAATAACCGGCCCGGAGGCAAGCCATCGATACCGCGGCCAAAGCCACCAAAAAAGTTATCCAATGAAGCAAAGATCACAGATGGTTCGATAACTACCATTGAGTATCCGCGCAAAGGATTCAGGCGAATGGTATTAACCGCCAAGGGGGGTGAGAGATCTTTGATGTAGTCGCCGAACTTCATGATCTCCACATTAGCCATATTGACCTTGGGAGTGGTTCTCAGAACTTCCAACAAGCCCAGACGGAACTGACGAACGAAACGTTCGTTAATCATATCCACGGCTCCAACATTCACCCCCAGCGAAGAGTCTTCGTTGGTCAGATCATGCTTGAGCGCTCGTGCGCTCGTATTGACGCCAGTATCGGATTCAATAGAGCCATCCTGAATGCCAGCCGCTAGTGCGTCCAGTTCTTCAGGGGATAATAAATTTGTTGTCTCAGCCATCTCGGCCCTCACATTTTACGTGTTGATATAAGCTTGCTTGCCATTATCAACTAAATTACTGAACCACAAACTCGGTGAGATAAACTTCTTCGATACCACCAAAGTCCTCCAACTCTTCAAGCTTTGCGTTCATGACTAACCTCATTTCATCTGCTAGATTGAAGCGAAATTCTGCGTCTTCGATGTCCGCCTCGGTCTGCTGTGACATCACTATCAACAACACGTTGCGCAGGGCCGGCAGGTGCTTTTCAATATTGTTGACCACGCGCTCATCGTAATGAGTCATGATGGCAACAGAGGCCTGCATAACCTTGCGAGACCTGGCGACATTAGCCGTCAGCTCTTTTTCCAAATCGTAGTAAGACTGCTGAAATTTTGACAATTCTGGGCTGTCTAGCTGCACCTTTGTTGGGCCTGCAGCAGCTTCGGCTGCAGCAGCGGCTTCAGCGGCAGCGGCGGCTTCCAGCGCAGCAATTGCGGCTTCAGCATCAGCGTTTTTGTCCGCATCAAAAAACCCACTGGCAAACAATGTTGCCCCTATGGTGAGCGCAACCACAAACAGCAAACCAAAGACGATCAGGATGATTTTAAGAATGGGGCTTTTTGCCTTGTCTTCATCATCTAAAATTTCTTCACTCATTTTCTATTCCTCTAATTTCAAACTTTCTTATTTTCGTAGGGACTCAGGTAATGGCTTTCACGTGGACTGCCAAACAACTACACCAATACATTTAACCCATCGTCAGATATCTTATTCTTGCCTGCCGTGGACAGGGACTCTGCTTTCTCTACAGGGTTGTCCCTTTCTGAGCGATCGCCCTGCTCCTGCCCTGTCGAGTTTTCGTCAGATCGACCCTGATTTCCCAGCTCTAAACCTAAGTAAGCAGTTTCCATGCCATGTTGTTCAAGTGCAGCACGCAATCTTGGCATGCTGTCTGCAAGCAGCTCTCTGGTGGCGCTGTTGGCCGAATGGAAGTTAGCTTCCAGCTCACCGTTTTTCATTTCCAATTGTATCTCAATTCGGCCCAGAGACTTTGGGTTAAGGTCCATTTCAACTCGCCAAGCTCCTCTGGTGATCTGCGCTGTCAGGCGTTGACCTAAGGCTTCAGTTAAACGACGAGACATTTCTTGAGATTCTTCCTGCTTGCGCATAGCCCGCTGAAGTGGATCTTCTGGCAGCCTGCCCGCTGTCAGCGCGTCTTGGCCCTGAGCAAAACTTTGCTGGGCAGGGATAAAAGCCGACTCAGCGGTAACTACTGGTGCCGCCGGAGCCAATAGACTGATCGCTTCGAGTTTGATCACTGGCGCGGCACTATTGGCTCGCTCCAATGGCACATGGCCGCCAGCGGAATGTTTATCCATCAGATTTTTAAACAGCAATCTACCTGCTGCTGCCTGCAACTCTGGCTGAGCGCCCACCTGAGTATTAGAAGGAGTCTTGCCCGCTAATGTATTTCCTTCCCGAATAGCCTCAGCTAACTGCTTGGCACTAAGAGACAGCTCTTTATCTGTAGGTGCCCCCGCTCTCAAAAGCGGTTGTGTGGCAACAGTCTGAGCTCTGCTGGGATTGACCATGCCTGAGGTTAATCCCACATCTGCCATCTGTCGCTGGTTTATTAACATCTCAATAGCTGGTGCTAGGCTTGGGTTGTCGGCTGCTGTACCAGCATTGCTGATGTCGCCCTCGGCAGCGGTTATTCGCGCCAACTGGGCTCTCAGCTGTTCTTTGGTCAAGGCCTCCGCCGCCTGGACTCCGCCAGAGCCTAGCTGCTGAATTCTGATCTGTGCTTTGGTTAGCCCATCAGCAACTTCAGCTGCCTGCGCCTGTTCTTTTCCCGTGGGGCTCAAGCGAGCAAGGCTGTCTCTAATTTGCTCTTTACTTAGTTGTAGGCCAGCTTCTTCTTTATCGAGCGGGCTCATTCTTCCCAACTGGGCTCTCAGCTGTTCTTTGGTCAAGGCCTCCGCCGCCTGGACTCCGCCAGAGCCTAGCTGCTGAATAAAGCCTGTCGTATGGCCCGCATTTGTAGCGGCTCCCTTGGTATGGTCATCAAGCAAGCTTTCCAGCACCGCTGGATCTATTCCCTGCGACTGCGCAAATGCTGACAGTCCCGCCTCTGACGGCCCTGTGCCACCAACAACGATTTGCAAACCACTCTGTAAGCGGAGATTTCTCAATAATGGCCGAGTATCTCCATCGGCGATATCGGCCTCTCTCTCGCCGCTTTGTGGCAATTGGTTGCCACTTTGCGCCGCCTGCCGATCTATCAGGCTGCTCGCTAGAACCGAGGTAAACTCACTGCCCTGACCCTCTGAAGCCTCACCCATCTCACCTGTAGCCCCCGAACTTCCTAGCCTACTGGTATTTTGAGTCATGCTCAGTATCGCGCTATTGATATCAGACATTGTCTATTCTTCTCACTGCTGTTGCGTAGATGTCTAATGGATTGCAAGACACATGCCAACCTGCATCTACTGGCGGCGCAACATCTCTCTCAGATTGTATTGGATAATATTTTCAGCCTCGGCGCGCTTGGCCTCTTGAGAGGCTAATTGCTGATTCTGTTTGTCCTCAGCCCGCTGGGCAAGGCTTTCTAGCTTCAAGCGCTCACAGTCCGCTGCAACCAATGTCTGACGAGCATCTTTGCAGTCATTCTCTAATGCCTGTATCTCGTTTTTGGCGCGAATTTTAATATCCTGTAGTTGATTAATAAACTGACGGTAGTTGCCCGCTTCACTGGTGCTGTGCGCACGCTGCTGCACCTCAGTCAGCTGCAGAGCGTATTCAACCAACAACTGCTCAAGCTTTTCATCTCGCTCCACAGCCTGCTGTTTGCGCTGATGCATGTCTGCCAATGTTAACTGCGCCTGACGCAGTTCCTTTTGGGCCTTGGCGGCGAGTACATTCCATACCGGCCGGCCATTGGTTGAGTTGTTCATGGGTTATCCTAAGATCCGGGCTGACCTGTTAATTGTTGTAACATTTGCTGACTGGATTCGAGATTTACAGCGGCATCACTGCTCTGCTGCAATAGCGTTTCCATTCCCGGCCGAAGACGAATAGCCTCATCGAGATCGGGGTTGGTGCCTGTTTCGTAGGCACCTACTTGAATTAAGTCCTGATTTTGCTGATAAAGGGTCCACAGCCGCCTAAAGCGATTTGCGGCGGTTTGTAGCGCCGGTGATACTAGGTTGTTCATCACTCTGGATATAGAGCCCGCTAAATCAATGGCCGGGTAATGGGCTGCGTCCGCCAACTCGCGGGACAACATAACCTGGCCGTCTAGGGAAGCACGGGCAATATCTACAATAGGGTCTGAGCGATCGTCCCCCTCAGCCAGTACTGTATAGACTGCTGTAATAGAGCCATGGCCGTTGCGGCCAACACCGGCTCGCTCGATAAGGCGCGGCAATAAGGCAAACACTGACGGCGGATAGCCTTTGGCGGTAGGAGGCTCACCAATGGCCAGACCAATTTCACGCTGGGCATGGGCAACTCGGGTCAGGCTGTCACAGAGCATCAGTACATTTTTGCCTTGATCTCTGAAATATTCTGCAATCAGGTGAGTTAGGTTAGTGGCTTTAAGCCTGAGTACTGGGGATATATTGGCCGGAGCAGCGACAACCACTGATTTTGCCAAACCCTCTTCGCCTAAGGTCTGGTGAATAAATTCCTGTACTTCGCGTCCGCGCTCACCAATCAAGCCAATCACCACAACATCGGCCTCGGTATTTCGGGTCAGCATGCCAAGCAATACAGACTTGCCCACACCGGAACCGGCAACCAATCCTATGCGCTGTCCACGACCAAAGGTCAGGCAGGTATTTAATGCTTTGATGCCAGTGTCTAGGGTTTCTTTGATGGGGCCGCGCTCCATCGGATTTATTGCCAGCCCCTCTAAACTAAGCTGGTGGCTGTAGGCAATGGGGCCCTTGCCGTCTATAGGCTGACCCTGCCCGTCTACCACTCTGCCAAGCATGGCTTGGCCAAGAGAGGCTTTGGAATGATTGGACCGCACCCAAACACGAGCACCAGGCCCTATGCCTCCGGGCTCGGAAAAGGGCATTAAGTAAAGCAGGTCGTCTTGAAAACCAACAACTTCGGCGTCTATACAGATACCCAGATCAGTATTTTCCACTTGGCAATGGGCACCCAGTGGCGCAATGATGCCCTTGGCCTCGAGGGTGAGGCCAACTACGCGAACAAGTTTGCCGCTGGAGAACACCTCGGGGGCGCGCACCTCGGCAACTAACTCGTCGACCTGTGTGGCAAAATCAAGCATCTGACTCTGGGTCCTGGATTTTTGGATCTTGGTTGCTTGGGGATTGGGGGGCTTCTGCAGCCTCAGGGTCATTTGTGGGCTCAGAGTCTTTTATCGGCTCAGGGCTTTCCTCAACTATCACCGCACCCTCAAGCACTTTTTCTTCCACTGGCTTGGTGAAGTTACTATCAAAACTGCTGCTCTCTGCGGGTTTCTGGCCATAGGCGTACCCCAGTAAGGACTCGGACAGGGAGTTGAGGCGGTGCTCTATAAGGTCTTCAATAGCGCTGTCATCAATACTAACTCGAACACTGCCCTGGGACAGTTCTTGGTCGGCACGCATATCAACAGTATCCAGCTCGCCGCTCAATTGCAGGGAAAATTTTTCCAAATCTTTGGGGTTCAGACGGATCACAATGGGGCCTTCGCCCTGTTGTTCCACATCTTTTAAGGCTTCTTTGGTCAGTCGCTCAATCGCAGTGGCAGACAGGGTTAATTCCCCGCGTACAAGCTGCTCGGCGAGATGCAGTGCCAGCTTTTTAAGGGGCCCATAAAACTCGGTCATATCCGACTGCGCTTCACGCAGGGATTGGGTCAGCTCGGTAAAGCTATCTCGGGACTGCTGCCACTGTGCCTCGGCTTCTTCGCGGCCATGCTCAGCGCCTTCGGCAAAAGCCCTGCCCACTGCGCGCTCCATCTCTTCTTCGGCAACCATGGGTATGGTGATCTCTGGCTCTTCGACAACCGGCTCGGCAACCTCTTCGACCATTTCGACCTCGGCCTCATCAGTGCCGCTTATATCCAGAGACTCGGTTTCCCGGGCCCCCTCAGGCAGATTGTCGAGAACCTTGGGCTGCCAATGAGTAAAGTCAGCAGCCACGGCGTTTTCCTTTGGCTGGCTCCAGGTGGCAGAGGCAAATTCCTTGGCCTTTTTGCCTGCCTTAAGCAGATCATTCAGGCGCCAGCTGACGGATTCGTCGGTATTAGACAAAATCGTCCCCTCGGCCTGCGAGCACCAGATCGCCAGAATCTGACAGCTTACGTGCAATACGCATAATGGCTTTCTGGGCATCTTCCACATCGGTGATGCGAATTGGGCCTTTGGCTTCCATATCATCGAGGAACATAATCTTGGCGCGCTGAGACATGTTGTCGAGGAATTTATCTCGAACAATTTCGTCCGCACCTTTCAAGGCAGTCATCAGCATCTCTGGCTCCACGTTGCGCATCAATACCTGCACGCTGCGATTATCTACGCCAGATAGATTGTCGAAGGTAAACATGCTGTCCTGAATCCGCATGGCCAGATTTTCGTCCAGATCATTCACGCCGGTCATAATGGAGGTTTCCAAATCGACCTTGGTAAAGTTCATGATCTTGGCTGCGGTTTTAATGCCGCCAAAACTGGATGACTTAGCGGATGAGCTGGATGAGAACTGCTGCTTCATAATGCCTTCAAGTTCTTCCATCGCTGATGGCTGCACTGTTTCCAGGCTGGCCACACGCTGCATAATCTCTGCGCGCTTCTCTTTGGGCAGAAAATTGAGCACATCAGCGGCAATATCATATTCCAGTACTGACAGAATAATGGCGACCACCTGGGGATGTTCCTCGCGGATCATCTCTCCAATTGAGCGCGCGTCCATCCAGCGGAGAATCTCAAGGCCTTTGCTGGATGAGCCAGGCATAATTCGGCCCAGCACGGTAGCGGCTTTGTCTTCACCCAGTGCTCGCTTGAGCACATTTTCAACATAGTCTGTAGTGCCAAGACCCAGATTGGTCTGGTTTTTAATGGTGGCAACAAATTCGTCCAACACCACATTAACGGCTTCTTGGGACAGATCTGCGACGCCAACCATTGCGCCACCCAGGGCCTGCACTTCGCGGGGATTGAGGTAGCGAATAATATCCGCAGCCTGCTGCTCACCCAGCAGTAGCATAATTACCGCGGCGCGCTCGGTGGTGGTCATTGCATCCAGTTCGGCCTGAAGAGCTTCCGAAATCGGAATATCTTCTTTCACCTCGGTTGGATCCTGTGCGTTTGCTTCAGCCATTTTTCTATCTCCTCTCTCTATTGCCTAGCCGGACCTAAAAAGGCTGGATCATCTTCTTAAGTACGTTGGCAACTCGGCCTGAGTCCTCTGCTACCAGCAGTCGAACCAGTGCAACCTTGTCATCATATGTGTTTGCTGTATCCAACATATCCGCGGATATGGTGGACTTTTTCGGCTTCAGTTTGGCTTTGATATCTTCAAGAGATTCGCCATCACCAAGTTCAATCATTTCTAGCTCTGCCTGGGTTAGCTCGCCATCTTTGATCATAGCAGCGGCACTTTCGTCAATAATCTCAATATCAGGTAAGTAGGACTTGATCACCGGTCTGATCACAATAAACAATAGCGCGATAAATGTCAGTGCTGCGCCTAGGCTCTTGGCGGTGCTCATGACCTGCGGGCTCTCATACCACTGCAGCCTGGTATCAATAATACTGGGTTCTTCAAACTTGGCAGAAATAATAGTCACTACATCGCCGCGCTCGGCATTAAAACCAATGGCCCCTTTGACCAAATTAGTCAGGCGCTCCAACTCAAGTTCGGTATACCCAATATCGGCGGTCGTTTGCTGCTGAACACCGTCTATAGATTCTGCGTCCACTAATGGTGCCAATGGCTCATTGATCACTACGGCAACCGAGACTCTATCCAATGTCCCGCCTTGGCGTTTAACATGGCGCACAGCGCGATCCATCTCATAATTACGCGTGGTTTTGCTGCTGAGAGTGCTTAAATCACTGTCCTCACCGTTGCCCGGGGCCAACTGACCCTCAACAACGGTCACTGGCTCTAATGGCGCGGCATTGCTCGTGGCACCAGGCACGCCTCGTGCATCTTTTAGCGAGCCTTTTTCCACAGACAGAACTTCGGAGCGCGCTCGGGGCCCATTGTCATTGCCATCATATTCTTCGTAGGTGGACTCAATTTCGGTAAAGTCCATCTGTACATCAACTTCTGCGCGCACATTGCCGTCGCCAACCACGGGGGTTAACAGGCTATCAATACGATTGCGATAGGTATTTTCAATACGCTGCTTGTGCTCCATTTGCACTGAGTTGAGCTGCATGGAGTCAAACTGATTAGCATCGGTGAGCAATTTGCCCCGCTGATCTACAACCACCACATCTTCTGCGGCTAAATAGGGAACACTGGAGGCCACCATATGCACTATGGCCTGGACCTGACTGGCGGATACCACTCGCCCAGGGTAGGGTGCAACAACCACTGAGGCCTTGGCCTGGGTGCGATTGCGTACAAATACGCTCTGCTTGGGGGAGGCCAGATGTACACGGGCAGACTGAATGGTGCCAATTTGGCTAACACTGCGCGCCAGCTCTTGCTCCATTGCTGCAACATAGCGCACCTGCTCCATAAACTGACTGGTGGTCATAGAGACGTCGCTGTTTAGAGACTCCATGCCGTCGGTCGCGCCGCCTTGAGGCAGGCCTCTGGATGCAAGAAATATTCTCGCTTCATGGTAGCGGGCGTCAGCTACTTTTAGTTCGCCGGTATTGCTATCTATTTTGGCACCAAAATCCGCGGCTGAAAGGGCCTCGTACGCTGCCTGGCGATCTGCTTCAGACAAACCGGGATAAACCGCGCGATAGGCCGGCTCTTGAACCCATGAATAAGCAATCAAGAACACCGCTACTGTCAGTAAGGCGATAATTGCCGGCATAGATCTGCGCACGGCAGGCTGGTCAAGCACCTCTCGGACACTGGGCAGGGACGAACCTGTCAGGGGAGTGCCGGCGTCTGCCTGCGTCTCTTGCCCTGGGGCTTTTGTCGTAGCCGGTACCGAGGCGCTCTCTTGCCCCTGTGCTGGTGCAGCTAGATCTGTTGGATTTGCGACTGTAGTTGCCATAGCTATTTTCTCTTCTCAGTAATTACACTGGCATGTTCATGATTTCTTCGTAGGCCTTAAGCACTTTGTTTCTTATCTGAAGCGTGGCTTCAAAGGCTAACGATGACTTTTGCATCTGCATAACCACATCGGTCAGAGGAATATCATCTCCTCGCTCGTAAGCGGTACGCATTGCTTTTGATGCCTGCTGGGTTGCATTAACGTCTTGAATCGCACCTTTAATGCTATCGGCAAAACCGGTTGTGCCCATAGGATTTAACCCTTGGACTGTGCTTGCGGTTGGCGAAATATTGACGCCCTCAGCGGCCTGCGCTTGATATTGCCGAATCTGGCCCAGTACGGCTTCGATATTGCCCATGTTGGTTGGGTTTACCATTGTCTAATCCTCTTTAACTTCAACCGCACTATCGTGCGTAAGCTCTGGTGACGGAAATGCCCTGTTCCCGGAGCTTCTGTAATTTATGGCGCAGGGTTCGGGGACTGATGCCGAGCTTTTCAGCCGCCTGATCCCGACTGCGAGAAGCTTGCAGTGCCGCCATAATGGTCTGGCACTCGCTATTTTTGACGGCCTGGTTTAAATCTTTGCCAAAGCCGTTGATTCCGCGGTCGTTACCCAGCGGTTGTGGCATTGCGTGGCTAAGGGTAGAGCCCGCGCCAGCCGCAGACTCAAAGGCAAAATTACTCGGCATATTCTGGGGTTGTGATTGACCCAGCTGTAACTCTTGCTCATCGGTAATGGGCATGTCGTCAAACATAAGATGCTGGGTATCAATAACGGACTGATTAGCTAAAACCATGGCTCGCAAAATGACATTTTGCAGCTCCCGCACATTACCCGGCCATCTGTAGTCGGTCAGCATCTGCTGAGCTTCAGCGGTCAATCGAACCTGCTGGCCCGCAACCGCGTGCTGAGCAGAAAATTGCTCGATCAACGGCAAAATATCCAACGGTCGTTCACGCAAGGGCGGCAAAGTCAGCTTAAAGGCGCTGAGTCTGAAATAAAGATCTTCTCTGAAGGTGCGCTGAACTATCGCATTCTTAAGGTTGCGGTTGGTTGCAGCAATCACTCGGATATCTAAGTCGATGGATTTTTGGCCACCCAGACGAACCACCGAGCGCTCCTGCAAAATACGCAGCAGTTTGGCCTGAAGATGGAATGACATTTCGCCAATTTCGTCGAGGAAAATGGTACCGCTCTGGGCTTGCTCAAACAGCCCGGGCTGAACCTTAGTTGCGCCGGTAAACGAGCCTTTTTCATGGCCGAAAAGCATGTCTTCGATCAGATTCTCAGGCATCGCAGCACAGTTAAATGCAATAAAAGGACCCTCATATCGGGGAGATGCATCATGCAGTATGCGGGCCAAAACCTCTTTGCCTACGCCGGTGGGTCCGGTAAGCAGGACAGTGACATCAACTTGGGCAACACGCTCAGCCAAGGCCAGCAGGTTGCGGCTAACGGGGTCGGCAAATACAAATGCATGCTCTTGCTTTTGGGGGCTGACCTCAATCGAGGCCAGAGTGTCCAGCCAGTCAGCGGCGGAATACTGATCTGCGGACACTACCGTCTGGGCACCTTGGCTCATAGCCTCGATTCCCAACTCCAGATTGTCCGGCTTGACCCGAGCAACCACTGGTGCGGAACCATTAACCTCGCGCAGTCGAGCCTGTACCTGTTTTAGCAACTCAGTGTGCTGATGAAGATTCACCACCACAACCTCGGCACTCACATAGGCTTCGTCTGCCAGATCCGCCGACGGAGTACAGCGACAGGCCATACCCTGATCAGCTAACCCGCTGACTTGCTCGGCGTTCATTTGTGCCTGCTCATCAATCCACAGCACTGAGATTTTGTTTAGTTTTGCCACATTGCACCCTTTCTACTTAATTGCCACGTTGTGTCTTTGTAACCTGAAGTAGCAATATGTGTGCCAGTTTTATTTAGTGTTTAAAAACAGTCACTTAGGGTAATAGTGGCAAAAAACTGTCGGTATTTTGCCAGCGGCAAAGGTCGGCAATCTGACAGTTGGCCAGCACTGTTTTTAACTAAAAGTGGCTAGGGATTGACCTGTAGATGGCACAGAAGTGGCCGCGACAAGGTGGCAGTTGTGGCAAAAGGAAGCCACATTTGACGGCTGTGACTAGGAGTGGTCAGACAGACCATACTTGTTAATCTTCTCAATCAATGTGGTACGCTGCAGATTGAGCAGACGAGCGGTTTTTGACACATTGCCTTCGGCGCGACTCAGGGCCTGCGCGATTAGGCTGCGCTCAATTTCAAGCAGATGCCGCTTGAGCTCCATGCCCTGTTCAGGAAATACGTCACCGCCCTGAGCTAGCATAATAACGTTTTGCACCTCATCGCCTGGGGAAGCCTCAGGGACGCTGGCGGGTTGTTCAACCGCCCTATCCGACACCGGGTTTTGCGCCTCCTGCTCGGCGAAACCAGCGATCAACTGATGTACTGCTTCTGCTCCCTCAATATCAGAGATACTGCGGATACCCAGGGGCACCATACTCGCTGGTACTTTGCGCAAGTCTACTTCCTGACCGGGATAGAGTGCGGTGTAGCGATCAACCAAATTAGACAGCTCGCGTACATTGCCCGGCCAGTCGTATTGCACCATCAGATCCATAGACTTTTTATGAAGCCGAATTGGCGGCTGATTATCTCGGCAGTAAAGCTTTGCAAAATGCTCAAACAATAGACCTATATCTTCTTTGCGCTCGCTTAGCGCGGTGACTTCAATAGGCATAACATTTAAGCGGTAATAGAGATCTTCGCGAAACTCGCCTTTCTCGATCAGTTCTAGAATATTTTTGTGGGTGGCAGCAACAACTCGAACATCAATGGCCGTGCTGTCGGAAGAACCCACAGGGTCGATAGTGCGCTCTTGCAGTACGCGCAGTAACTTGACCTGCAGATCCATGGACATGTCACCGATTTCGTCGAGAAATAGCGTGCCGCCATTGGCCAACTCAAAACGGCCTTTACGATCTGAAATAGCACCAGTAAAAGAGCCTTTGCGGTGACCAAACAACTCACTCTCCAAAAGCTCTCTGGGAATTGCGCCACAGTTAACCGGAATAAATGGACCATCCCCTCGTTCAGAGCAACCATGTAAGGCCTTGGCAACTAGCTCTTTGCCCGTGCCACTGTCACCCAAAATTAAAACAGTGGCGCCACTTGGCCCCACTGTTTTAATCAGCGATCGCAGCTCGTTGATTCCATGACTTAAGCCAATTATTGACGATAGCTCGAACAAAAAGAGTCTTCCCGAAGCGCTCCTTGGGTAACTTTGGCTGGCTCATCCTTTGATTCAGCGCATCTTGTTTTGTAATTCTGCATAACTTTACCCAATGTTGGAGAAACAACCAAGAACAAAAGACGCTGCAGTGCCGCTTTAACAAGCCTTATATAGCCTAGTACAGAAAGATATACCCTGCTATTGCAGAGCCTTTGGCATCAGTAGCTGTTATTCAGCCAGGCCTGTTGCCAACAAACACTCTTTGACGGAATACTTGGGACTGGATAAGCTAGCAAAAACGATATTTATTCAGCGCCAGTTACAGAGGGGATCGGTCATGCACAGGGTGCGTGAAGCATTAACTGAAGTGTTTATCATATTCTGCGTCGGTGGGCTCATTGGCGGAGTGCTTGCCATAGTGTCCAATCTCTTTGTTAACGGCGTGCAATATTTCGGTCAACAGCGAGAGGCTAGTGATTTGCTGGCGATTACGATCGGTGATCAAACGCTTTCGTTCTCCAGTGTGCTGTTTCTTTGGGTAGCAGCCGCACTTGTGGTATTTATCAAAACCAGCTTTGGAATTACGCGGTGGTCTGGCCCGGCAGACTCTATGTATGCAGCGCATCAGGTCAATGAACCATTGGATATCAAGCGGGGATTAGCCTCCACTCTAGCGGCTTTTACCTCTGCCAGCGGCGGTGCCTCTGTGGGTCAATACGGTCCAATTGTGCACTTTGGTGCCACCATGGGTATATGGGTAAAGCGTTTTGTTTCCAGTCGCTTAAGCCATGAGATTTACCTTGGCTGTGGCGTGGCGGCTGCTATCTCTGCAGGCTTTAATGCACCCATTGCCGGCGTTATTTTTGCCCACGAGGCTATTTTGCGCCATTTTTCGGTGCGAGCCATTGCTCCTATTACCGTTGCCTCTGTGTCTGCAAGCACGCTAAGCAATTACTGGTTTCCTCACAGCGCAACGTTTCAAATTAGTCATGCCGTGCCAAGCCTGGCAGATGTAGTGCCATTCCTAGCGGTGCTATCACCTGTTTTTGCATTAGTGGCCATTAGCTTTATGGTGTCCCTGCGCTTTGCGGCAAAAAAGGCCGAGCAAAGCTCATTGTCGCCGATGCTGCTGCCCTTTGTGGCTGCCACTATCTGCGGTTTGGTTGGTGTCTGGGTACCACAAATTTTGGGGCTTGGTATAGACAGCATTAACCATATGATTGCTGGAGATTTTGCACTATCCCTGTTGATCACTGTGTTGGTGGCAAAGGTGTTAATGACCGCGCTGTGTCTGGGTTGCGGATTATTCGGTGGCGTGTTTTCTCCTTCGCTTTTTGTCGGTGTGGCCGCCGGCGCTCTAGCCGGCCAGCTTCTTACACTGTTCGGTTTTGCAGATATCGCCAGTGTGATCAGTGTGGCAGCCATGGCAGCTATTAGTGCCTCGGTAATTGGTGCGCCACTGTCAGCAGTGTTAATTGTGCTGGAGTTAACCCAGTCCTACGAGTACGCTGTGGCCGCGATGATGGCGGTGATGCTCTGCGGCCTTTTAACCCATCGCCTGTTTGGTCAGTCATATTTTGATCGACAACTGCTGGATCGCAACATTGACTTGGCCAAAGGGCGTGAAGCTATTGCTCTGGGTCATCAGACAATTGGTCCCTTTGCCAGCAGTGACTATATTAGTCGCAGCGGAAATATCTGTGGATCAGAGCTGCAGCAGGAGATGAAAACCCGGGGCCATACCGAAGCCTATATTGTTGATGATGACGGTGTGTTGCAGGGTAAAGTGGATATCTATCTGGCTATTGAATGCGGTACTGGCCCGGTAGCTGAATTTATGGACAGCCGACCCCTGTGCCTGTTTGAGGATGAACCTCTGGACAGCGCAATGGTTAAGGTGAGTCAATTTGTGGGAGAGAGCCTCCCGGTGATCAATAGGACGACAGGAATAATGCAGGGTAGCATTGCAGAGGGCGCACTGTTTCAAGCAGTAATTGATGTGCAGTCCCAAGCGCGCAACCTTGAGCGCGCCTAATTAGTTTAATTTGGTGAAATAATGATGAAAGTCCTATTGCGAGTTGTTGTTATCTGCTGCTGCCTAAGCAGTCCATTCAGCGGAGCCGAGCCTTTTGCGGCTGGTCTCAGTGCGATGGAGCGCGGCCATTACTCCACGGCCATGCGCGCTTGGCTAAAGATGGCCCGAGACGGTGTTGCCGAGGCACAAAACAACGTGGGTCATCTCTACGAAGAGGGCTATGGCGTATCACAGAACTATCCCGAGGCTCTAAGCTGGTATAAACAGGCCGCTGATCAAGGTCTTGCCGAAGCACAACACAATATTGGCATGCTCTATTATCACGGCTACGGGGTGGCGAAGAACTACCGAGAATCTTTGCGCTGGTTTAAGCGCGCAGCAGGCCAGGATTTGGCAGATGCTCAATATATGCTGGGGCTGTCGTTTCACCAGGGCAAAGGTACCGACTTAGACTATACCTTTGCAAAATACTGGTTTTACAAATCCGCAAAACAATCCTATGCCAATGCGCAGTTTATGTATGCTTTTATGCTGCAAGCTGGCGATGGCGGCGAATCGGAGCCCCTTAAAGCGATGGTTTGGGCAGAGCTTGCCGCACGGAATGGCAAGGCTGACAGCACTGATATTTCCGATCTGTCCAAGCTTCTAGTGGATGACATCGATCAGGCTACTGTGCCTATGTTAGTCAGCCAATGTCTGGCCACTGACTACGAGGACTGTCCAAAGTAGCTGCACTCAATGGCTCGCCGTTAATTATTTGCGCTATTTGCTAAAGAAAATCCATTACTCACCGATGTTATAAGTATCGAGTTCAAGGTTATTAATGGAGTAGAGCAAATGGCGCCCAATAAAAGAGCAATGAAGGCTTACCACAGTGTTGGCGTGACCTCCGCGGTTAACTATGCTGATGGTGTTCAGCTTATCCAGATGTTGTTTAATGGTTTGATGGATTCACTGGCCGCTACTGAAGGTCATATGGCCCGTAACGAAATCAGCGAAAAGAGTCAGTCCATAAGCCGCGCTACTAAAATTCTTGTGGGCCTTCGGGGTTCTCTGGATTTTGACAAAGGTGGTGAGTTGGCGCGCAACCTAGATGATCTTTACGATTACTCTACCCGCCGTCTTTTGAAAGCCAGCATCCGCAATGACATTGAGGCCGTGCAAGAGGTTAAAAGCCTGCTTGGCGAAATCAATGGTGCCTGGGAATTACTCCCTTCTCTGTTAAAGGAACAGCCCGTCGCGATGGCCTCTTAGGCCACTGCCAGATCGGCTCCGGTGCAGAGCGATGTCAGACCTCAGACTGAATCCCTTCGTCCCCAGACCACCCGCACCCAAGCCAGTGGTGCCCAGCCAACCTCAGGGCGGCCAGGGGAAACACCATTTCAATTCTGACGCCGACTCGGAATCTAACCAAGACTTTAGCAATGTTGATCTATTGTTTGACGCCAATACTGAGCGCAAGGATCAAGCAGAAAAGTATTTTCCCGCGAACCCCTACCAGTCCCTGGATGAATTTATGGTAGTGCAAAAACTTTCAATCTTAGACCATCCCAACCCGGGCACCCAGAGCTCCAAATTGGCTGAGTTGGCCAATACCCTGGTTAATTACCAAGAATAAGCCGCGGCAATACCCCTTTCTTTAACCCGCAGCGCCCCCTCAGTTTCTTGACAGGCTTCAGCACCTCGTGGCATAAACTCTGTAGTTAGTAAAATAATTTCTACAGCATTGTGTATCCACAATGGTATTTGGGGGCTGATCTTATGGGTGCTTATCAACAGCGCGTGATGGAAATTCTCAGTAAGGGTGACCATCAGGACCCTGTCAGCCGCGCCTGTGATATTTTTCTATCGATTCTTATTATCCTCAACTTGCTGGCAGTCTGCCTGGAATCCGTTGAATCTATAAATAATACGTATCATGACGCGCTGATCGCCTTTGAGTGGTTTTCGGTAAGCATTTTTTTGGTCGAGTATCTTTTACGAATCTGGTCAATTGCTGCGGACAATAGAAGCCCTGCTAAAACTGCCACCGGCCGACGAGCCAACTATATTTTTAGCTTCACAGGCCTGATTGACCTAGCCGCCATACTCCCCAGCATCCTGCCGCTGATTATGGGCGGTGTTGATCTTCGTTGGCTGCGAGTTCTGAGACTGGTGCGTCTGCTCAAGATCTCCCATTACTCAACCGCTTTGGAGGATTTGTTCTCTGCGGTGTATGAAGAGCGGCGCTCGTTTGCCGCAGCGCTCTATTTAATGGCTATTGCGCTGTTTCTATCCAGCTCAATGATGTACTTGGCAGAGTATGAGGTGCAGCCGGAAAATTTTGCCTCTATTCCAAAAACCATGTGGTGGTCGCTGATCACTCTGACCACGGTAGGCTATGGTGACGTATCGCCAATTACCCCTCTCGGGCAAGTTATTGGCGCCTTTACTGCACTGATGGGGGTGTGCACCGTGGCACTGTTAACTGGTATTGTGGCGTCGGCATTTTCCAGCCAGATGGCGCGACGCGAAGCTATTTTTGAGGCGGAGATAAACGCCGCAATGAGCGATGGTATTGTAACCTCGATGGAAAAAGCCCATATCGAAGAATTACGCGAGCGTTTTAATATTCCGGAGGAGCATGCCAGACAGATCTTTGCCCTGTTAACTGACAAGAAGTAAACAGGACTCAAGCGAATCAGCCGCCGTCAATAATCACTTCAATTCGGCGGTTTCTAGATCGGCCCTGTGGACTGTCATTAGAGGCCAATGGCTTGGTGTCCGCAAAGCCGGTCACCGTGACCTGACCGTCAGGCACGGCGGTATTATTAAGTAAATAGTCTGCTACTGCCGCCGACCGTGCTGCCGAAAGATCCCAGTTGGAACGGAACCGCTCACTAAAGGCCATGGGCACATTGTCTGTGTGGCCTTCGATGGTGATCAAGCCGCTGGCATCACTAATGGACTCGCCCACTTTATTAAGAAGTGGTTTGAAACTGGGCTGTAGATCAGCAAACCCACTGCGGAAAGAACCGCGCTCGGCCAACCGCACAATAATTTTATCACCGTCCCGCTCAACCTCGGCTAGCCCCTCGGCAATTTCATTGGACAGCTTCATACGAATGCGCTCGTACTGGCTGGCGATGGCCTGCTCTTTGCCCTCGGCACTCTGCCCGCTGATATTCTCTGCAGTTGCATCCGGAGATGCCTGCTCAACTTCAACTTGCGACTGCACTTGGGCCTGGGCCGCAGCAACCTTTGCATAGATTTCAAGATCATTCTGCGAGATCTGGGCACCAGAATTGCTCATGCTGTCGTACCCGTCTATACCCGACTGCGCCTCTGATTCAACTTTCACGACCAGCTTATTGTTTTCGACCGTTACAGAGACTTTGCCCTCGGCAATTTCGCTAGCCAGCAGCTTCTGAACCACCTCAACATCTGAGTTGGTGTCGAAGTCAGCAGTCTTGGTATCAGTTTTTAACTCTGGATCAATAGGTTGCTCAGCATCGGTGGTCTGCTCTTGAATCACATCCATCAATGTGGGGTCTACCTTGGCGGTCTTGTACTGCTCGGCAATAATGCTCTTGGCTTTGGGCGGCTCGACAACCGGCACCAGACGCTGAACGCCAAAGGCATTTTTCATTGAGCCACTGACTTCTTTGTATTTGGGCACGTTCATCTCAGCAAAGGACAACAACAGAACAAAAAACGCCATTAACAGAGTGGCCATATCGGCAAAGGTTGCCATCCAGGCTGGTGCGCCACCTTTACAGGGCGGACAATCTTCTTCTGGCGCAGGCTCCTGTTCTTCCGGCGGCTCTTGTTCAGCCTCTACTTGCTCCGCCGGCGCGGGCACAGGCAAAGGCGCCTCTTCAGTCTCTGGGGCCTGATTTTCCGGATTCAGAACGTTGTCGTCGTCTCTTTCTGCCACTAGACCACCCCTGAATTATTGCGACTATCAGTGTTATGAACCATCGACAATCACCTCGATACGACGGTTGCGGGCACGCCCGGCTGCCGTTGTGTTGGTAGCAATTGGCTTGGTGTCAGCAAAACCGGCAACAATCATATTGCCCTGAGAAAATCCAGAATTATTAATAAAGAAATCTGCCACAGATGCAGATCTAGCGGCCGACAAATCCCAGTTAGAATTAAACCGCTCACTAAAGGCAACGGGCACATTGTCAGTATGGCCCTCGATGCGCACCTTGCCTTTGCTAGCCGCTAGGGAATCACCCACTCGACTGAGCAGCTGGATAAAGCCTCTCTGTAAGTCTGCGCTGCCAGACACAAAGGAGCCCTGACTCGCCAGACGCACAATAATCTTATCGTCTTTTAATTCGACCTCAGCGAGGCCCATCTGAATTTCAGCGGCCAGATTGGCGCGAATCTGTTGGTACTGGTCTTCGATGTCCTGCTTTTTACCAGCAGCACTGCCACCAGGCGTTGCGCTTTCGGACTCGTTGTCCATAGCATCGGTATTATCTCCAAGCGCCAGGTCCTGTTTGCGCAATTGCACCTCGGTGGACATCTGCGCCTGAGCTTCAACAATTTTGGCCGCTATATCCAATGTTTCCTGGCTGACGGGCCCACCAGTGCCATCATCTACATCAGCTTTACCATCGCCGCCACTGCTATCGGGGGAGCGCAACTCAACAATTACTTTGTCGTCCATCAGTCGCACGGTCACCTGGCCCTGCTCTATCTCCTCAGCCAGAGTTTCTTCCAGTTTGCGAAAGTTTTGCTCAGTTTCAAAATCTGCCTGTTTCTCTTCGGTCTTGGCCACCACGTTTTTTCTGGTGATATCTTTGGACCGCTGGCGTTTGTTATCAATCACAGTAGGCTGAGCAACCGCTGGCGTGAAGTCTTCTATCACCAGGCTGCGAGCAGAGGGTATGGAAATAACAGGCACTACGCGCTTCACACCAAATGCGGCTTTGAGAGAACCGGCAATTTGCTTGTACTTGGGGACGTTCATTTCAGCAAAAGACAAAATGAGTACAAAAAAGGCCATTAGCAAAGTCGCCATATCGGCAAATGTTGCCATCCAGGCAGGAGAGCCCCCTTTACAGGGTGGACATTCGTCCGAGGGGGTGGGCGCGTCAACACCTGACTCGCCGCCCTGCTCCTCTGGTACGTCCTGATTAGAAACCTCTTCTAAGGTTTCTTCAGGTGCCTGCTCTTCTGCCATGGGTTAGGCGTCCGTTAAGCTGCTGGCGCAAGTTTGGCGCGAGCTTTCGGGCTAAGGAAGGCACCAAGGTAGTCGCTCAGAACTCTTGGGTTGCCACCATCCTGAATAAACAGCACACCTTCAATGATCAGTTCGTTATTGGCTTCTTCTAATGTTGCCTGGTTTTCCAGCTTCATCGCTATGGGCAGACAGATAACGTTCGCCAAGATGGCACCGTACATAGTAGTCAACAAGGCAATAGCCATTGCGGGCCCAATCGCCTTGGGGTCCGACATGTTGCCCAGCATCTGAACAAGACCAATCAATGTACCAATCATACCCATGGCCGGGGCAATTTCACCCCAGGCTGAGAAAATCCCTGCACCCATACTGTGGCGCATCTTGGTCATATCTTTTTCGCGCTCCAGTGAGCCTTTGATGATTTTACCGTCGGTACCATCAACCAGCATGCCCACAGCCTTGGCCAAGAAGGGGTTGGCAATTTCCTGCCCCTCAAGCGCAATCATGCCGTCTTTACGAGCAATAGTGGCAAGTTCAACAATCTGTTCGATCAGCGCTTCGGGGGGATCAAGCTTGTTCTTGAAGGTTTTACCCATAACGGCAACAGCGCCAAGGAACTCACCCAAGGATGATCGAAACATGACCACCATAATAGAACCAGCACCAACAATGAGCAGTGAGGAGGTGTCAATAAAGGCGTTAATATCATCGATTGCCAATACAATCATGCCAAAAGCGCCTAACAAACCCACTATCGTGGCGATATCCATACTGTCTCCTTAATAAGCTAGCAACCTGCAAATAGCGGTTATTTTGGTTTTAATGCGCCGAGCAAAAACTCTGTCTGACCCAGCGCTAATAATAATTCTGTCTTAGTAGTATCGGCAGTTAGGCAGAATTGTTGAACGATTATGTGTCTGTTGAACATATTTTTCTGCTTCTGGATCAAACCGGTAAATAACGCTCATCTATTTTCTGAACATGTCGATGTTTGTATAGGAATATATGTTATTTTAAACTGTATATATAGATGATTGGCGTCAGGAGACCAATTTACACCAGCGGATACTTGATCTTTCTAAGGATCATTTAAGCAGCTTACAAGTCCAACTTACTAAGGGTGTTGATTTAAGGGGAATGCTTGTGCACAAAAATATCTCGTCAGGTTCAGACATCAAATCTTCAAATGGCGGCCTGCTCCGCCGATATACAGCAATGATTGGCTTGATATCTGGGTGCCTGTTGCTCATGAGTTGCGACAACTATCGTACCGTCGCCAAATGCAGCGATGAGATTAAAGCTGGCGATAAAGGCGCATTTGTCACAGATAAGACAGGTTTGGCCACCGACACCAGTACCGGCACCGTCTGGTACCGCTGTCCCGGCGGCAAAACCTATTCCAACTTTCGCTGCAAAGGTGAAACCCTCAATTTGAACTGGGATGATGCCACAGCCTATGCGGTAGAGTTCTCTAACAAATCCGGTGTTGACTGGCGACTGCCTACCAATGATGAAATGAAATCAATTGTTGAGAGTTCTTGCATCGCTCCGGCAATTAACGAGAACGTGTTTCCAGCCACAGAAGTTAACAATCACTGGACCTCAAGTAAGAGCTGGCACCAAACCATGTTCAAGTGTTCAGTTAACACCTACAACGGCAGCCTCTCCTGCCGACAGGCGCGCATGATCGAACAGCCGTTTTTACTGGTGCGAGATAAAGCTAATTAGCGCCGGGATTCCGGGGTTTTGGTGAGAAACTGAGGCAGGCGTCTCCGTGCACTCGAATTACCTCTATAGAGGGCAAAATTTTTGATTTAAAACCCATGGCCCTGCAACCATAGGGCCGAGCTCGATCATGGGTAATCTGGAAATGGATACAGGCCCAGCAATCAGGGCCGGTTTTTTCTGGCGGCGTCACGTTTTGGTTTCCAAAATTCTTGGTAGGCTTTCCATAACACAGTAAGCACAAACATCACCCCGATTAGGGTGGCAAACATATTTGTTAGAGACAGACCTGCTAGGCTTTTAAATTCAGGCTGTGCGAACATAATGATGATCATGGGAACGGCCACCACCAGATATGTGCGCACCAGTCGACACACTGCGCATGGTGGTTTTTCGTTTTTCTCTGCCATAGGAACCCTCCTCTAGTTCGTATTCTATGCAATCCTGAGGGCAGAGTCAGGCCAAATACACTTTATAAGCAGCTTATTTTACAGATTTAGCCTCAACCACCGTCACCCGAAATGATGGTGCCTCTGCAATGCTGGCAATTTTTATATCAAACTCAATCTCGCGCCCCGCCTCTATTTTGTAAGGCAATTGCACTATTTTACTGCTGGCAATCTGATAGGCATTGGCCATTTTATCGACCTGCAATTGCACTTGAATCATAGCTGCAGGACTATTATTGCGCAGACGAACACGCAAATTATTCGGCCCCGAAGCCACAGCAGCCGTGCGCATAAAACTTTCCGGCTCTAATTCCAGCTTCATTGCCAATAGCTGCGCTTTTGATCGCTTGGCCAATTCGCCTCCAGCTTGGCTGGCCTGTTCATAGTAGTTTGCCGCAATCTGGTATTGTTTTGCTTGCAAAGCTGACTCGCCCAAGTAATAACTTGCTTTGGCTGTGGGTAATAGTTGGTAGCTGCGCTTGATGTCCCTGAGTCCTGATGTTTGCTTCCCCTGCTCGTAGCGCAAGACGCCTCGAGCCAAGTAGCCACTATAATGTTGCGGGTTTTTGCCAATTGCCGTAGTGAAGGATTTTTCTGCATTATCCGGCCGATCTATGAGGTTCCACGCATGCCCGCGCATTTCCCAGAACGATGCTTCACGCGGTTGCAAGGCAACCGACTTGTCCAATTCCTCCAAAGCCACCTGGCCCTGCTTTTTATTGAGGGCTGCTATCGCCTTTTCCTCTGCCTCATAAGCTGGCGCATCCTTTTTCAGCTGGGCAATCGCAGTTTGATATCGCTGGCGGTACCGTTCACCCTTGGGCAGGGTTGCAGCTTTTACGCTATTGGCATCAACCCGCTGATGAGATGGCGGGTGGCTGGCAAATAACCCAGACAAAAAGTCTGTCTGCTGGCCCTCACTTAATTGGACAAAGGTGCGCTGTAATTCCACCGCCCCTTGGGGCTCGTAGCCAGCAAGCGCCATATATTCCATGCCGTAGTAGTCAGACTCAAGCTCATCATCACGCCCGTACTTGGCCATCCAAGCAGCGGTGCCCAGCTGCGAGGCCAAACCGTAGAGTTGGGCGCCATCGCGGCCTTGAGTGCCAATGGCGACCGCCGCCAAACCAAGATTTGCCAATGTGCCGCGACTCATTTGTGCGGCACCATGACGGGCGGCAGCATGAACAATTTCATGAGCAAGCACGGCGGCCAACTGGGACTCATCGTCTAAATAGCTCAACAAACCACGGTTAATGGCTATTTTTCCCCCGGGCAGCGCCCATGCATTGGGCACTGAGTTATTGAGGACTTTAAATTCATAGGGCAGATCAGGCCGATCACTAACAGCAGCGATTTTTTTGCCAACGTCGGCAACATAGGCCTGCAGTTGGTCGTCTATATAGTAATCGCCCCCCTGAGACTGCCTTGAGGGCTGATAATTTTTCTTTCCCAGCGCGATTTCCTGCTGGGGCGAAATTAACGACAGTTCATTTTTACCCGACACCGGATTGACGGCACATCCCAGCAGTAAACTGAGGCTGGCAAGCAAGGCAACCTGGCGATAAATTAGGCCGATATTCATGGGTCTTTCCTTTTATGGGACGCTTCCGTTGTTGATAAATCAGCGAATATTCTCTAACGCACTGTTTATCAGGATTGATATAATGACAGCACCTTTTGCCATGAATTTCCAGATTAAGGGCATCTTTTATTATGCTAACAGTCATTTCACCAGCCAAAAAACTTGATTACAGCACTAGTGCGACTGGCGCTCGGCACAGCCAACCCGGTTTGCTCGATCACTCATCAGAACTATTGAAGGGCCTGAAAAAACTCTCCCCTCAAGATGTCTGTGGGCTGATGGGTTTGAGCGATAGTTTGGGCGCGCTAAATTACGAGCGCTTTCAAGCCTGGAGTAGACCTTTTAATGAGGGCAATGCTAAACCAGCGATTCTGGCGTTCAAAGGCGATGTGTATCAGGGTCTGGATGCTGAGAGCATGACCAGCAAGCAGTTGGATTGGGCTCAGGATCACCTGCGTATTCTGTCTGGTCTCTATGGGTTGCTGCGCCCGCTCGACCTGATGCAACCCTATCGTTTGGAAATGGGTACCAAGTTTGCCAACGAGCGAGGCAAAGATCTGTACCAGTTTTGGGGCGACATTATCACTGGCGAAATCAACACCGCATTGGCGGCAACAGCATCGCCGGTATTGCTTAATCTGGCCTCCAATGAGTACTTTAAGTCTGTGCAGCAAAAAAATATTGATGGCCGTATTATCACTCCAGTGTTTATGGACAAGAAAGGCGACAAATATAAGATCATCAGCTTTTATGCCAAAAAAGCCCGCGGGTTGATGAGCGCCTTTATTATTAAAAATAAAATCACCGCTGTTGAAGGCATTAAAAAGTTCGACGTCGATGGTTACGTCTATAATGAAGCGATGAGCGAGGGTGACAGCTGGGTCTTTACCCGCGACCAATAAGAGTATTAGCGGCAGATGGACAAGCCTTTTTCACAAGCCTGCGTAAACAATAGGACACCCATTTTTGCGGTGCTTAAACCTTTGTTGGCAAACAAAACCTCCGTGCTAGAGATTGGCAGCGGCACTGGTCAACATGCCGTATGGTTTGCCCCTCAACTTCCCCATCTGCGCTGGCAGACCAGCGACCTACTGGAAAATCACCGCGGCATCATGCAATGGCTTGAACAATTCCCTTCGGACAATTTGTCAGCGCCGATTGCACTGGATATGGTTGAGGGCAACTGGCCAGAAGCAGTTTACGATGGTATTTACTCCGCCAATACTGCTCACATCATGCCTTGGGAAGGCGTAGTCAATATGGTTGCCAACGCAGGTGCTCATCTGTTACCAGGAGGCGTTTTTTGTCTGTATGGCCCGATGCAATACAGCGGCGTTATTGAGCCTCAAAGCAATGTGGATTTTGATGCACAGCTGCGGCAGCGCTCCAGCCGCATGGGCATTCGTGAGTTTCATGATATTAATGGGCTTGCGCTCGATGCTGGTTTAATCCTGCTGGATGATCATGCCATGCCGGCAAATAACCGACTTCTGGTCTGGCAGAAAGCATGATTATTTCTAGCTAAGCGCCTATCTGGTAATCCAGAGCTAAACCAATAAATATCACCATGCCCACCAGATTATTATTGAGAAACGCGCTAAAACAGCCCTCGCGGTCACGCCCTCTGGCCTGTATATATTGATAAACAAACAGCCCCGCAGCCACTATAAGCCCAAGCCCATAAATCCAGCCCCGACCAAATGCCAAACCAGCCATTACTAACAGCGTTAGGGAAATGAGCTGAAGGCTGACAATAATGGCTAAATCCCAGCGGCCAAACAAAATTGCCGTGGATTTGATACCTATCTGCAGATCGTCTTCCCGATCAACCATGGCATAGTAAGTATCAAAGGCCATGGTCCAGAGTATTACTGCAGCAAATACCAGCCAGAGCGCCGCCGGCAAGCTCTGTATTTCAGCGGCAAATGCCATAGGCACGGCCCAGGCCCAGGCCGCGCCAAGACCAACCTGAGGTAGATGGGTAATCCGTTTTAAAAATGGGTAAGTGGCGGCCAGGGCCAAACCGCCAACAGAGAGCATGATTGTCATGGTATTGGTCGCCAACACCAATACCAGCGCAATTGATAACAAAAAGCCAAACAGCAACAACGCCCGTCGTGGCTCTATTTCACCGCTAGGCAGGGGTCGATGTTTGGTTCGTTCAACACTTCCATCCACATTGCGGTCGGCGTAATCGTTGATAACGCAGCCGGCAGCCCGCATAACCACTACGCCAAAAGTAAAAATTACCAGAGTTTTCAGAGATGGAATTCCCCCAGCGGCAAACCATAGCGCCCAATAAGTTGGCCACAACAAAAGATAGGTGCCTATGGGCCGGTCCAGACGCATGAGCCGCATCCATGGGCTCACCTGTGGAGTCATTTTTGAAGTCATAGGGTTCGGGGGTATCCAAAGCTCAGACTTTGATTGTACGGCGTAAAGTCGGGCAAGAAAATCTCGCTGACTAACAGCGGCTTGTTATCCAAACGAAATACCGAGCGGCGCCCCCACATTGACGCGCGAATATCGGCGATTGCCTCCGGCAGCTGGACACTGGCTAGGGTATGACAAGCAATTTCAACCGGCTCTCGGGTCATGGTTGGATCTTGAAATAACAGGGCCCCAAGGGGGCGATTGTCCAGATGGCGTAACTTCCGTAAGCGGCCAGTGAGGGTGGTCAATGGAATAATGCTTCTGGCATAGACCCAAGGCTGGCCATTGCCCAACAAAACCACTTCTCGGATAAGCGCTAGATGCCGCGGAGGTAGCCCCACCGCCTGACGCTCGGATAACCGAGGCCTTTGTAGTTCCTGGCGCAGTATCTGGACCGAAAGATTGCCATCACTGGCATCCAGCAAGCGTCGGGTCAGTGATCCAGTGTCTGACAGCCAGCCGCGCCACTGCTGTGGCACAGATTGGTCCGAGATTGACAGCATCTGTCGCCAGGCTGGCTCTCGGTGCAAACGGACATTAGAAAATCTATTGGTGGGCAAGGGGATTAACAGCCGTTGGGATAGATCTTGGGAAAGCCCTCGGGGCGCGCGCGAAAGCGCTTGTATTCCCACTGATACTGACTGGGTGCCAAGGCCACGATATTTTCTACCTCATGGTTTAACGCATCTAGGCTGAACTGCTGATTGTCGCTATATATTGCGTCTTCCACTGGTAAAAAATGCAGGTGCCAACCGCCAGGCACCCTTAATGCGGCACAAGACAAAACCTGACTACCAGACTTTTGGATTAAATTGTGCACCAGGGTCATAGTTTGAGCAGGCACACCAAAGATTGGGGAGAAATCACCACTGCTGGGCGGTGGTTGCTGATCTGGCAAAATTGCCGTGGTCTCGCCTCGGCGCAACGCTTTTAATAACGCAGCCACGCCACGCACGTTGGTTGGCACCAATGTCGCTCCGGTTCGCTGCCGGGCGCTTTTAACCCAATTTTCCAGCGCGGCCATTTTCGGTGGTTCGTAAAGGGATGTCATGCTGGTCTGTTTGCCAACCCACAAACCAATAACTTCCCAATTGCCCTGGTGGGGTATTAACAAGATGGTGCCGCGATCATTTGCCAGAGCCGCCTGCAAATGCTCCTGCCCATCAACCGCAACTATTTTGCTGTCCAACCACTGGTCATTTTTGCGCCACAATTTAGGGGTTTCAAAAAAGGCCTGCCCCAACTGCGCCATGCGCTCACGGCTGAGTGTTTCTACCTCATCGCTGTTCAGGGTCGGGTAACAGAGGGCTAAGTTAATTTTGGCGACGCGATAAGAGCGCAGGTTAAACCAGCGAATGGCGCGTCCGGTCAAACTGCCCAGAGGCCTGGCTATGCCCAGTGGAATCCAGGCAACCATTCGCAGAATAATCAGAACAACTTGGCTCTTCACAGTTTTTCTAGCAACTCTTTTTTCAAATAATCTCGCAGGTCGGCGCCAATCTCACCATGCTCCAGACCCAGTTCAATATTGGCCTTGAGAAGGCCCATTTTACTACCGCAGTCGTAGCGTATGCCTTCGTACTCATAGGCCAAAACTTGCTCTTCTGTAAGCAATGTCTGTATAGCATCTGTTAACTGATATTCCCCGCCGGCACCAGGCTTGAGTGCTGCTAGGTGGCTAAAAAGCTGAGGGGTAAAAATATAGCGCCCGGTGACACCCATATCTGAGGGGGCATCTTCAGCCGCGGGCTTTTCGACAATTTCGTCCAAGCGGTAAACGCGCTCAGCCTGCTTGGCACCACTAATAACGCCGTAGGCGGAAATTTCTGGCCCTGGTACTTTTTGTACTGCGATAACAGAGCTTTTGTAAAAGTCGAAGATCTCGACCATCTGTTTAAGCGCGCCTTTGCGGTGATGAATAAGATCGTCCGCCAATAGCACCGCAAAGGGTTCGTCCCCCACTAAGTGGGCCGCGGTCGATACCGCATGACCCAAACCCAGGGCTTCAGTCTGACGAATATAAGTGCAGCTAACGCCTTTGGGCACCACATTTTGAGCGATGGCCAATAATTCTTTTTTTCCCCTTTGTTCTAGCTGGTGCTCTAACTCGTAGGCCTTATCAAAATGATCTGCAATGCTGCGCTTGGTGCGCCCGGTAACAAAAATTAGTTCGGTAATACCAGCCTCTACTGCTTCTTCTACTGCGTACTGAATTAATGGTTTATCAACCACCGGCATCATTTCTTTGGGGCTTGCCTTGGTTGCAGGCAAAAACCTAGTGCCCATCCCTGCAACGGGAAATACTGCTTTGCGAACCTTTTCACTACGCCTTACATGAACCATTTAAATCTCCTTAATCAACAACCGGTCTTTATCCAGCGAGCATTATATCCATAAGTGCTTCGATCTATGGTATTAATTCCAGCTATTACCTTCGTATTGCCCTATCTTTCTGGGTTTGCAGGTTTATAATTGCCCATTCTTTTGATTCCCATAAATATTTATAGGTGATTTTCTTGAGCAACTTGTGCGCTCCCCCTGATACCTTTCAGGAACTTATAGCAAGACTCCAGCAGTACTGGTCCGACAAGGGCTGTGTGGTAATGCAGCCCCTGGATATGGAAGTGGGCGCTGGTACATTCCACCCCGCTACTTTCCTGCGCTCAATTGGTCCGGAAGTCTGGAACAGCGCTTACGTGCAGCCTTCTCGTCGACCGACGGATGGTCGCTATGGCGAAAACCCCAATCGCCTGCAACATTATTATCAGTTTCAAGTGGTAATGAAGCCATCTCCGGCAGATTTTCAGGAACTGTATTTGGGATCGCTGCAACACCTGGGTATTGATACCTCTGTTCATGATGTCCGTTTTGTAGAAGACAACTGGGAATCACCAACATTGGGAGCCTGGGGCCTAGGCTGGGAGATCTGGCTCAATGGCATGGAAGTGTCTCAGTTTACCTATTTCCAACAGGTGGGTGGCCTTGAATGTTATCCGGTGACCGGTGAGATTACCTATGGCCTTGAGCGTATCGCTATGTACCTGCAAGCGGTTGACAGTATTTACGATTTGGTTTGGGCTCATGGCCCGGATGGCGATGTCACCTATGGGGATGTGTTCCTGCAAAACGAGCGAGAGATGTCTACCTACAACTTTGAACATGCGGATGTTGAGTTTCTGTTTAGTGCCTTTAACCAATACGAAAAAGATGCAGAACGCCTGATCAGTGAAAAGCTTCCACTACCAGCCTATGAGATGGTCATGAAAGCCTCCCATACCTTTAACTTGCTGGATGCACGAAAAGCCATTTCGGTCACTGAGCGCCAGCGATATATTTTACGCGTACGCACTCTGGCTCGCGGTGTGGCGCAGGGTTACTTTGACTCGCGCATGGCCGAGGGCTTTCCCCTGGCGGATAAAACCATAGCCGCAGAAATGCTCGCCAAGCACCGTAAAGAGGATAAAGACTCAGCAGGAGAAGCAAAATGAGCGCAGATTTTCTTGTTGAATTAGGCACCGAAGAGCTGCCGCCAAAAGTACTGACCAAGTTATCTGAGGCATTTACCAACGGTATCGTTGAGGGATTTAAATCGGAGAATCTATCTTTTGGTGAAGTTGTTTCCTACGCCGCACCGCGCCGTCTAGCTGTAGTGATAAAAGGCCTAGATCTTCAAGCACCGGATTCAGAGTTGGTGGCCTGGGGACCACCGGTGAAAGTTGCCTTTGATGCTGATGGACAGCCCACCAGAGCCGCTGAAGCCTTTGCCGGTAAAAACCATATTGAGGTCAGCGAACTTGGCAGCTATATCGAGAATGATGGCCAACAGGATAAGCTCTGTGTGCGACGCAAAGAGACAGGCGCTCTCACCAGTAGCCTATTAGCGCCAGTAATTAATAGCTCTTTAGCGGCATTGCCAATTCCTAAGCGTATGCGCTGGGGCAGCAGCAAGGAAGAGTTTGTGCGGCCTGTTCAATGGGCAGTGCTACTATTCAATCATCAGGTCTGTGAGGAAAATATCCTTGGTCTGACCTCTGGCAACATCAGTCGCGGTCACCGATTCCAAGGCAGTGGAGATATTGTGATCGAATCTCCCACCACCTATCAGGAGCAACTTCGCGCAGCCTATGTGATAGCCGATTTTGCCGAACGCCGGGACATTATTCGCGCCGGTGTTACCAAGCTGGCTAATGATATCGGCGGTCAGGCGGTGATTGATGAAGATCTACTCGATGAAGTCAGCGCGCTCAATGAATGGCCAGTGCCATTACTCGGCCGCTTTGACAAATATTTTCTGGAGGTTCCGGCTCAGGCACTGATCTCTTCCATGAAGGAACACCAGAAATATTTTCATGTGGTGGATAACAGCGGTCATCTGATAGCTGCCTTTATTACCGTGGCCAATATCGAGAGCAGGGACCCCAGCCAGGTTATCAGTGGCAATGAGCGAGTGATTCGCCCGCGTCTTGCCGATGCCGCATTTTTTTATAACAACGACAAAAAAACCAGCCTGGAAAGTCGTCGGGACTCGTTGCGCCAGGTGGTGTTTCAGGCGAGCCTAGGGTCGGTATACGATAAAACCGAACGCGTGGCTGCCCTAGCTGAGGCCCTTTCGGCCCAGACTGGCGCCGATGCGTCTTTGGCCCGTCGCGCTGGCGAACTGAGCAAGTCTGATTTGGTGACAGATATGGTTGGTGAGTTTGATGACCTGCAGGGCACTATGGGTCGTGACTACGCTCTGAACGATGGCGAAGATGCGGAAGTTGCCGAGGCTTTATTCGAGCAGTATCTGCCTCGCTTTTCTGGGGATCAGGTTCCCAGTACAGCAACAGGGACAACTGTTGCACTAGCGGATCGACTGGATAGCTTGGTAGGGATCTTTAGTATTGGACAGCAGCCCTCTGGGTCAAAAGATCCCTTTGCTTTGCGTCGCGCTAGCTTGGGTGTTTTGCGCATCATGATTGAGCGCAACATTGATATGGATCTGAATGCTGCCATTAGTGCCGCTGTAGCTCAGTACAACTTGGAAACTGGGGCCAAACTGTCGGCAGAAAATCTTTGTGAGCAAGTGCTTACTTACATTAAAGATCGCTTTAAGTCTTGGTATAAAGATGAAGGCATGAACGCTGAGGTCTATCTTGCGGTCGCTGCTCTCGGCCTGTCAAATCCAGTGGATATCAATGCTCGAGTGCAGGCGGTTAACCAGTTCTCTCTGCTGCCTGAGTCCGTTGCTCTGGCCGCGGCTAACAAGCGTGTGGCAAATATTCTGGCTAAGCAGCCAAAGGTGTCCAGCACACTTAATGACAAGCTTTTGCAAGAACCTGCGGAGCAAACCCTCAGCACAGAAATTAGTCGTCTCGCGACGGAAATCGCACCGTTGATAGAACGGCGTGACTACAGTGGTGTACTCACCCGATTGGCACTATTACGTGAGCCGGTTGATATATTCTTTGACAGCGTAATGGTGATGGCTGAGGACCCAGCCGTGCGAGACAATCGTCTGGCGCTGCTGGTTAATCTGAGACAATTATTTATCAATGTCGCAGATATCTCTCAACTTGCACCAGCTAAATAAGGCGGGATGATTTGACGGTTGCCACCATGGTAATTCGCGGGCTGAGCTCAGCACTCTTCTATCTCGGCTTTGTATGCATAATTATTGTGATGAGTACCGTTGCCTGCGCGCTGTTTTTTTTGCCTCTGAAGCGGCGACAGCGCGTAGCGACCTGGGGCAATTATCTGTCTATGGTGTGGCTGCGGATCACCTGTGATATTTCTATTGTGGTGAAGGGAAAAGAAAATATCCCTCAAGGTCCCTGCGTTGTCCTGAGCAACCATCAGAGCACCTGGGAAACATTTTACCTGCAATGGTATTTCCAACCCGCTAGCGTCATCCTAAAACAGGAACTTATGTGGATCCCGCTGTTTGGTTGGGGCCTTGCCTTGATGCAGCCTATTGCGATCAAGCGATCTAATCCAGCTCGCGCTATAAGATTTGTACTGAAAAAAGGCACCCAGAGACTGAACGCCGGCAATAGGATTGTGATCTATCCGGAGGGAACTCGTGTGGGCACAAAAAAATTGGGCGACTTTAAAACCAGTGGAGCCGCCTTGGCCAGAAAAGCCAGCGTACCTGTGGTGCCTGTGGCTCATAATGCTGGGGAGCACTGGCCTTTACGCAGCTATATTATGCGGCCCGGCACCATCACCATGCATATAGGCCCAGCCATTGATAGCAGCACTCTCGATGCAAGACAGTTAACCGAAGAAACGCGCAGCTGGATTGAGAACGCACTGTAACTGTTAGCCCCATCACAAAGTGCCCCAGTCATTCTGGCTACAATCCAAGTAAAACCAGACTCACAAGGACGCTAGACGTGATGGACGGAAAAACAGGCTCCGGCAACCCAACCCCCAGAGAAAAACGCACAAAAAATCGCCGGCTAAAAACAGATCGGCGAGAAGAGATTCGTTTTGAGCCATCAAAGAAAAACCGCCGCACAAACAATGGGCGGCGGTCTTCCGATGTAGATATATGGAAATCTATCAACTAGCCCAGCTTGATAGAAAATTACAAATTAACGTCTAAACATCCAGATTTACTACAGATAAAGCATTGGTCTCAATAAACTCGCGTCGCGGTTCAACATGGTCACCCATTAGCGTGGTGAACATCTGATCAGCAGCAATCGCATCTTCAATGGTTACCACCAACATGCGCCGGCTTTCTGGATCCATTGTGGTTTCCCACAACTGCTCTGGGTTCATCTCACCCAGACCTTTGTAGCGCTGAGTGCTAATGCCTCGGCGCGACTCTGCCATCAACCAGTCCAATGCCTCTTTAAAGTTCGCAATCTCCTGCTCTCGCTCGCCGCGCTTAACATAGGCGCCCTCTTCAATCAGGCCCTGTAATGTCTTGCCTAACTCAACCATAGCGGCGTATTCAGTGGAGGCAAAGAAGTCACGGCCAAGCTTGTGGTAATGAGGCACACCATGAGCGGTAATTTCGATATTAGGCACAAACAGATTGCGCTCTTTATCTTCAGCGATAGACACCTTATAACGATGCGTGCCGCTCTCCACTTCTGTGAGTTTTCCCTGGAGTTCGCTACACCAATCCTCAAGATCGCTACTTTTTTGCAGAAGTTTACTGTCAAGACCACTTGTGTAAACCAGTGTTTCAAGCACCTCTTGCGGATACACCAATGACATACGCTCGATCAAATCGCCCACACGCCTGAATTTTGTTACCAGCGCCTCTAAAGCCGTTCCCTGAATACCAGGTGCCTTGGCATTGACATGCAAGCTGGCATTCTCAAGAGCCTTCTGGGTAAGGTAAACCAACAGTGCCGGATCATCTTTAACATATTGCTCGCTCTTGCCTTTGCTCACTTTGTACAGTGGCGGCTGGGCAATAAAGATATGGCCATTCTCAACTAGCTCTCGCATCTGCCGGAAAAAGAACGTCAACAACAGGGTACGAATATGAGATCCATCCACATCCGCGTCCGTCATAATAACGATAGTGTGATAGCGGAGTTTCTCAATATTAAATTCTTCGGTGCCAATACCACAGCCCAGCGCGGTGATTAAGGTGCCCACTTCAGCGCTGGAAAGCATTTTATCGAACCGAGCTTTCTCAACATTCAGGATTTTACCTTTCAAGGGCAAGATAGCTTGCGTCTTTCGAGCCCGGCCCTGTTTTGCAGAACCACCAGCAGAGTCACCCTCCACCAGGTACAACTCAGACAGCGCTGGGTCCTTCTCCTGGCAATCAGCCAGCTTGCCAGGCAAACCAGCAATATCTAGGGCACCTTTGCGCCTGGTCATTTCTCGGGCTTTACGAGCGGCTTCACGAGCACGGGCCGCATCTATCATCTTATTAACAATCAACCGAGCTTCCTGGGGAAACTCCATCAGGTAATCATTAAACTTATCGCCCATCTCCTGCTCTACTGCGGTTTTAACTTCAGAGCTCACGAGCTTGTCTTTAGTCTGAGATGAGAACTTGGGGTCTGGCACTTTTACGGAAATAATAGCAGTCAAACCTTCTCGGGCATCATCACCGGTAGTACTAACCTTAGACTTGCCGTTAATACCCTCTTTCTCAATATAGGTATTCAACCCTCGCGTCAGCGCCGAGCGGAAGCCGGCCAAATGGGTGCCACCATCACGCTGAGGGATATTGTTGGTATAACAGAGAATGTTTTCCTGGAAACCATCGTTCCATTGCAGCGCCACTTCAACACTGGTGCCGTCTTCGCGGTCATTGCTGAAGTGCATGATTTTATTCACTGTGCTCTTGTTAGTATTCAAGAACTCGACAAAGGCGCTCAATCCACCCTCATAAGCATAAACTTCTTCTTTACCTGTGCGCTCGTCGTGCAGCACTATGCGCACGCCCGAGTTCAAGAAAGACAACTCTCGCAGACGCTTCGCCAGCTGGTCGTAGTGAAACTTGATATTGCTAAAGGTATCTTCTGACGGCTCAAAGTAGACCTCTGTACCTGTTTCTTCAGTATCTCCAACAATATCCAGAGGCCCCTGAGGTACACCATGGCTATAGGTCTGCTCGTGGACCTTGCCGCCTCGACGGATAGTCAGGCGCATCTGCTTGGACAGAGCATTAACCACCGACACCCCTACTCCGTGCAAGCCTCCAGACACCTTGTAACTGTTGTCATCAAACTTACCACCGGCATGGAGCACCGTCATAATCACTTCTGCGGCAGACACACCTTCATCGTGCATCTCTGTGGGAATGCCACGACCGTTGTCAGAGACTGTAATGGCTTCATTGGGATGAATCACAATGCGAATTTCAGAGCAATGGCCCGCAAGCGCCTCATCAATAGAGTTATCGACCACCTCAAACACCATATGGTGCAAACCGGTGCCATCGTCAGTATCGCCAATATACATACCCGGGCGCTTACGAACCGCGTCTAGCCCTTTAAGTACCTTAATACTCGAAGAGTCATAATTCGCTTCTTCACTCATATCTTTTTAATTTCCAATTATTCAACATTCTGAGGCAACACCATGTTCCATGTGGAACATTTGGTGAGCCGTTCCCTCTACCAACAACTCAAAATCTTTTCTATCCACACCAGTCATAAAGTACTGACAACGCAACCCATTAAGGCAGTTCACCACCTGAGCCCGGTGCTCATAATCCAACTCAGCAGGCAGATCATCCAACAAAAATAAGCAGGACTGCCCCACTTTTTTTCTATAATGAGTGGCCTGAGCCAACTTTAGGGTATAAACCAACAGCTTGGTTTGCCCCCTAGACAGACGATCCGCTGCAGCAACACCATCTACCTTTATTTTTATATCTGCCTTTTGCGCGCCGTGATTGGTTGTTCCCGTGGCCAAATCCCTAGATCGGTCAGCCTCAAACACATCAGCCAGACTGCGCTCAGCAGACCAGCCCTGGTAGTACTCCAACTCCAACTCACCCAAACCATCAAAGGTCTTAGCCAACATCGCAACATCCACTGCAAGCTCATCTAGGTACTGCCGACGATACGCTGTAATCTGCTCACAAAGAGGGACTAACTCAGCGGTCCAAGCACGCAGTGAGTCTTCGTCCATTCTACCATGACGCAGTAGCTGATTGCGCTGTTTTAACGCCTTTTGAAAGCGCCTCCATATTGTTCTATAGGCATGTTCCACGTGGAACACACCCCAATCCATAAATTGGCGGCGCTGCAACGGCCCTCCCTCAAGCAAAGTAAAACTGTGAGCATCAATAAGCTGGAGCGGCAGCTCCTCAACCAACTGCGCAGCTGACTGCAGAGCTTTACCGTCTAGTCGCGCCTCGAACTGGCCCTTGGTTGTGCGCTTGATACCTAGCTGATGGGAGCTGTTAGACTTACTGCGCTCGACGGCCGCCGACACCACTAACTCATCAGCTCGGCTATTGATAACCAAACGAAGGTCACGATGTTTAAATGAGCGGCCGCGACCAAGGATATAGATCGCCTCAAGGAGACTGGTTTTACCGCTACCATTGGCCCCATAGATAACATTGGCCCCAGAATGACAGGCGATCTGGACAGCTTCCAGATTTCGAACCTGAAAAACATCCAACTTAGAGAGGCGCATATTGCTTAATGCTTGGGGGATTTAATCGTTTAGCAACAAAATAGGCGATAATTACAGACGCATCGGCATAACAACATAGACCGCGCTACCATTAGCTGCATCTTCAACCAGCGCACTGCTATTGGAGTCAGCCAGGGTAAATTTAATGTTGTCGCCTTTCAGCACATTCAATACGTCCAGCAAGTAGCCAACATTAAAACCTATTTCAAGGTCTTCGCCCTGATAGTTAACACTGACTTCTTCTTCTGCCTCTTCCTGCTCCGGGTTGTTAGCAACCATCTTAATGGCGCCGTTGGACAACAGGATTCTCACGCCGCGGTATTTTTCATTAGACAGGATCGCTGTACGACCGAAAGCCTGCTTGAGCTCAGCACGCTCGCCAGTAACAAGCTTGTCGCCACCCTTGGGCAATACGCGATCGTAGTCTGGGTAGGCACCGTCAACCAGCTTGGAGGTAAAGCAATAATCTGAGCCAGTAATTCGAATATGGTTGGATCCCATAGATACCTGGACCTCCTCTTCACCCAACAGGCGAGACAACTCCATAACACCTTTACGAGGCAGAATAGCCTTGGTAGTACCATCTACCACAACCTCACATTCCGCATCACAGAGCGCCATACGGTGGCCATCTGTAGCAACTGCACGCAGTTTGTTGGTGGATATCTCCCATAACATGCCATTCAGATAATACCGCACATCCTGTTGCGCCATAGCAAAAGACGTAGCCTCAATAAGACCTTTAAGCACCGCGGCCTGCACCGCAAAACCAATACTTTTCTCGCCCTCATCAACAGAGGGAAATTCATTCGCCGGTAAAGTAGCCAGAGTGAACTTACTGCGCCCGCTCTTGAGCTGTGCCTTACCGTCGCTGCTGGAGAAGTCCACGCTGGCACCCTCAGGCAAGGAGCGGCAAATATCTAAAAACTTACGCGCCGAAACAGTGACTTCACCAGCCTCATCGGCAGAATTGACTTCTGTAGAGCCAATAATTTCCACTTCAAGGTCCGTGCCCGTAAGCGAAAGGCGGTTACCTTCCAGGCTTAAAAGAACATTCGAAAGGATAGGCAGTGTTTGGCGGCGCTCTACAACACCTACAACCAGCTGCAGAGGATTTAATAAGGCTTCGCGAGAAAGGCTGAATTTCATGGTAACTTGTCTTCTCCAACTCTGTTTGGAACTATAAATTTAAGGGCTCAGGTAGATAGGGTGCGGTAAAGGTTCTTCAAGTCCCGCTGCACTTCCCTATCAATTGTCTCCAATTCTTTAACTTTGCGGCAGGCGTGCAACACTGTTGTATGGTCGCGGCCACCAAAGGACTCGCCAATTTCGGGCAAGCTGTGATTGGTTAGCTCCTTAGCAATTGACATAGCCACCTGTCTTGGCCTGGCCACAGATCGACTACGGCGCTTCGAAAGAAGGTCCGACATCTTCAGCTTGTAATAGTCGGCTACCACTCTTTGAATATTGTCTATGGTAACCAGCTTATCCTGTAGTGCCAATAAGTCTTTGAGGGATTCTCGAATTAAATCTATATCAATGGTGCGACCAGTAAACTGAGCGTGGGCCATTACTCTTTTTAACGCGCCCTCCAACTCACGAACGTTGGAGCGAATGCGTTGAGCAATAAAAAACGCCGCATCTTTTGATAGGGCCATACCTACCTGCTCAGCCTTGTTCATCAGAATCGCAGCACGTGTTTCAAGCTCCGGCGGCTCAACTGCTACAGTGAGACCCCAACCAAAACGAGACTTTAACCGCTCTTCAACACCATCAATCTCTTTTGGGTAGCGGTCGCAAGTCAAAATCATCTGCTGGCCACCCTCGAGCAATGCGTTGTAAGTATGGAAAAACTCTTCTTGGGAGCGCTCCTTGCCAGAGAAAAACTGAATATCATCGATTAACAGGGCGTCCACTGAACGATAAAAGCGCTTAAACTCGTCAATAGCCTTGAGTTGGAGCGCTTTAACCATATCCGCCACAAATCGCTCGGAGTGCAAATACACAATCTTTGCATCGGGCTTTTTAGCTTTCAGCGCATTGCCCACCGCGTGCATCAAGTGGGTTTTACCCAAGCCTACACCACCATAAATAAACAATGGGTTATAGGAGCCACCGGGGTTTTCTGCTACCTGTTGGGCAGCAGCAAAGGCAAGTTGGTTGGATTTTCCCTCGACAAAGTTATCAAAGGTAAAGTTGTTGTTCAGGTTGGTTTTCAAACTGCTCTCGGCAGCTGACTTGATAATCGCAGGCGCGTCGACAATTATTCTTGATTGACTGATATCTGTGGTCTCAGATGATAAATCAGGCCGGTCGCCAATGGCTCGTTCAGCTTTGGTGGGCAGGGGCTCCGCACTGTTGGTCTGTGAATAACGCGACGACTGAAACCCTGGTTGGGAAGAGCCATTACTCGCAGCTCTGTTCACGGCCACGCCAATAGAAACTGCTGGGCCACCCATTTGGCCCATGATCTCTTCGATTCGTGAAAGGAATTTATTCTTGACCCAATCTTCAATAAACCGGTTTGGCGCCATAAGCTGAACCGCTGTTTCACCAACCGAAGCATCCACTGGTAGATGCACGGTCAACGGTCTTATCCATGTATTATATTGCTGCTCAGGCAACTCGTCGCGCAACTGACTTTGGCATCGCGACCAAACCGAATTCGGCACATCAAACCCCATTATTTTAACCTTTAATTGCTTGTGGAGGTTTTCTCAAAAAGACCACCAAGGTGCTTCATCTACCCCGAGAAACCACTTTTGTCAGGCCCCGACAAAAACCCATTTATAATTATTTTTTTGTTTATTCAGCCTTTGAAGAATTCTATACGCTGCAACCCGAATTATCCACACCAAAAAAAAACACCAAAAACCAAACAAATTTAAAAAAACAATTTAAATCAACAAGTTACATAAACACAATAATTTTTTTATCAACAAGAAGAGAAAATAAACTGGTTGTTATTTAACCAACTTATGTGGATAAGATGTGTATATACAGTATAAAACCAGTGTTTAGGTAGAAATATTGGGCATTTAAAGGCTATCCAAATAAAATCTCGTGATCGAAAGTGACCCTACCCCTTATCCCGGTCACTTTCCAATACAGAAGGAGGAAAAGATGCGGCCCAACAGGTCGTCTGATGTGAACTGTCCGGTTATTTCAGACAGGTGATTCTGCGCCTGGCGCAGGTCTTCCGCCAATAACTCACCAGCACCCGCACTCTGTAACTGCCTGATACCTGTATTAACCAAATCTAGGGCCTTAGCTAAGGCATCTAAATGACGGCGCCGAGCAGAGAACAGCCCCTCCGCCTGCCCCTGATAACCAACCACTTGTTGCAGATGACTAATTAGTTGTCCAAAGCCTATTTTGTCTTTGGCTGAGAGCGCAAAGGTTGTTTTGCTTCCCGGCACCTGCCCCGGAGGTTGGTCGCTACAGTCAATTTTATTCAACACCAAGGTGATTGGCTGCCGGGCATGCGGATAGCGAGAGAAATACTCTGGCCAGATTGACCCTAGGTCAGGTTGCTCTGTCTCGGTAATATCCGCGACAAACAAAATAACATCCGCTTTTTCAATTTCACCCCAGGCCCGGCGCACGCCTTCCTGCTCGATCTCATCATCGCTATCCCGCAACCCGGCGGTATCCACAATATTAACGGGCATGCCTTCAAGATTGATTCGCTCGCGCAATACATCTCTGGTGGTGCCTGCAACTGGAGTAACAATTGCTGTATTGTTTCCCGCCAAGGCATTCAACAGACTGGATTTTCCAGCATTGGGCTTACCTGCCAACACCAAAGTAATCCCATCACGTAGCAAAGAGCCTTGCTGAGCCCTGTGCATAATCTTTCCCAGTTGGGTCGACAGCTCGCGAAGATTGCTGTTTAGCCGCTCGTCCGCCAAAAAATCAATTTCCTCTTCTGGAAAATCGATGGCCGCTTCAACATAGATTCTCACTTGAATCATATCTTCAACTAACCTGTTCACTAACTCAGAAAACTCACCCTGCATAGAGCGAACAGCGGAGCGAGCCGCCTGAAACGACGCCGCATCTATCAAGTCGGCAATAGCTTCAGCCTGAGCCAGATCCATTTTGTCATTGAGAAAGGCTCGCTCGCTAAACTCTCCCGGCCTGGCTGGCCTAGCGCCCAACTCAACACAGCGCTGCACTAGCCGATCCAGCACAACAGGACCGCCATGCCCTTGAAGCTCAAGAACATTTTCGCCCGTAAAAGAGTTTGGGTTGGGAAAATACAACGCTACCCCCTCGTCAATACTCATTCCGTCGGCATCGATAAAGCGACTATAGGTTGCCATTCTTGGTTGAGGCGTTACCCCTGGGCTCAGAATCCCTTTGATAAATGGTGTTAAGTCATCGCCAGACAAACGAACAATACCCACACCACCGCGGCCCGGCGCTGTAGCAATAGCAACAATGCTGTCTTTGCTGTTTTGAAGAGAGGTTTGCAACATAGGACAATTATGCCAGAGAAAAAAGGCTCCTAATGGAGCCTTTTTAGTACTAGGGTTGGGTTAGTTTTTCTTTGCGGACACAAGCTGTTTGTTCACATACCATTGCTGCGCCATGGACAGCAGGTTGTTAACCGTCCAGTAGAGCACCAGACCAGCTGGGAAGAACATAAAGAAGAAAGTAAACATAATCGGCATCAACTGCATAATCCGAGCTTGCATGGGGTCAGTTGGCATAGGCTGCATCTTCTGCATCAACAGCATACTCGCACCCATAATCACTGGCAGCACAAAGTAAGGGTCTTTTGCTGACAAGTCTTGAATCCACCACACCCAAGGCGCATGACGAATCTCCACAGATTCGAGCAACACCCAGTAAAGAGATAGGAATACAGGCATCTGCAACAACATAGGGAAACAGCCGCCAGCGGGATTTACCTTCTCTTTTTTGTATAGACCCATCATCTCTTGGGACATTTTTTGGCGATCGTCGCCATACAGCTCTTTAATTCGATTCATCTCAGGCTGCAGGTTGCGCATCTTCGCCATAGACCTAAGGCTCGTCGCAGACAATGGATAAAGTATTATCTTGATCAATACGGTTAGCAGAATAATTGACCAGCCCCAGTTACCCAACAGCGTATAAATAAACTGCATAGCCCCAAAAATAGGCTTGGCCAGCATCCATAAAAAACCATAATCTATCGTTAGATCCAGATACTCACCCAACTCTGCCAAACGGTCCTGATCCTTAGGGCCAACATAAAATTGCGCACTGTATTCCCCAAAACCACCGGCCGCGACAGAAATACGCTCCCCTGTAAAGCCCATCAGGAAGATATCGCTATTAGAGAGGTAGCGCAGGTTAAATCTGCTGCTTTCTTCTCTTGGTGGTAGCCAGACACTC